>Ga0335069_10002357_pt1 | contig 29209 bp, 56 predicted proteins | sample Lox_Sample_11_FD_206714 | JGI IMG/M metagenome (GOLD analysis project Ga0335069, IMG submission 206714) | Soil microbial communities from Loxahatchee National Wildlife Refuge, Florida, United States - Lox_Sample_1.1 | ecosystem: Environmental > Terrestrial > Soil > Wetlands | place: USA...
ACCCACGCCCCAACGAAGCTGGCCGCGCAGGGCTTCGATGTGGGCGGCGATCGCCGCTAGGTTGTCGGCCAGGCGATGCCACTTGTCGCACGCGAAGCAGTGCAGCCCCGCGCCGGCGCCGGCGCCGTTGGGCAGGCGGAAGTAGACGGCGGCTCCCGGGTCGGTGGGCTCGCGGCGATCCATGGTGTAGTTCGAGCTGATGACGACGTCCAGGGCCTTGAAGCGGTCGAGCTCGTCGAGCACCCGATCGCGTCCCTCGGCGATGGTGAGCCGCCGATATCCGTAGGCGGCACCGTAGGCGGCAGTCGAGCCCGCCGCCGTCTTGAACGTTGCAGCCTCCCGCACCCGGGCCCGCGGCCGCCCCACCGGCCAGGCGAGCGGGTAGGGGCCGATCGTGTTTTCATCCTCGGTCACGCCCGTCCCCCTCGCTTGCGCTTGCCCGGCGGCAGGTAGGTCGCCCTCGCGGGCGTCACGGATCGGGGCGGCGGCGGCGCGAGTACCGTCCGCGCCACGCGCGCCGCCACCGCCGCCGCCCGCAGGAACCCCCTGTTCGCGGTGTACCAGGCCCGAAGGGCCTGAACGTAGGCCGGCGAGAGATCTCCCGCGAAGATCTCGCGGCCATCGTCATCCATGAGCACGAGACGCGGCACCCCTCACCCCTTGCGCGCCTTCGGCGCTCGCGGCGGCGCCGGCGGCGTCCCCTCGGGCAGAAACCGGCGAAAGAGCGTCTCCCGCGCGACGTGAGAGATCGAGCACCACTTGCGGCGGGCCTCGCGCTCGATCTCCTGGTAGAGCGTCTCCGGCACCGTGGTCACGATCCGGTGCTCTTGCTGGTCGCTGGCCCCCATCCACCAGGATAGATCCACGGCTTACTGTCCCTAACAACAGTTTTCGGTGGCGGGGACCGAAAGGGTCCCTATGTGACGGAAAACGACTGTGACGGGCGCGTTTTGCGACAGGCGCCGGCGTCGGGCGAGGTGGGCCTCGCAAGGGTTGCGCGGCCTTGCCCGCTGGCATGCGCGCTGCTGTGAGATCCGCGCATCGGGCCGGGCGTTACCCGGCGCGCGCCCCCGGCCGGTGTTGTGAGCACCGACCGGGGACCGAGGGGCAAACGCCGGGCCCCCCGAGCCACCGCAACACTTCCTCTCGTGACCACGATGGCCGCACCTACACCCTACCCTCGGGACTCGTCCACAACCACCCTGCGCCGGGCCCTCGCCCTCCTGCTCGAGCACACGGGCCGGCGCGTCCGGGATGGGGTGCGATCGCCGCACACCCTGGCGATGCAGGAGATCCACGCGGCGTGGATGCTGCGGCAGATCGTCCCGGGGTCCATCTTCGGGGGCGAGGATCCGATGCTCCTCGCCGATGTACCGGTGATGGCGTTCACGACGCCGGCCCTCGTGGCCCTGCTCGAGCATTGGCACCGCGCAGGTGGCGCCGGCGGCCGGCCCTTGACCCTGCAGACCGTAGCCAAGCGCAAGAGCACCCTTCGCCGCGCGCTGCACGTGCTGGTGGAGCGGGGCGAGCTCGAGCGGGTGCCGCAGATGCCCGAGATCGGCTTGCCCCCCTTCCGGCCCCGGATGCGCATCTTGCGCACGTACCTGGACCTACAGCGGCTCATGCGGGCGTTGCCGCCTCGCCGGGCCGAGTGGATCGCCGTCGCTGTCTGGACTTGCCAGCGGCCCGGGGACACTGAACGGATGTCCTGGTCGGATGTCGACTTACGAAGTACGCCAGCAACTATGCTAATTCGCAGCACAAAAACGCGCCGGCCCCACGGGATCAGAGTTAAGGTGCCTGCACCTCTCGTGGCGGTCCTACTCGCACGACGGTCTCGGCTCCAAACGGAGGGTCACCCTCCGGCCGCGACTGATCCGCTGGTGGATCGTTGGCCTGGCGTCTCGCGGGTCCTGCCCGTGACGTGTGTGCGGCTCGGATTGCCGCCCATGTCCGCGATGGATCTGCGGCACACCGGGATCTCGTGGATGGTGAGGCGCAAGGGCCTCACCAGAGCAGCGCAGGAATGGGGGGGCTGGTCCGACTTCAACATGCTGAGTCGGCACTATGCCCACGCCCTGCCCGCGCAGCTCATGGAGGCCAGCGACGAGCTCGCCTCCATGGCCGACGAGGCGACCAACGACAACCAACACGGAGGGACGAGCGATGTGGGCACGAGTGGCGATGATCGTGGGGATGACGGCCGTGGTGACTAGCGGGGCCTGCGGGGGAGACTGGGCTCCCGAGGAGGCCCCAGACGGGGCCCCCATCAACGGGACGCAGGCGCAAAAGTGCGAGCAGGTGCGGGAGCTCTACTGCTTCCACGCGGTGGGGTGCGGGGCCATGGCGGACATGGGTACGTGCCGATCGAGCTGGGACGCGGACGTCGTCGACTGCGCGGGAGTGCGGCAGGCCGAGACCCTCATTCATCAGCGAGGCACGGATCTGCCGGCCGCGGCGGTGGTGCCCGCGCCGGCGCCGGCAATCTCCCGCAGCGTGATCGAGCCCCGGATCGCCGAGCTCCCGGGCGCAGCCCCGGCCTTCAAGCCGGCGGTGGCCCTCGAGGTGATCGGACCCTCCTACGTGCGGTGTCTCTCGGATCTCGTCGCCGTGCAGGGGTGCCCCGTGGCGCTGCCATCCTCTTGCAACGGGGCCTTCGCGCCGTGATCGCAGCGGCTCAAGACTTTCGACCGTGGTACCGATATGGTATTACGGGACGAGAGGTAGAGCCGACGATGCAACGACTAGATCCCAACGATCCGACGGTACACCTTCAACTCAAGGTGCCCGAGAAGCTGCGGACGCGCCTTATGGCCCTGGCCAAGCGGCGGGGTCTGACGCTCTCCGATTTCGTGCGTCGCCTGCTCGACGACGCCCTCGAGGCAGACCGCCGGTCCCGGCGGGGAGGAGGCGAGACGCCGAACAGCGCAGTGTGACACGCGCTGGGTAGACATCGGGCCTGACCTTTCGTTGGGGGCCTCCGTGTTAGCCGCACGGGGGGGCCCCCATCAGGCCCGACGCTCAGCGACCCGCTCTGACCACGCATTGTGAAAGGACCAAGAGCGGACTGCCGGTGGGTGCGCAGGGAATCGAACCCCGAACCAATGGATTAAGAGGTATTTGACCTCACAAACCCAGAGGTAACGGAAGCCCGAAACCCCCCACCTCCACAGTCCTGGTCCTACCACGGAAAGGACCAGCGACTGTGAGAAACCATAGCAACAACCCCGAAAACCAGCACCAGCCCCGTTACGAGATAGATCCGGATCCCGAGGCGCCGCGCCCCGTCGACGCCCGCCTCGGCCCGTGGAGCCGCGACGTCAAGATCGACGCCGGCGAGCACCCGGCCGTCACTGACGACGATCTCGCCCGCTACCTCCTCGAGGGAGAGATCCCGCTCGTCGACGAGCGCCTCTGCCTCTGCGGCCACCTCGAGGCCGACCACCGCGTGCTCACCGATCGGTGCTCGCGCTGCGTCCGCTGCACGGGCTTTGCCGTCGAGCCCTCGTGGGACATCACCGTCGAGCAGCCGGTTCCGACGCTCGAAGACATGGAAGCCGAGCTGGCGGCCGCGCGGGAGCGTCAGGCGGCCCTCGAGGCGGAGATCGTCCGCGCGTCGGAGGAACGCCGGTGATCGCCTGGCAGAGCCTCTCGCAGATCCTCGAGGAGGAGCTCGCCGGGCACGCGATCCCCCCGCTCGTCCGGCACCGGCTGGAACGCCGCTTGGAGGAGGAGATCGCCCTTCGTTTCCAGCAGGCCGAGGCATTCGGCTGGCGGGACCGAAGGCAGGGGGATCCCACCTGGCACCAACGCGTGGCCCGCGGTGGCGCCCTCACCTCGGCCTTCGCCGGTCTCCTCGGGATCCCTTCCGAGACGCTCACGGCCCCTTCCGAGTACGACCAGGCCGCGCCCGAGGCCTCGCCGCCGCCGGCGGCCCCCCTCGCGGAGCAGGATCCATGAGCGCCGCTCACCCCTACGACGGGCCGACGCTGCACGAGCTCGTGGAGCGCGTGCGCGCCGACATCCGCCAGGCGGCGCCAATCAGCATCTCTCACGTGCTCGAGCTCGTCGCCCGCCTCGAGGTGGAGATCACCGCCGAGGTGGAGGCCCGCATCGACGACGTGGCGATGCGCTCCGGCTACCAGGCCGATGGGTTGCGCGTGCTGCCCACGGCCGGGGCCCTGGCCGGGGCCCTCAAGAGGTTCGTGGGGCGCTGATGGCCCGGCCTGCCTACCCCCTCTCGCCCGAGGCGCTTGCGGAAGCGCGGCGCTTCATGGCCGAGGGGACGCGCAGCCATCCCCGCCGCGGCTGGCCCACCACCCCCAGCTACCGCGATCTGGCCCGGCATCTCCGGGCGCGCGGGCTCACCCGGGTGGTGGTGGCCCCCGGGGTGCTTGCCCGGGCCCTGCGCCGGACGGAGCCCCGTTCATGACCGATCGCTGGCGCATGATCGCGCTCGCGGGCCTCGTCGCCCTCTCGTGGGCTCTGCTGCTCGTGCTCGAGGGGCACCGCGCGCCCCCTTGCCCGCCCGCGGGCCCACCACCCGATCCGGCCGCTCTACTGCGCGGGGCCGAGGACTATCCATGGCCCGGTCTCGACGCCGGCGACGGGGGCGGAAGGGACCGATGACCGAGGCGGCGCCGCGTCCGACTCTCGCCTATCCGGCGAAGGCGCGTCAGCGCTTCGAGGCCTTGCCCAAAACGATCCAGGTCGCGATCGCTCACATCCTCGCCTGTGACACCCCCCGCAAGCGGCGCGAGGCCTTCCCGATGGTCTGCCGGCGCAAGATGCGCGGCAGCCGCGCGGCCCCCATCCGCCGCAAGCAGGGCGCCTACGAGCCCCGTCACATCGAGGTGTGCGAGCGAGACCGGCACGACGATTTCGTGGTGGCCGTCCTCAACAAGACGATCTGGGATCTCGCACACTGCGACTTCCGGACCGGCCAGGTCGGCGACTTCCGCGAAGGGCGCGTGAACTATCTCGCCCGGGTGAACCTCGCCGAGCTCGCCGGCCTGCCCGTCCGCATCGATGATCACAAGCCGCGCGGCCGCATCCGCGCCTATCGGCTCGATCGCATCCACGAGCATCAGGTGGTGTGGGACTTCGTCTTCCGGCATCAGGAGGCCGAGGGTGTGCCCCTGGTCCACAAGATCAAGCGCGGCGCCTGGCGGCTCTTCGGGGCCGAGGTCACGCGTAGACTGCAGCTCGCCCGGGAGCAGAAAGAGGCCCGCGAGGCTGCACGGGAGGCCCAAGGTGGCCCCCCGGGCGGTCCCGATGATAGAGACTGGCCCGTCGAAGTGCAGGCCCTCGTAGGGGCGCTCGCGCGGGCCCGGACGAACGACACCGATCCCTACGCCGACCGCGAGCCTCCGACACCGCGGCCCAAACCGCCCAAGTAGCGACGGGTCGGAGCGGTGCCACCGCCCCGGCCCGGACCCACCTACAAGGCGCCGAGCGATGCGAACCCCGCCGCCGCCGCCCTTCGCTCCGCCCCCGAAACTGTCGATATGACGGGTAAGGTGGGTCACGCGATTAGTCACGCGAGCAACGCTGCTGCACCGCAGGGTCGCAAATGCCGCGGCGCGGCCGCCCCGACAAGATGCGGATCGCCGCCGACGTAGATCCGGATCCCGGAGTCGCCCCGGACCAGATCGAGATCGAGGGGCCCAGCTCGACCCTCCTGCTCGCTCGCCTCTCGGCTCGAGCAGCCCGATCCCGGCGCCCCTTCGCCCCTCCCCTCCCCCTGCCCCCGGGCCTGAGGCACCATCTCCGTCGGACGGGCTTCTAGGGCGGGGGGATCTCGGATAGCATGCGGCGTGCCCGTGGGGAGCCACCCGACGCGTCCTGTGTAATCCTCCCCGTGGGGAGCCGGCCGGCGAAAGGCGCGTCGGGGCCCCCGGGCTGCATCCCGTGACCACGCTCGTGCTCGCCAGCCCCGCGCTCGAGGAAGCCCTGCGCGCGCTGCCGGCCGAGATCAAGGGGGCGTTGCGGGCACGACGCCACCCCGATGGGCGGTGGATCGCGCTACACTCGCGCTCCTACGCGGCTGATTGCGCCGCCCGCGAGCTCGCCGACCGATTCGGCGAGGGATTTTGGCGCGAGGGCCGGTGGGTCCTGCGGCGAGCTCAGCTGCGGTTGCCGGGATTTTAGGGGGAAAAACCCCAGGCCGAGACCCCGCCGAAACCTCGAGCCGACCGGTCAAAATCCTTTCCGCTTCGAGGCGTCTTGTGGAGCACTCTTCGCATGGGCAGGCTGAAGAAGGCTTACGTAGTTGAGGACGCCGAGGAGAAATCAGCGACGGATGGGGCGCCTCTCTTCCAGTCGGACGGCGACAACGAGATCCGCGAGATCAGCGTCTACCGGGTCGGTCCCGTCGAAGAGGGCTCGATAGGAGCCCTTCCGAAAGAAGCCGACGAGGCGATGGTGCATGCCCGCTACGGCGGCGGGATCTTCAAGCTCTCGGCCCGAGGACACAATGGCCGGCTGGTCTCGACACGCACCATCACCGTCGGTGGTGAGCCCAAGTTCCAGTCCAAAGGGGCTGTGCGGCAGTACAAGATCAGCCTCGGCGAGCTCCCCGAAGATCCACCGCCCGCGGAGAAGCCCGCCACCTCCTCGCCAGCGCCCCAGGGGATCAGCGTGCTCGAGATCTTGACGCTCATGCAAAAGAGCTCGGAACAGCAGATCGCCATGATGCGGTTGCAGATGGAAGCGAACGCGCGCGAGGCCGTCGAGCGCGAGGCGCGCGCGCGCCGCGAGGCCGAGGAGGCTCGCGATCGCGACCGCAAGGCGGCCGAGGAGGCCCGCGAGAGGGATCGCCAGTTTCAGACCACGCTCTTGCAGATCACGCAGTCTGCGGGCAAGCGCGACGGCGGCGGCGAAGCGGTGTCGATGCTGCTCAAGGGCATTACCTTGGCCCGCGAGCTCGGGGGAGAGCAGGGCCCCACCGATCCCCTGGCTCTCCTCGCCGGCAACCTGCCGGGGATCGTCGAGCAGCTCAAGGGCGTGGTGCAGCCCGGCCAGCAGCGGACCCTCGCGCCCGCGAACGGGGAGGGAGATCGCCTCTACCTCGACGGCGAGGCGGCTTTGCGCCTGCGCACCGCCTATCAAACCCTGCTCGGCAAGGGCTATAGCCCCCAGGATGCCTTGCGAGCGGCCGAGGCGGCGATCATGCAAGGGGTGACGCTGCTCGAACGCCTCCCCAACGCCCCGGAGCCCACGCCGCCGCTCGAGCCGGCGGCCGCGTCTCCCTTCGAGCCCTCCCCGCCGGCCACCTCGCCGGCGCCGGCGCCGCCCGCGGATCCGCCGGGCACCGTGCGCGTCCGTCCCGCCAACGGGACAGCGCCGCGGTCCCGTGCTACCCGTTGATCGGGTGATCGTCCAAATCGCATCGGAGTGGGGCCCGGCCCGCGTCGAGCGGACGGTGGCCGGCGACGTGGTATCAACGCGGCGGGTCCGGTTCTCGTCGCAGGAAGATCAGATCCGGTTCCTGCGCGGCCTGGTCGAAGAGTCGCGCGAGCTCGCGGCCATCCGGGCCCGGGCCCGGGACATCGTCTTTCGCCTCTACAACTGTCCGCCCCGCCAGGAGTGCGAGTACGCGCTCGCCATAGGTGACTGGGTCCAGCGATCGATCACCTACGTGCGAGAGATGCCCGAGGTCTTCCAGACTCCGACGGCGACGATCGCCCTCGCGTACGGCGACTGCGACGATCACACCGCCGTCGTCTGCTCCCTCCTCGAGGCGATAGGGATCGAATCAGAGCTCGTCGGCATGGCCTGGAACATCGACGGCGAGACCACCTTTAACCACATCTTCCCACGAGCGGTCGTGTCGTTCGGGCTCGAGCGGCCGCTGCGGATCCCGCTCGACACCACGCTACAGCGGCCGGTCCGGTCCATGACGGATCCCATCTTGCTGGCTCACGAGCGCCGGTTGCGCAACCTGCGCGTCTTCGTCGGATAGGAGGCTTGTCCCATGGTCGCAGCTTTTCAGATCTCTCGAGGTCCCCGGCCCACCGTGGGCATGCCCTATCCGCAGTCCTTGGGGCCGAGGGGAGCTCTCTCGAAGCACGTCCGCACCCCCTCGAGGCGCAAGCGCGGAGCCATGCAGGGGATGGGGCTCGATCCGGTGAGCGGGACGATCTTGACCGGCCTCGGTACGACGCTCATCAACGACATTTTCAAGCCGCCGGCGCCGGCGGGCCCCACGCCCGACCAGATCGCGGCGCTGCTCGCGCAGCAAAAGGCGCAATCCGACCAGCGCACCATCCTGGCGATAGCCCTCGTCGGCGGCGCCGCGCTCACCGCGATCACCCTTTCCCGCTGAAGTAGACAGCTTCGCTGTCCTGTGCAGCGATGGGATCCGAGTCGATCCCATGCTCTACGGCTTCGGAGATGCAGCGGCCGATCAAGCGGCCGCGGATTACTACTTCGCCACCGAGGACGAAGTCAGTCAGGAGCAGGCCGCGGCGGCCGCGGCCACCGGCAGCGGTACGGCGACCGGTACCTCGCTCGACTGGACGAACATCACCACCACCGCGCTCAACGACGTATCGAGCGTGGTATCAGCGGCGTTTGGCCTCGCCAAGGCCCGGCCCCTCGGAGCGCCAAAGCCCCCGCCGGTGAGCTCGGGCTCGAGCCTGCTCCTGTGGGGTGGCGTGGCGGTGGCGGGCGTCGTGCTCTTCATGGCGATGCGCAAGAGGTAAGGGCGTGCTCCTGACCGTCGCGCAGCGTCCCCGGCAGATCCACGGGATGGGCTTCTCTCTCGGAGACGTCTTCAAGCCCGTCGCCCGGGTGACCGCCGCGGTCGCCACCGGCGGGCTCTCCGAGGTGGCGCGGGTGGCCGCCAAGCCGGCGGCCAGCGTGGCGAAGGCCGTGGTCGCCGCGCCGGCGAACCTGGTCAAGGCGGTGGGCGGCGCGACGGGAACCGTGGTGACGGACGTGTTCAAGGGGGGCTCGGGCCTCGTCGGAACGGCGTTCGGGGGAGCCTCTCAGCTCGTCACCGCCACCGGCGGCGCCGCCGGGAATGTGATCCGCAGTCAGGGCCAGGCGGTGGGCGATGCGTTGGGGGCCGCCGGGGGCGCGGCGGGCGCGGCCCTCGGCGGCGTGGGTGGAGCGCTGGCCGCGCTCCGGCCCCAGCCGGCCACCGGCGCGCCCCTGTCGCTTGCAGGTGTGGGCGGTCTCCTCGGTGGTGAGCCGATGATGTCGTCGACACCGCTTCTCCTCGCGGGCCTCGCCGGCGTGGCCATCTTGATCGTGGCGCTCTCGCACAAGCGCAGTCCAGCGGCGGCGCCCCTCGTGGGCCCCGTGGTGCATGCGTGATCGTGGGATTGGCCAGCCGCCCGAACGATCCGAACCTCGGCGAGCTCGAGCGGACGATCACGGTCTTCCCGCCGGTCACCGTGCAAGGCGACTTGCCGCCCACCGCCCCCGTCAACTGGTGGCCGTGGATCGTCGCCGGCGTGGTGCTGGCGGGCCTGTGGTGGATCACCCGAGAGGAGCGCGACCGCGACGGTCGCCGCCCTTTCGAGGAGACGACGAGCTCGTGAACCCCGGCGGCACGGGCTCGCTCCTCGACAAAGCCGAGGAGATGTTTGCGGGGTTTCACTGGGGGGACCGCAGCCGCAAGCGCCTCAAGGTGCGGCCCGCGCCGCGCCCGCGCGCCCTCGTGAAGCTGGGCAAGCTCGAGGCCGTCGCCTACTCGACCCACAAGGGAGGCGAGCGCGCCACGTGGGAACACGAATTCGGCGAGGAGGGGGGCCGTAAGCCCACCTTGGCCATGGATCCCGAGACCCGACGCCTCCACATCGTCGGCGGAGACTACGAAGTGGAAGACAGGGGGATCGTCGACTGATGGACCCGAACGCAGCGTATCTCCGGTGGCTTCGGTCCGCCGGCCGGGAGCGCGCCGAGGCCAAAGCCGATCTCATGAGATGGCTTCGCCGGGGCGGATTCGAGCCCTCGTGGTCTGCCACAGAAAAGCGGGTGTTCTTCGGCAAGGGACGGCCGCCGCCCTCGAGACACCGGCGCCGACGCAACCCGGGGACCGCGGGCCTGCGCGAGGCCATGCGCTACGCGCAGACCGGTGTCCGGGCCCGGGCCCGACGAACCAAACGGAAAGGACGCACCATGGCACGACAGCGCAAGGGACGGAGTGCGAAGCAGCGGAGCGCGTTCCGCCGGATGCTGGCGGGCCTGCGGCGCTGGCGCAAGAGCCACGGTCGGAAAGCTTCCCACGGCAAGCGGCGGCGGCGGAATCCGTCGGTCGCGATCACCCGAACGAAAGGAACGAGCACCATGGCCAGACGCCGACGGCGCCGACGGCGCCCCGCCACGATCATCCGAGTCGCGAACCCCCGCCACCACCGGCGGCGCCGCCGCAATCCCGGCCGGCACCACCACCGCCGGCGCCGGCGCAACCCGGCCATGGGCGGCCGGATCGGAGGCGCGGTCAAGTTCACGTTGGCCGCGGCCGTCCCGGCCATGGCGGGCGGCGTGCTCAAGGGCCTCCTGGACGGCAAGGTGCTGGCGAAGGCCTCGGCGCCTCTGCAGATCCTCGGCACCGTCGCGGCGGCGGGGATCGCGGGAGCCGTCTTCCGGAAGCACCCCGTCACGGCCGCGGCCCTCATGGGGGGACTCCTCGGCCCCGTCGGATCGTCGCTGGCCGCCCGCCTCCAGGGCGGCGTGCAGACGGCGAACGCGACCCAGACCACGCAGGCGATGGGCCTCCTCATCCGCGAGGATCCCTACGCCCGCCGGGCCATGGCCGCGCTGATCGACACCTCCGGACACCCCTTGTCCACGCCCTCGCTGCACGGCATGGGCGGCGGCACCCAGCTCCCCGACTACCCGATCGGAGCAGACGTCAACCTCGGCTAGCGCCAGGCCTGGCCGTTACACGACCACGAAAGGGACTCCGCGCGGCCTGGCGCGGGCCCGCGGAACCTTCACGGAGATCAAGTCATGAACGAGATGCAACGGGTCAGAAAGTGGGGCGTCGTCGACAAGTTCCTGGCGCAGTTCGCGCCGGGCGCGCGCGTGTCGCTCCTCGAGAATTCCAGCGAGGAGCTCATTCACGACCTCGCGCGCGGCCGCAAGCCGCGCCTGCACAAGATGGCCGCGGCCGCGGGCGGTGTCGTCGGCCGCCTCGAAGAGAACTACCTCTATTACACGAGGCGGTTCCCCCTCAACACGGCGAACAACACCATCGGCTCGGGCGCCGTCGCCGCGCAGGATTACCTCTACTTCACCAACGGGATCGGTGACCAGGGATCCGCCGCCGGCTACTTCTCCGTCGCGAACCTGACCCTCCAGCAGACGAACATGGCCTCGGGCGGGAAGATCCCCACCGGCCGTGGCTTCCAGCTCTTCGACCTCGGAGTCTGCTTCAACGCGCAGGCCGTGGCCTCGGACATCGCACAGATGCTCGACGTCACCAACATGCGCTTCGAGAAGCAGAACCAGAGCCTCGTGGTGCAGCACGGGCCGATCAAGCTCTGGCCGGGCGGCTGCGGGATCTACGGCTTCGCGGCCACCACCGCGACCACCACCACCATTCAGGCAGCCACCAACGGCATGCCGGCGCTCACGAACGTGCGGCGCTACAAGAACCCGCGCGTGCTCAGCGCGAACGAGCAGTTCCAGTACGTCTTGAACTGCGCGGCCGCCACCCCGAACAGCAACACCACCGTGGCGCTGTCGGCGTTCCTCGAGGTGACGATCTTCCTCTTCGGGAACGTGCTCGACCAGATCCCGAGCTGACCCCCCCTGCTTCGATTCCCCCGCGGGGGCGAGGGTTTTAGGACCACGCAACCCTATGACTCGGCCCTCGCGGGGGCCCGCTTCTCACCGTTTGACCCTTTCGAAGGACGACCGCCATGATTGACGCAGATCGCGCGTGGGCCCGCCAGGGCAACCGGTTCCCGGGGCGCAAGCTCTCGGACTTCGTCTTGCAGGTGATCGATCTGTCGGTCAGCCTCGGCAACGCGGCCGCGGCCCAGAACCAGACCGTCAATTTCGGCGCCTCGGCCATCATTCTCGGGGTCATGGCCGCGGCTCAGCCGACCGCTCAGGCGGCGACGCAGACCTACCGGCCCGGCCTCGATCTCTTCTCGGCGGCCCTCTCCTACCAGGCCACGAACCGCCAGATCATCGGCAGCGTGGAGTCGATCGGCTCGGCGATCTTCGGGCTCTACAACGATCGCTTTCCGGGCCTCGAGATCGTCATGTCTCAGAACACCTCCCTCGCCTGGAATTTCACCAACCTCACCAGCACGAGCATTCAGATCACGCTCTCCCACCACTGTCTCATGCCCGCCGCCGTCGGCTGATCTGCGACGCGCCGTGACGCTCGAGTCTGGACAGCCCGTGACCACGCCCGACGGGCGCGTGGTGATCGTCGAGACCGACGATCGCGACACCGCCTTCGGGCTGCTCACCTCGCAGCCGGCCGACTGCCGGGGGCTGAACGCGTTCTCGGAGGTCTTTCGGCTGCCCATGACCCGCGCGCGCCGCGGGCACCTCCTCCTCTCGGCCAACATCGCGACGAGCGCCGCGTTCGTCAATCAGTACATCTACATTGAGACCATGATCGTCGCCTACCTCGCGTCGGCGCCAATCATCATGCTCCGGACGGCGCTCGACTCGAACATCAACCTACTCGAGTGGCGATGGGACGTGCCCGAGTCGTACGGGGCTCTCGGGATCCAGGCCCAGGCCGTGATCGACGGTCAGCCCTCCTCGGTGACCACCGGCGTGCTCGCCCTCCAGCTCTCCGCGGCCGGGTTCTACTGGAGGTAACGACGTGGCGGCCACCCAAGCAGCCCTCACCCGCGCCCGGCCCTTCCGGCTGTCGACGGCGACCATCGCCGCGGCCCCCACCGACGGCTCCGCCGGGACGGCGGCGCATATCATCCTGTCGCCGGTGACCACCACCGGGCTCGAGACCACCGGGATTTTCCTCGGGCTCAAGGCCCCGAGCTCCGGCTCGGCGACGGCGGTCGCCGCCGGCTTCACCGTGATCCCCTGGTTCTTGAACCCCGTGACCTTCGCCTGGTTCGCGGGGGCCTCGGCGGCCATCGCCTACAACCAGGCCTTCACCACCTTCGACATCGACGCCGTGGGTATCTACTTCCAGATCGACGCCGCCAGCGTCAGCGTGAACGGCAACATCGATTTCCACGTGGCGGAGCAGTGATCCATGGGCCAGCGGCGCGCCGGCCTCAATCGGGTGGGCTTCCGGCGGACCGCCAGCGCCGCGAGCTCGTCGGGCGCCGCCTTCACCATCAATCAGGGGTGGCGCCCGACCGGCTGGTACCTCCCGGGCTCGAACAGCAACCCCTTTTGCGTCACGGCCCCCAACCTGCCCGTCTCCGGGGTGGCCAACATCGACGGGTACCTCATCACCGCCTCTCAACTCTTCTTGCAAGCGGGGACGATCACCGATCTTGCCTACTACAACGGCAACCTGATCGGGAACGCCGGCGGCACGCAGACCACCAAGGTCGCCCTCTACCGACCGAAGAGCACGGCTCCGTGGCAGCCCGGCGCGCTCGCCTACTGGAACGAGTATCACAACATGGGCTTCAACACCTTCGCGATCACGACGGGGGTGGGCCTTTCCGTGTCGGCCGGCGAGCGGATCTACGTGACGTGGTGGTCCGGCAACCAGAACAGCGGGGGTAACTTCGTCCTCACCCCGCCCTCGAGCGCCTATGGCGTCTTGGGCTTCGCATGGGACGGCGTCACCAACCCCAACAGCGTCACCCAGCACCCCGCGATCGGCTACTACCAGGCCTTGGCCTACGCGCCCGGCTCGCCGCCCGACCCGCATCCGACGATCAACGACAGCACCGATCTTCTCCTCAACACCACCATAAGCGCGATCCCGACCTTCGCGTTCCGGTTCACGCCATCGTGATCTGATGCCCAACCGACGCGGATGGCGGCAGCCCGGATTCTTGCAGGTGGGCACGAACCCCAACGCGGGGATCGTGCCAAGCACGCGAAGGATCAACACCACCGCGCCTCTCACGGGTGGAGGGGATCTCAGCGCCGATCGAACTCTCGGCATTTCGCCCGCGACTGCCATGGCTGCAGGCTCGATGAGCGCTGCCGATTTCGCCAAGCTCGCGGCGATCCCCTGGGACCTCGAGACCTATCTACGCGGCGTGGCCTCGGCGGCTCTCGGGGTCTCGGCCGCAAACCTGATCTTTTGGATGCAGCCGTTTTCCATCCGCGGCGATCAGGGGGTCAACGGCGTCGCCGTCTCGGGCGGCACGCGCAGCTATCAACAGAAACTCTACCGGATGGACTCCGGCGGTGCGGCGGGCGGTGCGTGGTACATCGATGTCGCCCTGGTGGTGAGCGCGGTCCGCATGAAGACCTTTCTTGCCGGCGCGGGGGTGAAGTGGTGGACGGCTGCACGTTTTCGGCTCAATACGGCCGTGGGTGCAGGAGCGACGATGGGCTTCGGCGCTGCGAGTGGCGCGGCGTATCAGCTCATCATGGGTGGCAACGGCAACGTCTCGACGACACACTTTTCGCTGTACGGGGCGGCTGGCGCCAGCATCGACAGCGGGATCGCCCTCGACTTCAACTTGCACACGCACATGGCCTGGAACGATGGCACGAATTCGAATTACATGATCGACGCCAACGCGCCGATCACGGGCACGGCAGCGCCCGCCGTGGATGGTGGAGGCTACGGAATTGTGACCGACACGGCCGCGGTCTCGCGCACGCTTGACGTCTCCTGGTTCGCGATCGCGACGGTGGCACCATGAGCGACAGAACCAAGCGCAATTTCATGGTCGAGGTCTCCGTGTCCGACGCACAACGGACGGTCACCGCACCGAATCAAGTTCTGGCGACGAAGTTCTTGGCGGTCTGTGCCGCCAACAACATCAACTCGAATGCCGACCTGGACGCGGCGTTGCAGGGGATCGGCTCGCTTGCGGGATGGAAGGCGATCCTGGTGGCATTGATCGAGGGAATGTTCGATGTAGGCCCGCCGTAAGAGCGCGCGCCCGCCCCGGGCGGAAGTTAGCCGATCGTGAAGTGGATTCTCCTCACCTGCCCCGAGCGGCTCACGGAGAGCCTTGACACCCTGCGCTCTCTCGGCGAGTCGGACTTTCCCGGGCGGCCCTACCTGAACGTCGACGGCGGGGCAGGGCCTCCAGGACGCCAGAGGCAGATTGCGGCCCGCCTGGCCGCGCTGGAGGGCCTCCTACGCGATTTCCCGGGCGAGCGGCTCTTCGCCCTCCTCGACGATGACCTGGTGGTCAATCAGCACGTGTGGGCGCATGTCTCACGCTGGCGCCCCACCCGGCGGCACATGCTGTTCGGGAGCCTCTACCGGATCGGTCTCGCCGGCCCCATCCCCCCCGACCATGCCCGCGACGAGCGCGCCGGGGGCTTCGTGGGGGCACAAGCGTTGCTCCTCTCGCGGCCCGTCGTGGAAGCGCTCCTGCTCAACTGGCATGCGGTAGGGGGTGAGCTCGGCTGGGATCGCCACCTGGCGGCCGTGCTCGAGCTCGTCGGGCTGCCCGTCACCTTCCACGTCCCCTCCCTCGTGCAGCACCGGCACCCGCCGTCGCTGGTCGGTTCGGAGCCCCACCGGAGTGCTTGCTTTTCGCTCGAGTGGAGCGATCCCTAGATCCGTGAACTTCGCCGCCTTGGTGCGGTCGCTCTTCGAGGAGATGGGCCCTTACGAGGCGGCCGCGGTGGCCGGCGTCTGGCTCCGCCTCGCGGTCCGGCCCGACGCCGGCGATCTCGCCCGGGGCTGCGATCCCGACCAGCTCGGGGCGTTCTTTGGGGCCGCCCGCGAGATCGGCCGGCCCGGCGAGCCCCTGCCCGACTGCCGGCCCGCCGAGGGAGAGATCGTGCTCTACCTCGGCAACATCCGGCCTCTCAACGCCAGCACCATCACCACAGTGTTGCGCCACGAGCTCTTGCACGCTCGCGGCTACGAAGAGGAGGAGATCCACGACATGGGACTTGGAGCCCTGGGAGAATGCGTATGTTCGTGACTGCCCTGGTGGTCGGAATCGTCATCGGAGGGGGCACCGGATGGGCCCTCGGCGTCCACTACGCTGCGTGGGGCCTCGCCCGCCGGCTCAACGAAGATCGCGAGGCGGCTCGGCAAGTCATCGAAGATCTCGGGGCCCGGCACGGGTTCCGGCTGCAGATGTTCCAGCTCCCGAGCGGCCGGTGAGCTTGCCCCCGTTCTCCGACCTGATCTCCGTCGGCGGAATCGTCTTCGCCGCCGGCGTCGCCGTCGCCGGCGTTCGGCAGCTCAAGGACTCGCAGCGGGATCAGGGACGGCGGATAGGGGCCCTCGAAGATCGGGTCAAAGAGCTCGAGGTTGAAAACCGAGTACTCCGCACGCTCAAGCGACGTCTGACGCAGAATCTCCCGCCGCCTCGAGGCGGCGAGGATGCCCCGCCCTGAAGTAGACAGACCGGGCGTCCTGTGCAGCGATAAGGGCTCCTGCAAAAGACCCTTCGAGGAGACTGCCCATGGCCAAGACCGTACACGGCACCGTGACCCGCCTCGTCGGGCCCGAGCACAACTTCCCCCCCCGGATCTTCTTCCGGCCCGAGGATCCCGGCGTCCTGCGCGAGCTCAACGGCGCCGCGCACGGCGTGTGCGCCTCGGGCGAGATCGCCGTGACCGGCGACATCACCGCCTTCAAGGTCGGCCAAGAGGCGGATTTCGAGGTCGGCTGACCCCCGCCGCGGTCGCGGCCGATGAACGCCACCACGCTACAGGACGCGCGGACCGAGCTCGCGAGTACGATCTCGTTCGCGCAAATCGCCCTCCAGGGAGTCGCCCAGGGCTCTGACGCCTATGCGGCCGTGGCCCAGGCTATCACCGACGGGCAGCAGACCTTGGGTTGGCTCGCCGACAACGCGGGCATCATCCCTCCCAACCTGGCGGACGCCCCCAACACGAGGGACAAGATCGCCGCGGCCATCGATGAGATCAACGGGGCGGTGGCGGACAACGTGAAGCAAGACCCGGCGGCGGCCCTCTTCAAGACCATCTTTCCGTCGGTCTCGCCCGGCTCGCCGTGGCCATGGATCGCCGGCGGCGCGGCCGTGCTGGTCGGCGCCTGGTGGTTCTTCCGCGGGGAGCTTTGATGCCTCTCGGGTGGATCCCGATGATAGCCGGCGCCGCCGACGATCCCTACGAGGGCCGGGCCATGCTCTGCGTGGGCGGCGGCGGGGCGTGCCGCCCTGACCTCAACATGGGATCCCTCCAGCTCGACAATCCCCTTTCGGGCACGAGCCCCCAGGCCGTCGCCGCGGCCATCGACGCCGCCGACACCAACACCGCCCTCTATCAGGTGGTGGAGCCCCTCAAAGAGAAGGTCGACGCCCTGGTGGCGAACCTCGATCTCTACCCCAACGCCCTGCCCGCGAACCAGGCGGCGGCCATCCGCGCCGCAGCCGCCAGCGTGACCAACGCGCGGAATCAGCTCAAGCTCGACGACGACAACGCCCCGGGCGATGCGCCCTATGAGGACACCGCGAACGCCCTGCAGGGCGCTTTCGCCACCCTCTTCGCCGCGGCCGGCACCTCGGGGATCGCGATTCCTCAGACCGGGCTCGAGCAGACCCTCAACAAGTGGGCAAGCGATCTCAAGGCGGCCGTGCCCCAGGTCGGCAGCGCTGCCAAGTGGATCATCTACGGCGCCCTGGCGCTGGGGGGCCTCTACGCCCTCTCGCAGGTGGCCAGCGTGGCCCGGGCGCTGCGGCCCTCGGCGTACCGCACATGAAAGTCTACGGTCTCGCCACCGGCGCGGCCCTCCTGGCCGCTGGCTTCCTGGGAGGGAGGGGGCGCTACAGCGCCGCCGCCGCATTCCTCGCCGCCGCCGGAACGATTTGGGCCGTGGGCAACCGTCGGGCGGTCCCCACCTGGTGCCTGCTGCCATTGCCCTCGGCCGCCCGACTGCTGGAGGCTGCCCCGTGACGCTCTATGACTTGTTGGCGATCGTCGCCGCCGGCGGCGGGGTGATCGCCCTCGTGAAGGGCCGGACGGGCCTCGGCGTGGCGGGCCTGGCCGCCGGCGCCGGATCGTGGATGTATGGGCGCTACCTCGCCGCTGCGAGCGCGAACGCCGCTCAGTCTCTGACGGCGCAGCAGCAGCAGTACGCCGCGGTCAGCGCGGCCATGGCCCCGGCGCCCTCCAACACCCTCAACCCCACGGGATCGCCGCCGGCGATGTACCCCGAGATCCCCTATCAGGTGTTGCCCGGAACCGCCGCGCCACAGACGCAGCTCGCCCTCGACCAGTATAAGCAGTGGCTTGCCCACATCGCCACTCTGCCCGCCGGCGCGCCGCTGCCCCCGCCCCCTCCTCCCAACGCCACCAGCTACACCCCGCCTCCTCCCCCGCCGGCGGCGAGCGCCTACAAGACGGTGGCGCGCGGCGGACAAGCCGTCTCCTACGTGCCGCAGAGCCGCACGGGAGGAAGCCACTTCTAGAGCCGCCCATGACGGTCGTCTCTCTCATGATGGCGAGCTGGTGGGCGGTGCGACGGATGATCGGCGCCCTCGGGGTGGCGATTCGTCTGCGCTGGCCCTTCCTTTACCCGGCCGCGCCAGCGCGGGAGCGGCTCCGTCGCAAGGTGATCAGCCGGACCGCCCGCCGCGCGACCGAGGAGCAGCTCCGGCAGCAAGGGCTTGGGCGTGGTGCTCGAGCCGGGGCTCTGCGGATGAGAGGCCCATGGTAGACGCCCTCGTGGTGCAGATGCGCCGCCGCGGTCCCGGGCAAATGCTGGGGTTTTCCGACGATCTCGCCAGCGCCGCGGGATCGTTTCTGGACGCCGCGACCGGCGGTCAGGTGTCGGGGATCGCCAGCGACGCGAAGACGATCAAGATCCTACTCGAGGTCTCGACGCTCGCCTCTGTGCTGGCCGGCCTCGGGGCGCTCGTCATGCTCTGGAACCGAGGGGGTCGCTGATGCTGCTGCGCCGCCGCACCATGGGGGCCGCCCCCCTCTCGCCCGCCTTCAAGCCGAAGACGGGGATCATCACCTCGGCGCCCGCCGCGCCCTCGGGGGGCCTATCCGTCATCAAGCCCAAGCCGAGTCTCCTCCACACCACCGCGATCACGAGTACTCCGGCCACAAACTTCCGCCCGGCCGTGCTCACCAAAGCGAGCGTACCGGCGCCGGCGCCGGCGCCCCCACCGGCCCCCGCCGCCGCGCCGGCGATGGGGCCTGCCCTCCAGGTGATCCAACCCAAGTTCCTCTCCCGGACCCCCGGCATCACCGCCCAGCTCGGTCTCAAGAACCCGAACGCCCCCTTGGGCACGAGCGCCCCCTCGAGCGCGAGCGGCGTCCTGCTCGCCCCCTCGAACGTCACTCTTTCGACCGGCAGCGCTGGCAGCGCGACGGGCTCAGTGGTGGGCGGCTCGACGGTCGTGCCCGACTACTACTATCCGGCGCCCTCGAGCCCGTACGCTGACGTTCCGCCGAACGACGGCGGCGGCAGTGGTGGCGGCGGCGGGGGTGGTGGCGGCGGCGGGGGTGCCGATGACGCCGGCGCGGACAGCGGCCAGGCCAGCGACGGCGCCCTCTTCCACATCGGCACCTTTCCCGTCACCCCGATTGAGGCCCTGCTCGCCGGCGGCGTGGCCGTCGCGGGCCTGCTCTACTGGCAGCACCTCAAGGGCAAGCGGCACGAAGCGGCCGCGCCCGGGTAGCGTCGTGGGCTGGCCCATCGGACGCCCCCGGCCTCGGCGCCCCCATGACAGCGATCGCGCCTTTGTGCGCTCGACCCCCGGACCGGACGGGCATACCCATTGCGTCATGCTGAAGGCCAATGGCAGCGGGTGGACGTCAGCAGGACCCGACGGCCACCACCACCAGGTCGAAGAGCTCGATCTCGTGGCCACGAGGGAGCACACCCACGAAATCACCCACCATCGCTGCTCGAGCACGCACGAGGGAGATCCCTGCGCGCACGAAGCGGTGTGCAAGTAGGGTCTAGTTATGGCCTTCCGGCTCGAGCGCAAAGACTGGTGGATCGCGGGGGGCGCGGGGCTTGGGCTCCTCCTCCTCTGGAAAGGACCGACGATCGTGACTGATCCGATTCTCGCCGTTGGCGGAGCCATCAAGGACGAGGTCACCCGCGGCAGCCAACTGACGAGCTCCACCCTCGGTGACGACGGGCAGATCGTGGAAGACCCGGCCGATCTCCGGGCGCAGATCGCCGCGGTGGTCGGGCGAGACGTCACCCAGGACGCCGCTGATCTCGCCCGCATGATTCGGTCGGAGGGGGCGGCCGAGGGGCGGGCGCGTGCGTTCGTGGCCCTCAACGACGCGGCCACGCATGGGTGGTCTCTGCATTTCGCGCTCACCTACTCGACGAACCCGGCCGCCAAGGGGCGCTATGGCGAGCAGTACACCCCCGCCTCGCTCGCCCCGGGCGGGGTGGCGAGCTCGCGGCGGTACTCGACCAAGCAAGACCCGTTCGAGGGAGATCTCACCGTGGCGGAGCAGGCGATCGCCGACTACGCGCAGGGAATCGATGACTCCGGCGGCGCGGTGAAGTTCTACGACAAGGACAGCGGGCAGGCGGGCGCGCGCTCCTATGACGACGTGGTGGCCCTGTGGGCCAAGGATGGGCTCGAGCCCTTCACGCTGCCCGGTTACCCGAGCACGTTCGTGCTCTTTCGTCAGGCGTGACCCGGGCCCGGCTCTCCCGCTTCGCCGCCGTGTTGAGCATCTGCAGGATCCGCCGGTAGCAGAACCGGCAGATCACGTGCTGTTTGATGTGCAACGAGCCATCGGGCGGTCCGAGGATCGAGGCGGGTAGATGGAAGAGAGGGCGGTTGCAACCAGGTATTTGACAGCGCATCCCGCCGCCGGTCACACCTCTGCCTCCGCGTCGTCATCAAAGAGCATTCCCTCGAACTCGGCGCAGGCCTGCTGCACCTTGAGCGGCAGCCGTTCCCAGGGTGTACCGGCCTGAATGGCCCCGACGAGCTGGGACACCGTCTCGCCCGGGGCCCCGTCGATGAACTCGGCCAGGGCCTCATAGGCCACCTGGCCGGCCTCGGGCGCATCATCAGTGGGAGCGGGCGGCGCGGCGGGCGCCGGCGGCGCGCTCCCGAGACCCCCGAGGCCCATCTACGCCGCCACCAGCCCGGTGGGGCGCGCGACCGAGTGGAAGGGGATCCCCGCGTAGAGGAGCTGCTCGCCGTCCTTGCCCAGGAGCACCACCATGGGCACCACGCCGTTCTGGATTCCGGCGGCGAGGATGCGATCCGGGTCCGAGCATTCGATCGGCGGCTCGCCCGGCGGAAAGATCTTCACATAGGTAATTCGGGCAAGCGGCCGAGGAGCAACGGCCGCGTCTGAACCTTGGCTTGGGAACATTGGGCGCACCTCGCAGGATACGGACCACGCCGACCGAGCGTAACACGCCTTGCAATCCACGGGACGCGATCCGCGGGCGCGATGCGCCAACGGCGGGTGGACGGCGCCTGTGTCCTGTGCAGCCATGGATCGCATGGGAAGCCCGCTCGATCCGATGTCTCCGGGGGCCACGCTGGCGGCCGCCGGCCAGGCCGCCGCCGCGGCCAGCACCACCGCGGCGGTGGGCGTACTGCAGACGGCGGCCGCGAACGCGGCCAAGCCTGGGAACAAGTCAAGCGAGTTCACCCTGGGGGTCTTCGCCACGATCCTCGTCCCGGGGGCCCTGGCCGCCCTCAAGGTGCTTTCGGTGGCCACGGTGCCCTGGCTGGCGATCCCCGCCCTCGCTCTCTCCTCGGCGGTGGCCGCGGGGGCCTATGCGCTCTCGAGGGGCAACGTCAAACAGGCCGCCCTCCAGGCGGCCGCGGCGGCGGCGAGCTCGGTGGCAGGGGCGGCGGTGGCGCCGCCCAAGTAGGGGCGAGGCCGCCACTCCCCGTGGGCCGCCGGCGGCGCTCGTTCCGCCACGATTGGCACACCGCCGGCGGGACCCCCGAGGCGGGCGCCATCGTAGACAGGTTCGCGGTCCTGTGCAGAGCTTTTGAAGCATGACCCCTCTGGCGCGGGACGGCTGGACGGTCCTCGCCACCCTCGGGGGTCTCTGGCTCGTCTCCCACCTCCTCCAGGGCCGTCGACGCAATCCCAGCCGGCGCCGCCGTAGGCCGAATCCCTGGCGCACGGTACGCGGCCACCGCGTGCTCATCGACGACGAGGGGAGGATCGAGGCAGGCGAGCTCCCGCACGACTGGCGCGGCGCCCACATCGGCGATCTGCACGAGCTCGGTCGACGCTGGCGCGAGATCGACGAGGAGGAAGACAATTGCGTGGAAGGGGGCGGGGGTCGCCTCGCCGCCACCTTCGGGAGTCAAGACGAAGGCCTCGAGGCCCTTTACGAGGCGAACCCCCACCTCGTGGACTTCGTCCAGGGCGAGGCCAAGGGTCAGGCAGAACGGGCTTACCAGGCGTGGGTGCGCGGTGGGCGTCGCGGTCCCAAGCCCGCCCTCGCTCGTGGCGACGGCCGCTTTGACGCGCTGAATGAGGGGCTCGAGCGCAAGGGGAAGCGCGCGGTCGCCTCCTGGTCCGAGGCGGTACGCGCCGTCGTGCCGCCCTCGAGGCGGTGGGCGGACTTTGGCGAGCGCCTGCCCTACCTCGAGGAGGCAACGGGCCTGCGCCTCAATCTTCCCGAAAAAGCGGAAGTCCTCGAGCTCGCCGGCGGGCGGGGTGGCGAATGTGAGCAGCTCGGCGAGGGGGCCCGCGGACGGCTCCTCGAGGAGGCCCGCACCGGCCGCCTATCCGCCGTGGCCCTCGAAGATGTGCCGTTCTAGGAGGAGCTGACCGGATACTCGAGGCGCACGAGACGGATGGACATCACCACAGCGTCGGCGGTGAGCAGTGATCCGGCCGGCCCCTCACCGGCGCGTTGTACGTAGGTGACTTCGGCGAGCGCCCAAAGGCCGTTGTACGACTCGGAGGCGGGATCCCAGCACCGCAGCAGCAACAGATCGCCACATTCGTAGCCGCGATCGTTGTTCCGCACCTCGTGCTTCTTCCTGTTCCACACGATGGCCTCGAAGGATTCAGGCCAGCACTTAAGCTCGTGCACCTTCACGGGTCGACTCCCGGCAAATGGTCCTGCTGGCGTTCGAAGACGGTGAAGGCCCGAATCCGGTAGCCGCAACCCGTGGTCACTGCCTTGACCGCGACGATTCGGGCCCCCGGCGGGGGAAAGGGCACGAGGAAGTGAAGGATCCCGATGCGGCCGCCCGGGCGGACCACGCGCATCGCCTCGGCCAAAAGATGGGAAGGCCGCGGATAGTCGGTGCCGTAGAGGTCGGCTGCGTACTCCACCGAGTAGGGTGGATCGATCATCACCGCTCGCACGCATCCGTCCCGCAATGGGAGTGCCCGACCGTCGGCCCGAACCGTGGGCCTTGCTTCCTGGCGCAGGTCGACCCGCACACCTCCGTCGCCAGGCCCGAGCATCCCGGAGCAGACGTGCAGGATCTCGGCCGGCGGCGAGCGCAGCCACGCAGCGGCGACACGCACGAAGCCCTTGGGATACGCACCAAAGACGGGCGCCGGGCTATCGAAGGGATCGGACGAAGCCCACAATGCCGGGCGCCGAGGTTCGGTGATCCCTCGGGTACGAGCCATCTTTGAGCGGAAATTCGCCGTGGTCGTCATCACCCCAGGGCCTTGCGGTAGGACGTGGCGATCTGAGCCGGCGAGCTCTCCGCGTAGATCTGCGTGGTGGTCACGTGGGCGTGCCCGAGAAACCTCGAGACCTGCTCGAGTGGCATCCCGCCGTCGAGGAGCAATTGCGCGACGGTGTGCCGCATCAGGTGCGGATAGACCCGCCGCCCGATCCCCGCCGCCCGGGCCACCTCGGCGAGGATGGTCTGCACCCGCCGAGGGGAGAAGGGCCGCCACGATCGGTTGGCGAAGAGAGGCCCGACGGCGCGGGGGCCCACGTGCACGCGCAGCTCGTCGGCCAGGGCGGGGAGGATGGGCACGATCCGATCCTTGTCTCCCTTGCCCCGGCGGACGATGACCGCCGTCTGGTCGTAGCGGAAGTCTTCCACCTCGAGGTGACAGAACTCGGAGACGCGACAACCAGTGAGAAGCAGCGTCTTGATCATGAGGCCTCGCGCTCCGCCCACCGTGTAGGCGGCGCTGAGGACCTGGTCGACCTCGGCCCGGCTCAGCCGCGCCACCACCCGCCGCCGATCTTTCGGGCGTCGCAGGCCGAGACGGCGCCGCGCCTCCGCAGCCGCCTGCACAAACTGGTCATACGACATGCCGCGGCAGATACGGGCGATGGACACGCCGGCCTGCCGCACCGATACGGCACTTAGGGCTATTTCTGCCTCGAGGCCGTGATCGTGATCCGTTGCGGTGATCGCCGTTCCCGGCTCGAGCGGGGGCCGGCGGGAGCCGCGGACGGGGATTCTAACGCGCTGTACGGCGCACATCAGGGATTCTCCGCCGTCGGGGGCCGCGAAGTCAGCCGGCGCGACCAGGGGGGCTCTGAAATCAGCCGGCGCGACCAGGGTCGCCGCCAAAGGCGCCCGGTGCCGATGATCGGATCGATGTCTGCAACGAAGTGCCAGCCCGCCGGCACCGCCGAGCGGGGTACCTTGATGCGGGCGCAGTCGCCGCAGCACGAATGAGGCTCGGTGGAGCTGGGCTGGGCGCAAATGCCGGTGCCCTTGCAGTCGGGGCAGGTTACCGGCCACCAGGTCAACCAGCGCCAAAGGCGGCGCATCAGGGATTCTCTGCGGTCGGGGGATTGCGCATCTCCGTGATCACGAGCTCGAAACCAAGGGTATCGGCGACCTGCCGTGCCCGCATGGCGCAGGGGCGGCACAACACCACGGTTTGCCCCGGCCAGGCCGCGATCACCGTCGCTCGATCTCCACAATTTTTCGTGGAGCATCTTTCCGACGACGCACCTTCGGTCTCCCGTGCAGCCTCGGCCATCTTCAAAAAACGCTCGTAGGTATCGGCCGCCAGCCCGGCGAAGAATGCTTCGCCCTTCGGGTGGATGAGCCCTGCCGCAGTCAAGAGCAGTCCGACAACGACTTCGTCCTTCGAGATCCCCTCTCGCGCCATCTCGGCAGCGAGCAGCGTGAAGATATAGGCAGTCGTGGGCGGGTCGGGCTTCACTTCGTCTCCGAGGGGCAGGGGCCGCCGCGGTGGTAGCCGTCGCCGCCGCAGCACTGGCAATTGGGATCGTCGCCGTCGAGTACTTCATCGTCCGGCCAGGCCCCTTGACCGTTGCAGTCCTGGCACTTGATCTGCGTCTCCACGTATCGGGCCATCTTGTTTTCCATGGCCCAGGTCCGAAGGTCGATGAACAGGCCAAGCACCCAGCCTGTCGCCCGATGCACCTGGCCGGCCACGAAGTGGATCGGCGCCACGGATATCAGGACCACCAGCATCGCGGCAACCATCACCGCGGCCGGGAGCCATAGCAGAGCGCGATAGAGGAACCTCCTCACCTTCATCCCGGCCCCCGGGCGCGGGCGGCGAGCACGCCGAGCAGCTCAGCGCGAACGACGGCCAGCAAGAATCGCCGCCCTTGCGGCGACTGCAAGAGGGCGTCAATGAGTGTGTACTCGCGATCCTCGGGCAGCTCGTCGAGTACTGCACCGAAGAGCCAAACGCCCGCAACTACTGCCCAGCCAGGAGGAGGGTTCACCGCCGGGCCACCTTCCGAAGCCGCCCACTCGCGACAACGGCTATCCACACGCGGACGGCGACGCGGAGGCAGCGCCGACAGAGGCGATAGGTGACAAAGGCCTCCGGCTGCTCGCCGCACGTCTCGCACCATCGTTTCTTGGGTGTCCGGGGCATCAGCCGTCCTTCGGAGGATCGTCACGGGGATAGGCGCGGATGACGAAGACGTCCAGGCCGCCGGTGTCGTTGGGCTTCACCGTCGCCGAAGAGCCAAGCGGCAGTCCATCGAGCAATCTCCCCTTCACGGTCCGGCGGCGGGGCTGCAGGGGTTTGTCGGAGCCGCGAGCCTTCCCGCGCTTTTTCTGCGCCCTCCGCATATCAGCCGTTCCCCAAAGTCGCGCCCTTCAGCATGCGCACGAGAACCACACCTGTTCGCCCTCGACTCGTTTCCCGGTGACCACCGCGAAGTGGTGCAAGATCTCGGCGCGATGTTCGTCGGCCCAATCGCGATCCCTCTCGCTCTTGAAGCAGAGGCCACCACCGGCAAGCTCGCCGAGCACCTGAAAATAATCGGAATAGGTCCGCGTCTTGGCCAGCGTCAGTAACCATTCCTCCGACGCAGAAAGCGTACCCTTGCCCTCGGTGCTCCCCCTCGGGGGAAAGGCCGGATGCGTCCAGTCGTGCCGCAGAGACGTGATCGTGCCCGGGACCAGCAGCAGCCAAAAGACCTCGTTCTCTTCCACGGGACGGAGCAGGAAAGGATCGACGACGCCCACGAACTCGTCACCATAGGTCCTTACCGCCCTGCCCTCTACGATCGCGACGTGATCGCCGGGCAAGAGGCTTTCCGCCGCAGCGACGGGAATCACAGCGATGTGCAGGGCGTCCCGCTCACGCCGGATCTCGGGAAGGGTGCCGAGATGTGGGTCAGTCGTCCGCATTCCCCGACGTCCTCCGCGCGGAGTGGGCTTGCGCGGCCCAAACCCTCGCGATGTGCTCGCCTCGGCGGATGCGCGGAAGGAGCAGGCCAAGGTAATGCGCCACGAGAACGGCCTCGGCGCTTCCCTGCGACTCGAGGGACAAAGCATTGCTCTCGAGGAAGAAGCACACGGCCGCCCGCTCGAACTCCTCACCGGGCTTCGAGGGGTCGCATTCGGGCACCTCGATCGTGGACTTGCCGTCCGGCGTGCGCATCTTCATGGGCGCCCGTCCGATTGGACAAGAGCCGCGACCCGTGGATCGATCGATGGTCTCTCGCAGGAGGATCCATCAATCATGGCCGTCTCTCTCGCTACCGTGTCGAGCTCCGCTGTCAAGAAAGTTGTCGATGTCACCGCCACCGCCGACGCGGACACCACCGCCACGATCCCTCATGGCATGGCCAGCGCGCCGAAAGAGGTCTCGTTGCTCCCGCTGCTGGCCGCCGCGTATACCTCGGCCTGGACGGCGGCGATCGACTCCACCAACGTCACCTTGACGAAGGGGACCGGCGGCGGTTCGGGCAACGCCTCGGCGCAACTGCGCGTCATCATCGCCCTTCCCCATTCGATCGTTTCATAGTTCGCCGCCGTCGAGCTGGCCGGCGTTTCTTGGGCCGCCGGGGTCTCGTGGTCGGCGTTGCACCGGCCAGCCGTTCCCAATGGGCGCGAACGTCCGGATGGACTTGTTCGGCGGGGATCTCGGCCAGCAACTTCGCCGCCTGCTTGGCCAGCTCCGGCTGTTCGTCCTCGATGAACTTCTCCAGAGCCGCCCTCAGATCGTATTGGGGATAAAGCAGATCTTCGGCTTTGAGGATAAGAAAGCCCATCTTCAGGGCCCGGGTGCGGCGGATGACGTCCAGGTCAGCGCAGCTCGTCTGAAAGCCCGTGGTCCCAAGCTGGCCCGCTACGTACCGAAACGCAGCGACGGCGGCCATGGACATCGCGTAGACGCAGGTTCCATAGTCGTGGGGTCTATCCACTAGAGCCGAGATGTACGCGGCGAGTTCCTCGGCCTTGTCCATCCAAGGCACCTCCGCCGCGCGCATCTCTTGCTCTGTGGGCACGCCTGCCTCCGCGATCGCCTTTTTCCATCGGGCGTCCATCTCTTCGGGCGCTTCGATCGAAGTCATCCGAGCTCCCGCCGCCCATCCGGGTGGACGATTCCCTCGTTTTGATCGCCGTGGACGGCCAGCACGGCCCAGACGTGCGCGATCCTGAACCCCACGCCCCCGGCGCCCGCTTTCATGTCGACAAAGCCGCTCATCCTGCCTCCCGCGGACGATCGTACTCCGCCCACCATCCGGCCTCGGCCATCTGGGCCAGCGCGGGCACCCGCGCGACAAGGGCGGCCTGCAGATCTCGCCCGAAGGTCTCGACGAGGGCTTTTTGCTGCGGCGAGAGAGACGGATTGCGGGCGGCAAACTGGATGATCCCGAGCATCCCCAGAGCATCCACCACCGGGATCTCTGCGCGGATGTTGGGGGCGGTGCGGATCGCCTCCGAGATGCGCCCGAGCTCTTCGGGCTCGAATTGGTGTTCGATCCGCTCCCGCTCGAGCTGGGGTGGCGGGGGCTCCGCCTGTAGCGATCGCAGGGCGGCGAGCTCGAGCCGCATCGCCTGCAGCGCCCCCCGGCACTGCCACAGCATGTTGGCGTCGCCGAAGTTGGGGGGGCTCGCGGCCCGCATCTGCCGTTCGCGCTCCTCGAGGGCGCCCACGAGGGCCACGATCTGCGGCGAGTCTTCGACGAGGGGGCGGGTCATTCCACCCATCCCCAGGCGAACCCACCGCCCTTGTGCTCCCCCTTGTGGCCGCGCGGCAGCCGGCAGCGATAGACGCCGTGGGGACTCACGCCGGATGCGATCTCAGACCGGCAGAGCCGGACGTCGTTCGCGTCGGGCTCGTGATGAGGCGTCGCCTCGAGCGCCGGGTCGGGTATCGGATCGTCGCCGGGGCGGGGCTGCATTTCACCCGGCGGGATCCCCGCCCCGGCTCCCCGCTCGCGTTTCACGAGGCTTCCACCCTCGGGCTCCCCGTCGGGGAGCTCGTAGTTCACGAGGGCATAGATCCAGTCATAATCGACGCCCAACTGCGTGCGGCGGATGCGAGCCCGCGGCGGCAGCGTCTCCACCCACCGATTGAGCTCGCCCTCGAGGTTCTCCGGCCCCCTTGTGCCGAAGCCATAAAGGCGGCACGCAAACACCTTGAACCGTATCACGGGCTCGCTCCTCGCTCGCGCATGGCCTCGGTGTAGGCCGCGCTGATCTCGGCCATCTGGTGGGGGTTGCCGCCGCGGTCCGGGTGGTGCTGCGTCGCCAGCAGCCTGAACCGCGCCTTGATCTGGTCCACGGTCGCGCCGTTCGAGACGCCGAGGAGCTCCCACCAGGGCCGGTGAGCCCCGACGGCGGTCAAGGCCTTGTAGCCGGCGAAGGCGGCGGCGACGTCACCCACGCCCCAACGAAGCTGGCCGCGCAGGGCTTCGATGTGGGCGGCGATCGCCGCTAGGTTGTCGGCCAGGCGATGCCACTTGTCGCACGCGAAGCAGTGCAGCCCCGCGCCGGCGCCGGCGCCG
>Ga0335069_10002358_pt1 | contig 29207 bp, 17 predicted proteins | sample Lox_Sample_11_FD_206714 | JGI IMG/M metagenome (GOLD analysis project Ga0335069, IMG submission 206714) | Soil microbial communities from Loxahatchee National Wildlife Refuge, Florida, United States - Lox_Sample_1.1 | ecosystem: Environmental > Terrestrial > Soil > Wetlands | place: USA...
GGGCGACCAGCCGTGACGCGGACGTCCAGCCCTGGGCGGCCAGGTGCCGCGCGCACGCGATGAAGTCGGTGAACGTGTTCTTCTTGCGCAGCAGCTTGCCGTCGGTGTACCAGGACCTGCCCATCTCGCCGCCGCCCCTGACGTGCGCGATCGCGTACACGAAGCCCCGGTCGAGCAGCGACAGGACGGGGATGGAGAAGGCCGGGTCCCGGGAGAGCTCGTAGCTGCCGTAGCCGTACAGCAGGCACGGCGCGCTGCCGTCGCGGGGCGTGCCCTTGCGGCACGCCAGCGAGATCGGCACCCGGGTGCCGTCGGGGGCCACCGCCCACTCCCGGTGCTGCTCGTAGTCCTCCGGCCGGTAGGGAACGCCGGACGGGGAGGGGAGCACCGGCTGGCGCTTGAGCAGGGTGAGCTCACCGGTGGCCATGTCGCAGTCATAGACCGAGCCCGGGGTCACCAGCGAGGTGTAGGACAGCCGGAACCGGCTGGCCGCGAACTCGGGATTCGGCCCGGGGCCGACCCGGTAGACGGGCTCGCCGAAGGCGACCTCGTGCTCGCCGTCCTTGCGCAGGATCCGCAGGCCGGTCAGGCCGTCCCGGCGGAAGTACACCACGGTGTGGTCCGCGAACGCGTCCACGCCGAGCAGCCGGGTATCGGCCCGGTGCGGGACCAGCGGCGTCCACGCCGCGGGATCGGCGACCGGCGCCGTGGCGATCTCGAAGTTCTCCGCGCCGTCGTTGTGCACGACGAGCAGGTGATCCCCTTCGGGGGGCCAGGGGGGTCGTCCCCCCGGAAGCGACGGAGCGTGGTCCACGTCGTAGTCCACGCCCTGGCGGCGCGGCGCCACCACGGTGAACTCGCCATCCGGCGCGGCCGCGTCCAGCAGCCAGACCTCGCTGGTCAGCACGCTGGCGCTCCTGATCGTCACGTAGCTCTCGCTGCGGGTCAGGTTCACCCAGACGTGGAAGCGCTCGTCCGGCTCCTCGAACACCATGGTGTCCTGCTCGGCCGGGGTGCCGATCCGGTGCCGCCAGACCCGGTACGGCCGCCAGGCGTCGTCGACGGTGGTGTAGAACACGGCGGAGCCGTCCAGGGACCACGCGCAGCCGGCGTAGGTGTTCGGGATCTGGTCCGCCAGCGTGGCCCCGGTGGCCAGGTCCTTGATCCGCAGCGTGAACCGCTCGTTGCCCGAGAAGTCGGTGGAATAGGCCAGCCAGCGCTGGTCCGGGCTGGTCCGGAACGTGCCGAGGCTGAAGAAGTCGTGGCCGCGGGCGAGCTCGTTGCCGTCGAGCAGCACTTCCTCCCCCTCCAGCGGCTCGCCGTCCGCCGGGATCGGCGGGATGACCTCGCCGGGCCGGACCGCGCGGCGGCAGTGCACCGGGTACTGCTCGCCCTGGACCGTCCTGGTGTAGTGCCACCAGCCGCCCCTGCGCACCGGGACGGACAGGTCGCTCTCCTGGGTGCGGGCCTTGATCTCCTCGAAGATCTGCTGGCGCAGCGGGGCCAGGCGGGCGGTGGCCGTGCCGGTGTAGGCGTTCTCGGCCGTCAGGTAGCCGATGGTGTCCGGGTCGTCCTTGTCGGCGAGCCAGGCGTACTCATCGATGAAGGTGTCGCCGTGGAAGGTACGCGGGCTGGGGATCTGCTTCGCCCGGGGCGGCTCGATGCTCATGACGGCCCAGTCTAACGACGTGACCACGTCCGCTCGTGGGGCACCATGGAGCCGTGCAAGGACACCTGCTGCTCACCAGCTGCATCGAGGACGAGGTCACCCGCCCGAACATCGAGCTGGCCCTGAAAGAGGGCAAGCTGCTCTGGCTCGACCTGCAGGGCACCGGCGACGAGACCCTCGCGCTGCTGCGCGAGGTGTTCAAGATCCACCCGCTCGCGATCGAGGACGCGAAGGAGTTCCGCCAGCGGCCGAAGATCGAGGACTACGACGACTTCGTCTCCATCGTCGCCTACGGCTCGCACGGCCTGGACGAGCCGCTGGTCGAGGTGCACTGCTTCTACGCCGGGCACTTCTTCGTCTCGGTGCACCGCGACGAGGTGCCCGCCGTCACCGACGCCTGCCACGCGCTGGGCCGGCTGCCTACCGACCGGCGGCTGGTCGCGGTCTACCGGCTGCTCGACGCCCTGGTGGACAGCATGTTCCCGCTCCTGGCCGCGATGGACGACCGCATCGATGACCTGCAGGACCAGATCTTCTCCAACCCGCGTGAGGAGCAGCTGGCCGCGCTGTTCGCGCTGAAGCGCCAGCTGGTGGACATGCGCAAGGTGGTCACCCCGCAGCGGGACATGGTGTCCGCGATGCTGACCGGGGTGATCCCGATCCCCGGGATGACCGCGGAGAGCGAACGGTACGTCCGCGACCTGTACGACCACCTGATCAGGATCAGCGACATGGTGGACAGCTACCGCGACCTGCTGTCCGGCTCGCTCGACGCGTACATGTCGATGGTGTCCAACCGGCTCAACGACGTGATGAAGCAGCTGACCATCATCGCCACCGTGTTCCTGCCGCTGTCGTTCCTGACCGGTTTCTTCGGCCAGAACTTCTCCTGGCTGGTGAACCGGATCGGGGCCGAGGCCTCGTTCTTCGGCGTCGGGGTCGGCACCGAGGTGCTGGCCGTGGTCATCCTGATCATCCTGTTCAAGAAACGGGGCTGGATCGGCAAGCGCAGCTGACCCGCCGTACCCGGTTTTCTACGGACCTAACGAGGGGGGCGCGTGCCGTCCCGGAGCGGTCCGGCCGTCCTGCTGACGGCGGCGCGGACCCGGGCCGCTAGCCTTTCCTGTGGCAGCCTGACGCCAGTGCGGGAGGGGATGGTCTCGTGACAGAGCAGTCGGATGTTCCCCCGGTCGCCCGTTCGCTGCCTGAGCCGCAGCCGGTGCTGGCCCCGCTGACCGCGGCCGCGATATTCCTGGTCCTGACCATCGACCCGGGTGGCGAGCCGGCCGTCAGGGACCTGCTCGCCGACTGGGCCGGCCTGCAGCGGGCGGTCGGCTTCCGCGCTCCGGACGCCCCGCTGGCCTGCGTGGCCGGGATCGGGTCGGACGCGTGGGACCGCCTGTTCGGCGGCCCGCGCCCGGCCGAGCTGCACCCGTTCCGCGCGCTCGCCGGGGCCGTGCACCGGGCCCCCGCCACGCCGGGGGACCTGCTGTTCCACGTCCGGCACGAGCGGATGGACGTGTGCTTCGAGTTCGTGACCCAGGTCATGACCCGGCTGGCCGGGGCGGCCGCCGTGGCGGACGAGGTGCACGGGTTCCGGTATTTCGACGAGCGGGACCTGCTCGGCTTCGTCGACGGGACCGAGAACCCGGTGGGCCGCGCGGCCGGGGCGGCGGCCCTGGTCGGCGACTCCGATCCCGGCTTCGCAGGCGGCAGCTACGTCATCGTGCAGAAGTACCTGCACGACATGGCGGCGTGGAACGCGCTGGCCACGGAGGACCAGGAGAAGGTGATCGGCCGCTACAAGCTGTCCGACATCGAGATGCCCGACGAGGTCAAGCCGGCCAACTCCCACGTCGCCCTGAACACCATAGAGGAACCCGACGGCACCGAACGGCAGATCCTGCGGGCCAACATGCCGTTCGGCGAGGTGGGGCGCGGGGAGTTCGGCACCTACTACATCGCGTACGCGGCCACGCCGAGCGTGACCGAGCAGATGCTGACCAACATGTTCATCGGCGACCCGCCCGGTAACCACGACCGGATCCTCGATTTCTCCACGGCGGTCACCGGCAGCCTGTACTTCACGCCGCCGGCGGACTTCCTCGATGACCTCCCGGATCCGCCGGGGGATCTTCCCGATACCTCCGGCGGGCCCGCGCCGCGTACCTCCGGCGGGCCCGCGCCGCGGGAGCCGGGTTCCCTGGGCATCGGCAGCCTGAAGAACAGGAGCAATCAGACATGAACAACCTGCACCGCGAGCTCGCTCCGATCTCCGACGCCGCCTGGGCGAGTATCGAGGAGGAGGCGCGCCGGACGTTCGAGCAGCACGTGGCCGCCCGCCGGGTGGTGGACCTGGCCGGGCCCGAGGGGCCGGAGCTGGCCAGCGTGGGGACCGGGCACCTGGGCGATATCGACGCGCCCGCGGACGGGGTCATCGCCCAGCTGCGCACCGCGCAGCAGCTCGTCCAGCTCCGCGTCCCGTTCACGGTGAACCGGCGGGACGTGGACGACGTGGAGCGCGGCGCGCAGGATTCCGACTGGCAGCCGGTCAAGGACGCGGCCAAGAGGATCGGCTTCGCCGAGGACCGGGCCGTCTTCGACGGGTACCCGGCCGCCGGGATCGCCGGGATCAGGAAGAGCTCCTCCAACCCGGCGCTGGCGCTGCCCGCCGAGGCCCGCGACTACCCGAACGCGGTCGCCCAGGCGGTGAGCTCACTGCGGCTGGCCGGCGTGGGCGGCCCGTTCTCGCTGCTGCTGTCCGCTGACGCCTACACGATGGTGAGCGAGACCTCCGATCACGGCTACCCGATCCGCGACCACCTGGCCCGCGTCATCGACGGGGAGATCATCTGGGCGCCGGCCATCGGCGGGGCGTTCCTGCTCTCCGCCCGCGGCGGCGACTTCGAGCTGCGCCTGGGCCAGGACCTGTCGATCGGCTACCTCAGCCACGACGCCGGCACCGTGCAGCTGTACTTCCAGGAGTCGCTGACGTTCCTGGTCTACACCGCCGAGGCCAGCGTGGTCCTGAACCCGTAGGGCCGGAGCCCCCGCAGACGGCCTAGGCGGTCACCGGCTGCTTCGGGGGCTGCCTGGCCGGCTGAGGATGAAGACGTGGTAGTCCATGGACAGCCCGAACAGCACCACGAACAGGAACAGCGGCAGCCAGCTGGCCACCGAATGCACGCTGGTGAACCTGAGCAGCGACTGCCCCCAGCCCCACTGGAACAGCGCGACCACGACGCCGTAGGCGGCGCCCACCGACAGCAGGTTGAGGATCACCGCGGTGACGGGGATGACGAGGGACCGGAACGAGACCAGCAGCAGGACGAAGGCGAAGATCCAGACCGAACGCTGGCCCATCAGCGTGTTGAAGTCCGCGGTGTCGGCCGTGTTACCGGTCACCGCGACCCGCACGCCGGGCACCCGGCCCAGCGTGGCCGGGATGACCTGGTCGCGCAGGGTGGCCAGGGCATGCATGGACGTGGCGTCCTCCCCGGTGCCGGCCAGCGGCACGTCGATGATCGCGGCGGTGTGCGCGGGGTTGACGACGAACGTGATCGGCTGGTTCACCTGCCCGGTGGCCCCGTCAGGCGCCTGGCACTGCTCATGCGGGTCAGGCTCCGCCGCGGCGACGGGTCCCGGCAGGGCCGAAGGTCCGGTGTTCCCGGGCCTCTGGGCATCGCGGGAGCGCCCGGCCGCGAGGAACGTAATTCCCGCACCATGGGCTCACGCGTCCCGGGAGGTTACTCCTCCTCGTACCGCGTGGGCGGGAACGGGTGCCGCTCGGTGATGGGCCTCAGCTCGCCCTCGTCCTGCTGGCGGCGGAATTCGGCCCGCTCTTCCTGCCAGTCCTCGTTCAGGGTGATGTCCTCGGGCTGCGACGGCGTGTCCGTGGCCGGCGGCACCTCGTCAGGGTCATAGGCGTCGAGCCCGGCGGCGACGCGCTCCTCCTCGGTCAGGCGGGCGAGCTGTTCGTCCTGGCCGTCGTCGAGGTACTTCGACGCCCCCCCGTGCTCGCGGCGGTCCCGGTGGAACCGCTCGGGGAAGTCATCGTGCTCGGACATCGCGCCTCCTGCGGTTGCGGCGGTGAGGTCTAAGGTACCGGGCCGGGGCGCCTGGACTCCAGACGGCCCCGCAATCCGCGGGCGCCGGCGCGCCGGCCGCGGTCCAGGGCGGCCCGGAAGGCTGGCCGGCGCCTGCCGGAAACCGCCGGCGCCCGGTTCCGTCGTTTCCCGGGAAAGACCGGCCGATCACATTTAGCGACCGATATAACAGTACTCGCTGAATTACGTTAGGTAGCCTGCGGGCGAGCTGTGCATAAGCAGTGGATAACCGTCGTGACGTGCGGATAACCCTCGGTGTTCTGTGGACATTCGTGTGGACAGGGAAAAACTTCACATGAATTGCCGCAGACTCTTGCGCGACCGCCGGGGAAGCAGTAGAAATACTCTCACCGTTCGAAACGGGAACCATCCGGGGGTAACCCCGGGACGCGGGAGGAGCCGGGAAACCGGCGTCTCGTGCGGGTCCCGGTACCGGCGGGCGGCGCGCGGCGCCGGGTTGGCCGGGCAACCGGCCGGCCAGGTGCGGCGAGGCCAGGCAAGGCCCCCTCCATCTCATACATGGAGGGGGCCTTGTCCCATTATGCCCGAAAAGATCATCCCGCCAGGACCGGCCGCGCGCCGGAACCGTCTGAACGGGCGCCTGCCAGGGCCCGGCACCGGGAGCACCCCCCCGGGGCCCGGGGCCCCGGGGGGCCTCGCCGCCGGGGCTGGCCGTTCAGCTTGCCGGCGTGACCGGCGTGATCTGGTCAAACGCGAGCCCGCTCGAACCCTCCCCGCGGCCGGTCTGCCGGCGGACCCGGAGCCACGTGTAGACGCGCCCGTCGGCGGCCCGGGTGCGCTGGTAGGCCTGCATCACGCGGGTACCCGCGCGCGGCACCTCTTCCTCGTGCACGAAATACGGCTGGGGCGGGTCAGCGTCCAGGCCCTGGCGCATCAGCATCGTCCGCGGCTGCACCTTCACCGGCGGATCCGGGTCGCCCTCGAGGATCCGCGGCAGCGCGGCCCGCTGGAGCTGGACCTCCCGGTTGTCGCCGTCGACGTGCACGGGGATGAAGGGGATCCAGTTCTCCGGGACGGTGGTCATCACCTGGTACCGGACGGCGGCGCTGGCGGCCGGGGGAGGAGGCGGCGGGGGCGGCTGCGCTCCGGACAATCCGAGCTGCGCCTGATAGAAGGCCAGCGCCTGCCGCGCCGTCTCGAGCCCGGGCTTACTGTCGCCGCTGGCCAGCGGCACCGTCTTCTCCATCGCCCAGACCATGTTCGCGACCTCGTCGCGGACCAGCCAGACGTCTTCAGTCAGCGGGCCCTGCTGGATCTTCGAGACGGTGGGCATGAGCAGCAGGCTGGTATCGGCCGCCACCTCCCCGCCGCCGGCCACGTTCACGGTGAACATGCTCCAGCGCTGCCACGCGTCGCCGGCGCCGCGGCCGGCCGCGGTGATCCAGAACCGGTCGCCGAAGGTGTTGCTCACGACGAAGCCGCTGATGGTCGCGATGGCCCCGGCGGGCAGCGTGTACGGGATCACGAACCAGTCGTTGGCGTAGATCAGCGCGAAGTCCAGGAACAGCAGCTTGGCCAGGTCCGTGGTACTCGCGTCGATGTCGCCGAAGTTGGTCTTGCTGTCCTCGAACGCCCACCAGCGGGTATTCGGCATGCCCGCGAACGACACCGGGACGGGGATCATCGTGCGCGGGGCGTCGGCGGGCAGGCCGGTGGTGCCGGAACCGGGCACCGCCGCGAGCGTCGCTCCGGGGTCCACGTCAACGCTGTACCAGTCCAGGGCGCCCTGGTAGTACTCACGTGCGGCATAGACCTTCTCGGCGCCCGGCGGGGACGGCTGCGGGGCTGACGCGGCGAACTGGTATTCCAGCCGGGGCGGGATCCACGCGTCGTCCGCCGCGGAGGGCTGCAGCAGCAGGCGCCGGAACCAGGCCACGAAGCCGGCCGCCTGGGTGTCGATCGCGTGGTAGTGCGAGGCGTCGATGACGGCGATGCCGTCGTAGGCGTGGTGCGCCGGGTCGGCGGCGAGATAGGCATACAGCGCGCCGCCGTCCATCGCGCGCCCGGCGGCCGCGGAGAAGAGCTGCCAGACCTCGGGCTGGGCGCACCGGTCGGCGTCCTGCTTGTCCGCCGGGTCGGGCGCGGTGATCGGGTAGGCCAGGAGGAAGGCCTGCCGGTAGTCGCCGATCCCGCTGATCATGGCGAGCCACTGCCGGCCCATGGCCAGGCGCAGGTCGAGCGAGGCCGGGCGCCCGGCGGCGCCGAGCGGGATCGGGCGCTGCTCCACCGTCGCCTCGAGCGGGACGTCGTACTCGAAGGCCTGCGCGGCCTGGCCATCTGGCTGGTACTTGGTCAGCCTGGTGGTGTCGATCATGAGCTTGGCGTACACCGGTGATCCCGCGTCGCTGCCCCGGAACTCGCCCATCTGCCACTGCTTGGTCAGCATCCACAGCGGATCCCGGACCTCCGCCCGCAGGGCACGGTCGAAGGCGATCGTGCGCGGCCGGGCCTCGAGCCGGTCCCAGGTGGTGACCGACGGGTAGAGCCTGGCGGCCAGCGCGCGCCGGATGTCGCCGACCGGGTGGGTGCTAGGCATGGCTGCTCCCGGATTCGCGCATGGCCCCGTTGGCCGCTGACAGGCTGGTCACGATCGAGATGCCGTAGAAGGCCGAGGCGGTGATGGTGGCCGGCACCAGCATGGAGTAGGGGGTCTGGTCGATGCTGGCCGGCTCGACGGCACGTACCTTGGCCAGGTCGAGCGTCTCGTTGAGCGCGCCGACCAGGTCCTCCCACTGCCAGGTCCCGCTCGCGGTGGCGGGAGTGACGATCAGGATCGCCTGCGGCGGCTCGTTGTCCGGCCGGCTGAAGTTGAACGTGATCCCCGTCGTGCGGTCGGTGGCGGGAATGACCTCGGTCCATTCGTCGACGAGCAGGCCGCACAGCGGGGCCGACGTGTCGAAGGGGACCGGATAGTGCGCGGTGTAGCAGAGCCGGTCACTGTCGGGGCGGTCGGCCGGATCGAACTGCATGGCCGCCCAGGACGCGTTCGCCTGGTAGGGGAACTGCGCCGGCCGCAGCGCGGGCGCGTCCTGGGGGCCGCGCAGCGCGTCCACCAGCACGGTGATCGTCTCCCAGGCCTTCACCATCGGCCGGACCCGCGCGACGCCGTGCATCCACTCATCGGCCGGCCGCGCGATCCCCTCGGTGCCGGTCAGGTAGCTCAGCAGCGCGCCGCTGGCCGACGCCGTGATGGCGCTGGCCCATTCGCCGGCCTGGGCCGGGGACACGGTGAACTCCGGGACAACCTGGAAATCCTCGCCGAACAGCGCCGCGGCCGCCGCCTGCAGCGCGGCGGCCGCGGCGCTGGCGGTGGCCGCCGCGTCATGCCGGTCCAGCTGCTCCTGGGCGGCCGTGCCGCGGGCGGTGATCTCGGCCAGCTGGCTGGCCAGGCCGGCCGACAGGTCCTCGGCGAGCAGGACCGCGCGATCACCGAGCGGGGTGACGTCGAACCCGGCGATGTCGATGTCGGTGACCGGCAGCAGGCCGGTCAGCTCGGCCAGGATGGCGGAGAACGAGGTGGAGGCCGTCTGGAGCACGCCGGTGAACTGGCCCGCCCGGGTGAGGAATGCGGCCCGCTTGCCGTCCAGCGCGAGCCGCAGCAGGTCCGGGGTGGCGGGCAGGGGATCCAGGGATGTGGTCAGCAGGCTCTCAGCTGCCTGCAGCGCGCCGAACGCCGCCGCCGTGCCGGCCGGGGGGTTCGCGTCATAGGCGGCGATGCGGGCGTCGTATTCGGCCAGCCGCCCGTTCCAGCGGTCTACGAGGGCGCTGACCTGCGTCATCAGCGCCGCGATGGCGCCGTGCCTGCTGTCCAGGGCGAACCCCCAGCCGGCCGAGGCCAGGCGGAACGACGCGGCCCGGTGGAGCAGCGATATCGCCTGGTCAAGGTAGGTGTCGATCTGGGCCAAGAGCGTCGCCCGGCTGGTCACCGGGTCGGCCGCCAGCGGGGCCAGCGTGGCGAGGAAGGAGGCGATGTCCGAGCCGAGGCTGTCGAGCGCGGCCTTGGGGACGGCGACGCGTGACCGGTCCAGCGACACGCTGGCATCGGCCGGCGACGCCGCGTCGCTGCTGAGGGCCGCATCGGTGGCCCGGAGCGGCCGTGACCTGGTGACCACCGTCTTGGCCGCGCGCACCAGGGCCATGACGTCGAACAGGGCGAGCCCGCCGGGCGGCGCCACGCGGTACTGGATGGTCAGCGTGGCGTCGGGCCGGGGGCCGGCGGTGTCCAGCGCGAAGCTGAGTATCCGGTCGTCGAGCTGGGTCATGGCCTGCGTCGCGTCGGGCAGCACGAGGTCCAGCACGTCGATGGGCCGCACGCCGAGATCGCCCAGCGAGACCGGCAGCTGCCGGGCGGCTCCGCTGACCGGGTCGTTCCACGTCACCAGGCAGCCGACCGTGCTCAGCGGCGGCAGGATGCCGGCCAGCCAGGCGTCGATGGCCGGCTCGGCCTGTGCCGCCGGGGTCGCCCCGGCCGGAGCCGCGAGTCCTGGCTGCAGGTGCAGGGCGACCCGGTGGGTGAGGCCGATGCCAGACGGCGGCGTCTGCGTGACCTCGGGCTCGGGCGGGAAGTTGCCCGTGGCGTAGGCGTCGAGAGTGGCGGCTATCCGCTCGAAGTTTCCCTGCGCCGCCTGGTGCACTCCTTCGGCCAGCGCCAGGTCGCCGATGGCGTCGTACGTATCGAGCAGGCCGTTCGCTACCGCGTTGATCGCGGCGGCCTCGGCCGCGGTGGCGGCGGGCAGCGCGGCGATGCCGAACGGGTACGTGCTGACGCCGGAGGAGGTGATCTGGCCGGCGAGCTTGCGCCCGTCCAGGACGTTACGGGCCTCGATCGCCTCGATCGGGACGCCGGGCGGCGTGGCCGTCGGGGCCAGGGCGCCGGCCACCAGCGGGAAGGCCTTGCGCAGGGGGTAGATGAACTTGTCGACCTCGGCGAGCCCGTAGTCGTCGTGCAGCGCGCGCTCGAACTGGTAGCCCAGCAGCGCCCCCAGGCTCTGGCCGTTGCGTATCCCCTCCAGCACGCCCAGCGCGGTCCGCACCCGGTCAGATGACAGGTTGACGGCCAGCGACTGCGGGTTCGCCGCGGATGCGTTGCTCAGGTAGCCGCTGCGCAGGATGGCCGCGGTCCTGGCGTGCGCCAGCGAGGGCGCGTGCACGTACCCGCCGTTGCCCGGATCGGCGCGGACCGGGTTCCCGCCGGCGTAGACGGCGTCCAGGGCGGGCGGCAGCCGCACCGGCTGGAGCTGTGCCGGTGACGGGCGCAGGTCCTCGAGCCAGGCGTACGCGCCGAGGTAGATGCCGGCCGACCGGCCGCCTTCCCTGGCCGTGCGCATCTGCTCGAGCTGGTAGTTCACCAGCCCGAGCAGCCAGGCGTCATAGCGGTAGCCGCACAGGTCGAGGTGCTCGGCGAAGGCGCGTTCCAGCTGGGCGGTCGAGGCCTCGGCCAGCACGCCGAGGGCGGCGAGCTGGCCGGCCAGTCCCGCGGTCTCGGTCAGCTCGGGCATGTTCGCGGTGATGTAGTCCGACACGAGCATGGTCGGGCTCGAGGTGATCGCGGGCTCGGCGGCGTACAGCACCGCGAACCGGCTCTCGCTGCCGGGCGCGGTGTCGTCGACGTGCACGAACGGCGGTTCGGGTTTCAGCGCCGCGAGCTCCGCGGCGCCGAGGACGCCGGCGTTCTTGTACAGGCCGTAGGAGCTGTCGTAGTAGCCGAGCATGAGCGCGTGCCGCAGGTACAGGTACAGCAGGGCCTGCGGGCTGACCCCGCCGGTGAAACCCTGCTCGGCGACCAGGGCGTCGAGGGATGTCGTCGCCGCGTCGATCAGCCAGCTGATGTAGTTGCGGTGGTCGTCGGTGTACGCCCGGATCCGGCTGGTCTCCGACAGCGGCTGATCGTCGATGACCGTGCTGAGCTGGCTGGCGGCGGACAGGAACAGGTGCTGGAGGATGTCCGGCTCGCCCTGGCCCTGGTACCCCAGGTGGCGGACCAGGGCCGCCGCCGCCGCGTCCAGGCCTAGCTCCTCCAGCGCCTGGAAGAACTGCGGGCCGAAGCCCCACAGGTTCAGCACGTTGTACAGCTCGCTGATGCTTTCCGCGGTGCGCGAATAGTACTCGACCGAGGAAGGATGCAGGCCGATCACGTCCAGCAGCGTCTGCTGGGGATCCCCGGCGCCGCCGACGTGGGCGGCCTGCCCGCTCATCACGCTCCAGTCCTTCCCGGCGGTCATGGCCACGGCGTACAGCCGGGAGAGGAACGCCAGCGCCGGGCCCGCCGGGAGCGGGCCCGCCTGCGGCTCCCCGGCGGCAGGCTGGCTGAGCCAGCCGATCCTGGAGAACGCCGTGGTCGGCAGCAGGCCGTACGGCTGGCCGCCGATGCGCAGCGCGGGCACCGGCCCGCGGCCGCTGACGTACCTGGTGCAGAACCAGCGGGTGGCCGCGACGACGTCATCGCCGAACACCGGCGTCATCATATTGTCCATCCAGTAGCCGAGCGTGGCCGGCCACAGCGCCCGCTGCATGGCACGGGCCTGCATCTGGTCCTTCCCGCCGCTGGCGTGGACGGTCGCGAGCAGGCTGGTGCCGACGCCGAGGGCCTCGGCCGCCCACTGCCCGTCCCGCTTGCTCCAGATGTCGGCGGCCGGGGTGAACAGCGGCTGGTTCTTGCGGTCGTCGAAGCTCTCGTCGGCGTCATCGAGCACCGTGTAGCCGGTGCCGGTCCCCGTCGTGTTGTGCGTGGGGGTGCCCTGCGGGACCAGGGACAGCCCGCTGCGGCCCACCAGGTGGTGCTGGAGCAGCTGTTCCAGGGCGGCAGCCCCGTCGTTCTCGCTGGCGGCCATCTGCACCCCGAGGACCAGCAGCCGGTCGAACCCGGTGCGCGCCTGCTCCGGAGCCAGCGGGATGGACAGCGCCATGCCGGCCGCGAGCGCCGCGTCGAAGTCGGTCATCCACCGCAGCTGGTCCGGCACGTACAGGTCGCCGCCGTCGGGGTGGATGGCCGAGCCGGGGTCGGCGGAGGGATCGGCGCTGGGGTCGGGCCCGACGTCCAGGGGCAGCGTGATCAGGCCGCTGATCGCCTGGAGCACCGGCTGGCCCGCGACGTAGCCGATGACGACGAACCGCTCGGGGAACTGGCGGAGCTGCGGTGCCTGCGACCAGGGGGCCTGCTTGACGGCCGGGTCCGGGGGGAAGACCACGAACGCGGCGGACACGGCGACGTCGGTCGTGGTCGCCGGCGGTACCGGGGTGTCGGACAGGTTGAAGGGCACGTAGCCGGCGATCAGCCCGGCGGCCCGGGCGGGACCCACGGCGGCGTCGAGCGCGCCGGCGGCCGCCTGCAGCGCGGCCGCGTCCCCGGTGCCGGCCCACACCGCGGACCAGTAGGCGGCGATCGCGGCCGCCTCCGCGGCGCCCAGCGGGTCCTGGGTCGGGATGACGAGGATCTCGTCGGACGGAGCCGCCTTGACGGGCGGATCGGCGGTGTTGACCGGCTGGTAGGTGTCGGCGATGTACCCGGCCCGGCCGGAGCCGTGGGCCGCGACCAGGTCCCGCCAGGCGGCCCGCTCGTCTGCCTCGATCCCGCCGGCCCGCCAGATGTACTGCCAGTAGCGTTTCGCGTTCGTCAGCTCGGCGGCCGAGAGCGTGGCCTCGAAGGTGTCGATGGAGCAGTCGTCGGGATAGATGCGGACCAGCAGCCGGGAGGATGCCGGGCCGTCCGCGGCGTTCTCGGTGACGAACCTGGTCTCCAGGCGGACGGGGAACAGCGCGAAGGGCGAGCTGTCCGGAAGCCGGCCCACCTGCTCGCGGGGGTCGGTGAAGCTGGCGAACCCCTCGGCCGCCGCCCTGGCCTGCTGGCGGGCCGCGCTCACCGCCGTGCGCGCCGCCGCCAGGTCATCGGCGGTCCGGGCGACGCTCACCGCCTGCCGCGCGGCCAGCAGCGCGTCCCGCGCCTGCGCGAGGCTGCTCCGGCTGGCGGCGAAGTCGGCCGTGGTCATGACCCGCCCGGCCCGAGCATCTCGTCGGCGTGCACCGCGACCAGGATCGGCGCGCGGAACAGCAGGTAGGCCCAGCGCGCTGAGCTGACGGCCGCCGCGCCGGCCTGCATGTCGTCATCGTGCTGCCGCTGGCGGTCGGCCTCCGGCGGGGACGGGCTGGCCAGCGCGACCGGGGCCAGGCTGGTGGCCGGGAGGAACTGACCCGCAGCCGCGCCCGGGAGGGCATCGTCCCAGGTCAGCTCGTCGAAGACGTCGAGCAGGCCGGTGCGGCCGGTCTCGAGCCCGAACCGCGGCTCGCCCGGCCGCTGCTTGAGGACGAAGAACCAGCCCGGGTCGTCGCCGGGGCTCTCGCCGGTTCCGCCCCTGGCCTCGGCGACGGTGAGGTCGAAGCCGAAGAAGTAGATGTCCGGATCGGCCTTCGCCTCGTACAGCGGGCTCCGGATCTTCGAGCGCGGCGGGTTGAGCTCCTCGGCGGGTGTCAGCTCATCGAGGGACCGGGGCAGGCTGAGGTCGATGTGGCCGTCGGTCATCGGCCAGGCCGCGTGCTGGGCGTAGATCATCGTGTTGGGGTATCTCTTGAGCAGCTCACCGCGGATGACGAGCACCGCCTGCGCGCCCGCCTGGCCGGGCGCGGCCCGGTTGTTGTGCGTGCCCAGCTGCGAGGTCAGCGGCCACAGGTGCAGCTCGGGGATGTCGTACAGCTTCTCCTTGAGCGCGTCGGTGCTCAGGCCCTCGCTGTCGATGTAGCTGCCGGCGTCCCAGAACTGGCGGAAGTAGCTGCCGCGCTGGTCGGTCGGGTACTCACGCCACAGGAGCTTGCGGCCGAACTCGTAGTTCAGGCCGGCCATGTAGGCCTCGACGAAGCGCTGGTCGGTCTCGATCAGGGTGACGCTGTTCTCGGCGATCAGGTTGATGTTCGGCAGGAAGAACTCGACCGAGATGTCCTTGAGCGGCTGGTACATCGGCAGGTCGATCTTGGGGTAGGCCATCACCTCGGTGAACGCGTCGCCCGTCAGCTCGCGTATCCAGGCCGGGATGCCCAGCACGGTCAGGGCGCGCCTGGGGATGGTGACCGTCGGGTCGACGGCCGCGATGCTGGCCGTGGTCGCGGCGGCGAGCGGCAGCGGGGCTGGCGCCGGCCGCTGGCCGGCCGCCTGGCCCGCCTGCAGCAGCGTGTAGGAGTCGCGCAGCGCGTCCTTGAAGCGGGCGGCGACCGGGCTGTCGGTGCTGCCGGGCGAAGGCCGGAACGCCGACCCCGGAGCGGACAGCGTGAAGTCCGGGCTGGCCGGCAGGGTCGCGACGGAGGCGGGGGTCTGCCCTGCCTCCGCGATGGAGTTCTCCCGGCCGGCCGAGGCCTGCCAGCCGCGGGCCACCTGGGCCGCATAGGCCAGGCCGGCGCCCAGGGCCAGCAGGATGACCCCGTTCACCCGCAGCGTGATGATCAGGACCAGCGCGGCGGCCAGCACCGCCACGGCGAGGGCGAGCAGCGCCGCGGGCAGCCAGGGGAACAGGCTCAGCAGGCCGCCTGCCCACGGCGGGACGCCGGGCGTGGCGGCCGCGCCCGCGGCCGCGCCGACGGTCGCGATGCCGGGCGGCACCTCCTTGGGCGGCGCGGCGCTTACCTCGCCCGCGTTGACCCGGGCGAGCAGGTTGGCCGGGCTGGCCGAGGCGCCGAACGGCAGCGAGCGGATCAGCCGCCCGCGGGGGCGGACCACGCGGCGCATCGCGGCCGAGGTCAGCGCGGGCTGGATCAGGCTGGCTGACCGGGTGTGCGCCAGCGTCGCGGCGTTCATCAGCACCCGGGAGGCGACGGGAGCGGTCAGGGCCAGGGCGCGCTCGGGGTTCGCGGTCGCCAGCGGGGTGAGGTGAGCCTGGTACAAGCGCGAGGAGACGGCGGCGGCCAGGTGCAGGCGGCGGATCACCGCGTTGGCGGCCAGCACGTCGCCGATCTGCTGCCAGGCGTCGTTCATGTAGCTTTCCGCGTTCGCCTCCACCACCTGGGCGCCGAGCGCCGCGGGCACGCGGAAGCGCGGGTCGAGGTTCAGCCGGTGCACCCAGTTGGTGTCGTCCGCCGCGGGCGTGCCGTCGCGGTTGGTCAGCAGCCGCTGGGTGAGGGCGTGCCACCGGGCGTACAGCGGCGAGGTGATCAGCGGGTCGGGGTCGTCGCCGGCGCCCGGTCCCAGGTTGCTGGCGGCGTTCGCGGCCGCCGCGGCCTGCGTGGCGTAGTCGTCGGGCAGGTTCACGAAGGCCGCGAGGGCCTTCTGGAAGGCGTCCGGGTACGGCTGGTCCCAGTTCTCGTACGCCTGCCGCTGCGCGAGCTGATCCGGGTCGAGATCGGCGTCGGGCACCTGGAGCGCGCCGCCCAGCCGCAGCACACCGCCGAGCGCCGGGCCGGTGATGGGAGGGATGCCGGATCCCGGATCCTGCACGTCCATGTCCCGCGTGCCGACCTGGGGGTTGACAGGCTGCGGCTTGAGCTGCTCCACGAGGTATTCGAAATCACCGAGTGCTCCGGTGCGGAAGTACCAGCGGTAGTAGATCGGGTAGTTCGCCGCCTGCGGCCGCCCGGCATAGTCCGCCCACGCCGAGAACGTCGCGTGCGGCGCGCCGCCGGGATCAAGGCCGAGGCCGGCCAGCCGGCCGGTCTCGAAGGTCGGCACGACGAAGGCGTGGTAAGCGGTGTTGCCGCCCAGCACGCGCGGGCACAGCAGCCTGGAGTAGGCCGCGTCGCGGCTGGCCGCCAGGATGGCCTGGAGCCGGGGCAGTACCGCGGTCATGTCCGGCGCGACCAGCTGGGCAGGGTCGGCGGAGAGCAGGCCGTTGACGTGGACGTGCGCCCAGGCCCACAGCTCGGCGGCGGGCGGGAAGGCCGACGCGTCCGGCACGGTGATGTAGGGCGACGGGCGCGCGGCGACGTCCTGGCCCTCGGTGAACTCGCTGTCGGCCAGGACGATGAGGGTGATCCAGGGGCGGAGCCGCAGGCCCGCCGGGCCGGGCGCGGCGGGGGTGTAGCGCCAGGGGAAGTCCGCGTCGTAGAAGTCGATGGCCGGCAGGTAGTTGGCCTCGGCGTTGGTGATCCAGTTGCGGGGGTCGGTCCTGATGACCGCCCGCGGGTCGATCCCGATGATGTCGCCGGGCCCGTACAGCGCGATGTCCTGGCCGATGCTGGCGGTCAGCTCGGCGCCCCCGGCCACCGGGTCGCCGGACAGCGTCAGCTCGACGTGCGTGGTGGCCCTGGTCTTCACGCTCGCGTCGAGATCGGCGGCGGTGATGGCGTTGGCCACCCCCTGCCGGAGCCACGGCAGGAATGAGTACGTCGCGACCGGGTTCACGAGGCCACCTCGAAGCGGGGCAGGACGTGCAGCGTGCCGGCCAGGGCCGGGTCGGCGGCGACCGCCCGGCCGATGTAGTCGCGGGCCGAGGCCTGGCTGGTGAAGGCGGCCGCGTCGGGATGGTAGACCGTGTTGTCGCTCTGCCGGGCCACGGCGAAGGTCTCCGCGCTGACCTGGACCGCCCCGTCGAACGGGTGGGTCTGCTGCTCGCGCACGGCGGACAGCGCCGACCTGGCCGCCGCGTTGCCGAGCAGGCCGTGCTGGAACAGGGTCCCGGGGTAGCGGGTGAACCGGGATGAGGAGCTGCGGAGCTTGGTGTCGATGATCGTCACGTCGTAGCGGACGATGCGGACGATCGAGGTCCCCGACCCGTACTGGTCCCCGGCCGCGGACACCTCGATGCCGCTGTCCTGCGGCACGTAGGCCGGCTGGGAGAGCTTGGCGGCGTCGCCGAGCGCGGTGAACTGGGCCGGCGCGAACGGCTCCTGCACGATCGCGGTCTGGACCAGGTCGGCCGAGGTGACCGAGAGGGTGAACCGGTTGGCGTCGTCGGGTTTCTGGTTCCCCACCGTGTCCAGGGTGAGGTCGAGGGGGATGGCCCGCTGGCTGACCTGGAGGGTGCCGACCGGGTGCAGGACCAGCTGCGATTCCGCCGGGCCGAGCGCGCGCAGCGACACCAGCAGGTTCGATCCCTCGGGCAGCATCGCCCGCCAGTTGCTCTGCTTGCCGAACTCGGCGGCCAGGATCGGCATCACCGCGACCGGCGGCAGCGTGGTGTTGCCGCTGTCGCCCCAGGTGAAGTCGATGCCGATGCCGATGGAGAAGAACAGGAACGACAGCGAGGCGGTGCCGTGCGCGTGCCAGGGCTCCGGGCCGTCCAGCGTCAGGCTGATGTCGACGCCGAACACGCCGAGCCCGAACACCTGCACCGAGAACGACGTCGAGACCGACACGCTGAAATGGAACGGGGAGAACTGGATCAGCGCGTCGAAGCTGGAGTGCCCGCTCAGCGACAGGGCGCTGAAACCGAAGAAGTACTCCGAGCGGGTGCCGAACTGCACGGTGTTCGTGGTGACGGCGAAGTAGCCGTCCGCGTGGATCCGGGCGTAGGACTCGTTGATGATGTCGAGCGAGATCCGCTGCGGCGCGGGGAAGGGCAGCGGCGGCGGGTTGTACTGCGGGTGGAAGCCGCCGACCGTGAGGACGAAGTTCGCGTTGTCGCCCCAGGCGAACAGCAGGCCCATCTCGCCTTCGATGGTGATGAACAGGATGTGGGAGTCAAACAGCGAGGAGAAGAAGTACATCCGCTGCTTGCTGAACTCCAGCGCCCCCGCGAAGTTCACCTGCAGGACGAGCACGGGGAGGTCTTCCGCGGGCAGCGCGAGCTCCAGGACGCCCAGGATCGCGATATCCCCGGGCGGGATCTCGGCGATGACGCCCAGCGACAGGCTGACCAGCGTCGGCTCGCCCCAGCCGAGCTTGGCCATCGGGCCGACCAGGAACGTGCCCTGCTGCGGCGGGAAGACGGACCGCAGGTCGCTGATGATCTTCGGCGCGTTGGCCACGATGTCGCGCGGGAACATGATGCTGTCGATGGCGCCGCTGCGCACGCCGTCCATGAGCGGCTGGAACAGCATGGTCCGGTTGACCCCCAGCAGACCGCCGACGGCGTTGAGGGTGAACCCGAAGCCGAGCTGGAGACCGGCCCCGAAGTCAGCGGTGATGATGATCAGCAGCGAGAAGCCGGGCGAGCCGTCGGGCAGCTTGGTGCTGATGAGCCCGATCGCGCCCAGTGACAGGAAGTCCTCGAACTCGAGCTGGACCGCGCCCGCGTACTCGCCGCGGACGCTGTCGAGGTAGAGGAAGCCGCCGCCGCTGACGATGCCCGCGTCGATCGAGATGCCCACGCCGCTGGGCGGCTTGAACGCGAATCCCAGGTCAACGGGGCCGAGGTTCCCCCCGCCCGGCGGGAAGCTGACGGTCACCAGCAGGCCGGCCCGTTCGACCGATGCCTGCAGCGGGCCGAGGGCCCCGGAGAACGTGGCCGAGATCTCCGTCGGCAGTGACCCGTCCGGGGCCAGGCCGGCGCTGAGCACCAGCTGCTCGATGTCGATCGGCCCGATCGAGATGTGCGCCGGGATCGCGATCTCCAGGGCGCCGCTGCCCTCGATGTGCAGCCCGGCGTCCGAGGACCAGGTGATGGCGAGGTCGAAGTTGGACGTGAGCTGCGCGCCGCCGGTGATGCCCTGCAGGAACCCGTCGCCGGAGGACAGGTCGATGAGGACGCGCCCGCCGGTGAGGTGCGCGCCGGCGGTGAGCCCGCCCGTGGCCGTGCCGGAGCCCGCGTCCCAGCTGAAGGCCGCCCCGAAGGTGACCTCGATCCCGGCCGCCTCAGCCCGGCTGCCCCCGGCCTGGCCCACCAGGACCAGGGTGGTGGCAGGCGGCACGGGCTGGCCGAGGAAGCCGAACGACAGGGACCCGCTGACGCTGCCGGAGACCGGCGCCAGGGCGAGCGCGGCGGGCGGGGTGATGGTGGCGGACACGCCGGCGTCCAGTGATCCCTGCGTCTTGATGACCGCGGACCAGCCCGGCTTGAACAGCGGGACGGTGAGTGACACCGCGTCCTGGACCGGGATGGAAAGCACGGCCTTGAGGCCCGGCGGCGACAGGGAGGCATCAGGGGTGATCGCGAGCAGCAGGAAGTGCAGTGTGGCGGGGATTGTCGCCGTGGCGGGGTCGAAGCCCGCCGGGGCGCCCGCGGCCGCCAGCAGGTCCCTGAGCCGCAGCAGCAGGTCACTGCCGTCGAATCCCGGGTCACCCCAGGCGTAGAGCGAGTGGAAGAGATCTCCGGGGGACTGCAGGAAACCCGCGGCGCGGCTCAGGTCGAGGGTGCGCCGGACGTAAGGCGGCTGGGCCGGGTCGCCGCTGACGCCGGGCATGGGCGTGCGCTCGATGATCCCGGCCAGCGCCGCGGTGCTCGCCACGATGGGATGGAACGATTCGAGGAAGGAGATCACCATGTAGCCGAGCAGCCGGGCGGGCAGTTCGGCCGCGAAGGCCGTCACCAGGGCCTGGTCGATTCCGGGCAGGCCCGCGGCCGCCGCCTGCAGCCCGTCCGCGATCTTGCCGAAGGACGACACGATGCTGGTGCCCGTGTCGATCAGCTTGCCCGCCGCGGTGACCGCGGCCGCGGCGTCGTCCGCTTCGATCGCGGCGGCCAGGTCCGCGATGATGCCGGGCAGGGTGCTGGCGGACGCGGCGCCTCCCTGGATCGCGGTCAGGAAGCCCTGGTCGGCGAGGAGCTGCGGAGGAAGCGTCAGGCCGAGTTCGGTCAGCAGGCCGAGCACGTCGCCGGATTCGAGCCTTGCCGCCAGCGGCTGCAGCATGCGCCCGAGGACCAGGGCGAGCCGCTCGAGGGTTCCGGGGGACCCGGCCATGGCCTACACCCCGCTCAGGGCCAGGGCCGCGGCCGCGATAGCGGCCACGGCCGGCAGGGCGAGGAGGGCCATGATGGCGATGGTCAGGACGCCGATCCGCAGCCCGCGCGGCCGGATCGGCGCGCTCGCCCCGGCCAGCGCCCGCAGGATGACGACCCCCGGATGCACGACGGCCGCCCGCACCAGGCGGCGGGTCCTGCGCCGGGGCAGGAGGAACCGGGCGGTGGCCGGGCTAAAGCCGTAGTAGGCCCGCTCGAGCGCCGTCACCACCCGGCGGCCGAACCGCGTCGAGCGGAGCTCGTCGTCGCGCAGCGTCCTGAGGAATACCACGTCGGGATGGTTCTCGGAGCCGTAGGCGGCCGTGGCGATGAGGCAGAACCGGCACCAGCGGACGGCGGCCACCAGGAACTCGGTGACGCCCGCGTAGACTTCGCGCTCGATCTTCTGGTACTGGTTGGCGGGCGCCGTGTAGTCCGGGTGGAAGAGGCCCTCCTCGTCGGCGCCGACCTCCATGGTGAACGCGTAGGCCGGCGAGCGCGCGGTGTCCGCGAACTGCCTGCTGAAGGCGTAGTCGTCGCTGCTGCCCGTGGTCGGGCCGCCGCCGTGGGGCAGGTAGAACCTGGAGCTGAAGCCGACCGTGTAGACGGAGTGGTCCTTGCGGTCGTCCGTGCCCGGCGCGGCGGCGGGATCGGCGCCGGAAGCGAGCAGGATCGCGGTCTGCATGGCAGCGGCGATCTCGCCCAGCTTGTTCCCCAGGTGGTAGGGAAAGTCGCTGGGCATGTACTCGTTGTAGTTCGTGCGCGGGGGCGCGACGTGGTCTGCGTCGAGGCCGTCGCGCTTCCAGTCCCAGGAGGAGCCCTGCAGGAACGACATCGACGGGTCGTTCCCGTTGTCTTCGAGTCCCCACGGGACCAGGATCGTCCGGCCGGCCGAGTGGACGTCGAGGAAGAAGCGGATCTTGCGGTCGTCCACCAGCCACTGCACGTTGAGCGTCTCGGGTTCCCCGGCCGGCCCGGCGTGCTGGATCTCGATGCGCGGGTTGCTACCGCCGGTAAGGCCAGGGTAGCTGGCGGTCAGCAGCCCGGCGGGATGGGCGAGGGCCCCGGTGAAGATGACGGAGAAGGCACGGTCGTCCGGGCCGGTGACCCCGGCGTTTCCGGCCCCGATGGTCGCCAGCGCGGTCAGCCGCTCCTCGATGTCCGGGGCCGTGGCGTCGAACGGGATCGGTGCCGTGTCCGCGCCGTTGAAGGACAGGGTGAAGGAGCCCCCGGTGGGGTCGCCCCTGATCGTGACCGTTCGTACCGGGTCGGCCGGGCCGCCCTGCTGGATCTCGACGTCCGGGTTGCTGCCGCCGGTGAGGCTGGAGCTGCTCACGGTCAGCAGCCCGGCGGGATGGGCGAGGGCCCCGGTGAAGATGACGGAGAAGGCACGGTCGTCCGGGCCGGTGACCGTGACGTTTCCGGCCCCGATGGTCGCCAGCGCGGTCAGCTGGCTCTCGACGTCCGGGGCCGTGGCGTTGAACGGGATCGGTGCCGTATCGGCGCCGTTGAAGGACAGGGTGAAAGAGCCCCCGGTGGGGTCGCCCTTGATCGTGACCGTTCGTACCGGGTCGGCCGGGCCGGCCTGCTCGATGTGGACGCGCGGGTTGCTGCCGCCGGTGAGGCTGGAGTGGCTTGCGGTCAGCATCGGGACGGGATGGGCACGGGCTCCGGTGAAGGTGACGGCGTAGGGCCCGCCGTCCGGGCCGGTGACCGTGACGTTTCCGGCCCCGATGGTCGCCAGCGCGGTCAGCTGGCTCTCGACGTCCGGGGCCGTGGCGTTGAACGGGATCGGTGCCGTATCGGCGCCGTTGAAGGAGAGGATGAAGGAGCCTGCGGTGGGGCCGCCCGCGACCGTCACTGTGCGAGACGGATCGGTGACGCCGTTGAAGATCTGCTCCGTGTCCTGCGCTGAGGCGGGTCCCCGGTCGAATCCGGACCGGTAGCTGATCATGTCGAAGTAGCGGGCGAAGTCCCAGGCGATATCGAAATTGCGGTTGAGATCGACCCCGACGGCGGCCGCGTCCGGGTTATCCGGGTTGGGCCGCCGGTTCTTCCGCCAGCCGCCCTTGAAGGGATCAGCCGGCGTCAGGATGTCCCATTGGCGCCCGTCGGGGTTCACGCACGGCAGGATGTACAGATCGAGGTTCTTGATGATCTTCTGCACGTGGTCGGCGGGAATGAGGTAAGCCGGATAGTCAATCGGCAGCGGCGGGGCCGGCTTGGGGGGGTCCACCTGGGCGCGCAGCGACGGGAAGGTGATGTCCGTGCCGTTCTTGTACGCGCCGAGCAGATCCTGCGCCAGGCGCAGCAGTGCATCGGGCGGGGCCATCTCCCGCCCGTGCACGCCGCCGATGACCAGGACGGCGGGGTCCTTGGGCTCGGTTCCCTCGTGCAGCCGGACACACGTGATCTCCGTGCCGGGCGGGTCCGCGCTCTTGTTCGGCAGCGTGATCAGCTCGCAGTTGTCCGGGAACGCCGCGGCGAGCGCGGCGAGCGCGCTGGTTATGTCTTCAGGGAGCGTCGGGGTCGTGGGCGGGGGCACATCAGGCTCCGCGGCCTGACGATCTCGATCTGCGGGCCTCGGCGGCCACGCGCCGGAGCCGCGCCAGCCGGGTCTCGGCGTCGAGCAGCACATCGACCCGGGCGCCCCGGGCGCGCACCCGGCTGACGGCCTCGTCCGTGGCGTAACCGGAAACCGTCGGCAGGCCGCCCTCCGGGCCCGCCTCCCCGGACGTGACCAGCTCGAGGCCGGCGATGTCGTACAGGCCGCGCAGGACCTCGGGAGATGCCGTGATCCGGACGATGTTCATTCGATCCCCCAGCCTTCCCCTCATGCTCTTGTGGCCGGTCCCGGGTGTCAATAGTCTCAGGACTCTCAGGGGCCGTAACCGGTCCCAGCACGCCCGCAGGCCGGGGGGCTTGCGGAAGACCAGGCCGCGCGGCGCGCCCGGGTGGCGCGGGTCCAGGCGCAGCCGGGGGAGCAGGTCCAGGATGGTCCCGATGGCCACCTGGGCCTCCAGCCGGGCCAGGTGCGCGCCCAGGCAGAAGTGCGGGCCGTGGGCGAAGGCCAGGTGGCGTCCGGCGTCCGGGCGGCGCACGTCGAAGGCATCGGGCTCACCGAAGACCGCCGGGTCCCGGTTGGCCGCGGCGATGGACACCGTGACCTGATCCCCGGCCCGGATCCGGGCGCCGCCCAGCTGTGCGTCGCGGGTCGCGTACCTGTCCACCACCGCCGCGGCCGGCTCCAGCCGCAGCGACTCCTCGACCGCCGCCGGCACCAGGGCGCGGTCGGCGAGCACCAGGCCGAGCTGGGCGGGGGAGGAGAGCAGGTGCAGCAGGGCGTTGGCGATCATGCCCTCGGTCGTCTCGATCCCGCCGAACATCAGCACGGCCGCGTTGGAGATGGCCTCGGTCTGGGTCAGCGGGCCGGTCACCTCGGCCAGCAGCGAGAGCGGCTGCGTCGTGATGACCTCGCGCAGGCTGGCCGCGAGTGCCGCGAAGGCGGTACCGGCCGGCCCGGCGCCCGCCGGATCGTGCGCCCCGTCGCCCGCGGCCTGCGCTGCGGCCGCGGCCTGCACCGCGGCCACGATCCCGTCGTACCAGGCCAGGACCTGCGCCGGGTCCGCCTGCCCGAGACCGAGCGTCTCGGCCATGACGGCGACGGCGAGCGGGCCGGCCACCGCCCGGCGGAGTTCGGCCTCGCCGAGCGGCCGGATGGCCGACACCAGGCGGCCGGCCTCGGCCCGGGTGAACGAGGCGAGCCGCGCGTGCACCTCATCGTGCCGGAAGGCGCGGTTGAACGGGCCCCGGTGACGTGCGTGCGGCTCGCCGTCCAGGGAGAGCATGCTCGGCCCGACCACCCGGGCGGTGGAGAAACGAGGGTCGTCGACGGTGAACGTCCGCGCATCGCGCAGCACCTGCACGGCCAGGCGGTACCCGGTGACGAGCCAGGCGCCCAGGGCCGGCACCCAGGCGGCCGGCCCGGCCGCCCGCAGCCGGGCTAGCACGGGATGCGGATCGGCTTCCAGCTCAGCCAGCGTGACCGTGACGGCCGGCGTACTCCTCCCGGGCACCTTCCTGAGAGTACCGGCAGCTGCAGCGAGCCTGCGGCGCGCAGGGCGTGGCGCCTGAATGACCGGCCGCCCGCAGGTGTCACGTCCCCGGCCCTTAGCAGGTGGCACCATAGCGAGGGCGTTGAGGTGCCGCGGCTGGAGGGCTTCCCGCTGACCAGCAGCGCCACCACCGGTGATCCCGAGGCGGCGGCCCTGGCGGCGTCGGACAGGCTGCGCAGCTCGGTGAGCAGGTGCATCCGCTGGCGCCGCAGCACGCCGGCCAGCTTGCCCGGATCTCCGGCCTGGGCGGCGGCCACCACCTTGAGGAAGAAGTCGTCGCGGTAGCCCCGGGTGCGCACGCTCGGCTCGTCCAGCCAGCGATCGAGCTCCTCGCGGCCCGCCGGGGTGATCCGGTGGACCAGCCGGTCCGGCTTGACCGGCTGCGGCTGGCGCTCGGAATCGATCAGGCCGTCGCGGGCCAGGCGGTCGAGGACCTGGTAGAGGTGCCCGATGTTCAGCCCTCCCCACTGGTCGCCCACCGCCTGCTCGAAGCTGCCCTTGAGCTCGTAGCCGTGCGCGGGCTTGGCGGCGAGGAGAGCCAGCACGGCATGGTGTAGAGGCATGGCACCGCTCTGCTGACCGGACGCGTAACGAAGTGATCTCACCTTACATTGCCGCTAGGTAAGACCCTTGCATTGCCACTAGGTAAGGGACAGAGCAGTCATTGTGCCCCGGCTGACGCCACGCGGCCGGGCAGACGGCAGCCCGCGTACCAGTTCCTGCTGTCCCTGCTGAGAGGAACCGTCCTGGCCCACGCGAACAGCATTCTCGACGCGTACTGGTCCGCCGGGCCGGTGAGCTACCGGCGCGGCGGCGAGGGCGACCTGATCCCCGTCCCGGTCCGCAACCCGGCCGCGGTATGGAGTTCCGATCGCGGCTTCATCCTCCCCCCGATGGACAATGCCGACAGCCAGTACCGGACGCTGCGGCAGCACGCTGTTCGTGCTGATCCTCGTGGTCTGCGCGCTGTTCGTGGCCAACTCCGCGACCGCCGCGGTCCTGGGCCGGCGGGCCGAGCTCGGAGTGCTGGCCTGCCTGGGCTGGACCCGGCCCCGGCTGTTCGCCACCGTGCTCGGCGAGGTGGCGCTGATCGGCCTGGCCGCAGGGGCCCTGGGCGCGCTGCTGTCCCCGCCGCTGGCGGCCGGCGCGGTGCCTGCCTGGCAGGCCGCCCGCGCCGAGCCGGCGGCCGCGGTCCGGCCGCCGGTGCTCACCGTGCGCCGCGCCCGCCAGCAGTCCGGGATCACCGGCCTGGCCGTGGTGAACGTGCTCCGCACGCCCGGCCGCACGGTCATCGGGGCGGTCAGCCTCGGCGCCGGGGTGACCGCGCTCACCCTGCTCATCGCGGTCACGCTGGCGTTCCGCGGCGCCGTCGTCGGCACCCTGCTCGGCGACGTCGTGCCGGTCCAGGTCCGGGGCGTGGACTACGTCGCGGTCGCGGCGACCGTCATCCTGGGCGTGCTGGCGGCGGCCGACGCCCTGCTGATCAGCATCACCGAACGGGCACCTGAGCTCGCGACGCTCCGCGCGTTCGGCTGGCCCGAGGCGGCGCTGCGCCGCATGGTCATCACCGAGGGCGCGCTGACCGGGCTGGCCGGCTCGGTCGCCGGCGCCGCGCTCGGCCTGGCAGGCGCCGCCATCTGCTGGCCAGGCTGCGCCACGAGAGCCAGATGACGGTCATCATCGCCACCCATGACCCGCAGATCGCCGCCCGCTGCGACCGTATGATCAGGCTCAGGGACGGTGCCGTCATCGATGACATCGAGATCGCCGACGGCTATCCCGTCGATGAGACCATCCGGAGGGTCGGCCAGCTCGGCTGAGGCGCCTGCGGCCGCATCCCGCCCGGGGGAGCTGCAGGGCGTCATCCCGCCCGGACGGAGCTGCAGAGCGCCTGCCAGGCATTAAGCGTTTAATATCCGTCAGCTGACCGATGTCTTGCGCTGCAAGTTGCAGCAGCATTTTCACGCAGCGGGCACCGAGCCTGCAGGCCGAGGAAGCGGACAGACGCAATGACACCGACCGGGATGACAGCGACCCGCCTGACCGAACTTGACGAACCGACCCGCCTGACCGAACTTCACCATCGTCGCATCCAGCTGACCAGGGAACCAGCCGCGGCCGCCGAAGCACGCGGCGAGGTCCGCGCGGTCATCCGCGCCTGGAAGGTCCCCGTCGATCCCGACATCGCGGTCCTGCTCACCAGCGACCTGGTGACCGACGCCATCATGCACGGGGATGGTGAGACTGTCACGCTGGCCGTCAGGTGCTTCCGCGGTCACCTGCGCGTTGGCGTCTACGACACGCCGCCTTCCTTCCCGGCGGCGGGCGAACCGGCCGTCACGGAGGCCGGACGCGGGCTGGTGCTGGTGGCCGCCCTGTCGACCGAATGGGGCTCGTTCCGGACCGTTGCGGGCAAGGCCAGGTACTTCACGCTCGCGTTCCAGCCCGACCGGTCCCGGGCAGCGATCGCGCACCCGCGGGGACCATACGTGCGTACTGTGAGACGGGGCCCCGGTGCGGCTCATCGTTCCCACTGGTTGCACATCCAGGAAATACACCAACCAGTGAAGGGGTAACGTGAGCAGCACTACGCTCATGAATCCGCACGATCGGCCGAGTCCGGGTCCTTGCTGGATAAAGAGCTCTCTGAGTTACGCCAACGGCAACTGCGTCGAGGTGGCGAGCCTGCCCGGCGGCGAGATCGGCGTCCGCAACAGCAGGGACTCCCAGGGGCCGGTCCTGAAGTTCACGCCGGACGAGTGGCACGCATTTCTCGGCGGCGTGCGAAACGGGGAATTCGACCGTTTCTGCCGGTAAGGCAGCGCTGGCCTCACTGCCCGCCGGCCGCAAGCAGCCGGCCGGGGGAAGGTGCCGGTCCGGGAGCCGGCCGCCGCCACGGGATCCCGACCTCCTGCAGCGCCAGGCCGGTGCTGCAGCCGGACGCGGCCGCTTCGGCGGCGAGCTGCCGGGCCCTGCGCCGGACACGATCATCGGATCCCGCCGTCCCGGCCTATGTACCGGCGGTGCCCGGACCCGGGCGGGACGCCGTGCGGCCGGACCCGCCGAATTTCCCGAGCCGCGCGCCGCGGAGGAAAGCGTCCCAGTCGCCCTGCGTGAACTTCAGGACCGGTCCTTCAGGGTCCCTGCTGTTGCGGACGCCGACCGAGCCGCCGGGCAGGCTCGCCACCTCGACGCAGTTGCCGTTGGAGAAACTGAAGGAACTCCTGACCCAGATCGCGGTCATCTGCTCACTCCTCGTCACTCGGGCTGCTATCACCTGGCTAGCTCTCCGGATGCTCCGGCGGCCTGGCCCGTCGCCGCAGTGCCGGGAATCTGCGGCATACGGCGTCGTGTCCAGCCAGCGGTCCAGCTGAGTCGTAAAATTCGAATATACTAAGCATTGAGTATATCGAAACGAAAGTTAGTTTGACCAGGGGGACCTGGCCGGCTGGTTCCCGGCCCTGGTCGTGGCGAGTTGATAACAGCAAGAAGCGTCGCTGGCGCGGAGGCCATGACCAGCCATTGCGGGGGAGTGCCGGGCTCGCCGAGGAGCGGTGAACGTGCCGGTCAAGGAGTTCTCTCCGGCGGCCGTGCCGGAGACCCGGGCGGGGGTGAGCCGGGACCCTGGGCACAGGTCATCCGCAGCGGACCACGATCGTCTCGGTGTTGATAACAGCAAGAAGCGGCAAGGGCTGTAAGGTGGCGGAGGATGAGCGGCCCACGATCCAGGTCGAACCGGGCAGTTGGAGGCGTCACGGGTCAGCCTGCCCTGGAGCGCGGCCGGCATGGCGGTGCTGCCTGCCGCTTATGGGCCGAGGTGGATGTAGGGCGCCCACAGCAGGGGTTCGCCGGGGCGCTCCTGGCGCAGCCAGGTGACGGCGTGGTGCAGCGCGTACGGGGCGCGGGCCGCCTCCGGCCGGCCGGCCGGGCCGGGAGTGCCGGGGTGCACCAGGCGGGCGTAGACGATGCCGGCCATGGCGGACGCCGCGTCGTCGGAGATGCTCCACAGGGTGGCCAGCACGTGACGGTAGCCGACCAGCTGAAGCGCCCCGGCCAGGTGGAGCGCCTCGTCGAGCAGCCGCAGGTCGCCGGCGGCGGTGTGGCAGGCCGCGAGGTAGGCCAGGTCGGTCTCCCGCAGGTGGAGGGCGGTAAGGTCGGACAGCGTCAGCGGCTGGTCGTGCAGGAGCAAGGCGCTGAGAGAGGCGTCGGCCGGGTGCTGGATGCCGTGGCAGGACAGGTGCAGCCACGAGTGGCCCGGGAGCGCCTCCAGGACGGCCTGCCTGGTGGCGGCGGGGCCGAGCAGCTGCGTGGCGTGCTCCGGCGCGGGCAGGTAATCGGCTACGACCCGGAGTTCTGCCGGGACGCCGGGCAGCGGGCCGGCGTCCGGCAGGTAACCCGGGGCCTCGGGCACTCCGGCGGGGGGGGGGGGGGGGCCCGGCGGGGGGGGCGCGCGGGGGGCCCCGCCCCCGCGCCCCCCCCCACGGGGGGGTGGGGGGGGGGGGCC
>Ga0335069_10002359_pt1 | contig 29202 bp, 29 predicted proteins | sample Lox_Sample_11_FD_206714 | JGI IMG/M metagenome (GOLD analysis project Ga0335069, IMG submission 206714) | Soil microbial communities from Loxahatchee National Wildlife Refuge, Florida, United States - Lox_Sample_1.1 | ecosystem: Environmental > Terrestrial > Soil > Wetlands | place: USA...
CCCGCATCTGCCGGCGATCACCTTTTACGATCGGGAGCAGTTTCCGTGGCTCGCAACGCTCGAACGGGCGACGCCCGACATCCGCCGCGAAGCCCTGGCCGTGCTGCAGGACGGCGGCGACGACATCAAGCCTTACGTCTCGCACCCGGACGGCGCGCCGGTCAATCAATGGGCGGAGCTCAATCACTCGCCGCGCTGGAGCACCTATTTCCTCTGGAAGGACGGCCAGCGTCTCGAGCGGCAATGCGCCAAATGCCCGATCACAGCCGCGGTGAGCGAAACCGTGCCCGTCATCGACATCGCGAATTTCGGTCCCACGATCATGTATTCGCTGCTGGCGCCGCGCACGGCCATCCCGCCGCATTCGAGCGTCACCAATGCGCGGCTTGTCGTGCATCTGCCGCTGATCGTGCCGGAGGGTTGCCGCTTCCGCGTCGGCAACGACACCCGGCCGTGGCGCGAAGGCGAGGCCTGGGTGTTCGACGACACGATCGAGCACGAGGCCTGGAACGACAGCGATATGCATCGCGCCATCCTGATGATCGATATCTGGAATCCGTATCTCACGCTCGCCGAGCGCGAGCTGGTGGGCGAACTCCTGAACGGCCTGCGCGACTATTACGACGAGCGCATCGACATCATCACCGGCCTGCCGGTGGCGCCGGAACAGGCGTAAGCCTAGTCGGCCGGATAGCCGAATTTCTTCGCCCAGGGCTCGAGGACCGGCAGGATCGGCTTCAGCTGGTCGTGATAGCGCCGCCAGTGGCCGACGCCTTCACGATAGATGGGACGGCGAACCTGCAGCGCGCTGGGCGAGCGCAGGTCCGCGACCATCCTGTGCTCGTCGAAACGGCGCATGGTTTCGGCCCATTCGACGCCGATGAATTCGCAGACCGCGCGGATGCGGCCGTCGAAATCCTCGACCATGTCCTCGTAGCGGTGCTCGAGGACGTTGAGCCGGCACTTCTCGCGCGAGATTTCTCCCACCCGCATGATCAGCGAATAGATCCGCGCGCAGCTCTCGATGTTGAGGAATTCGTATTGCGTGCCGGAGACCTTGAAGTTGCGGCGGAAGCAGCTGAAGACGACATCGCGCGGATCGCGGATCGCAAAGAGAATGCGCGCCTTGGGGAACAGCTTGGCGATCAGCGGCAATTTGCTGGTGTTGAGCGGCTGCTTGTCGACGAACACCCTGGCGGTCGCATCGGGAAGATATTCGCGCACTTTCGCCCAATATTGCGTCCGCAGTTTCTTCAGCTCCTCGGGTGAAAGCGTCGCCAGCCGGTCGAGCGCGAATACGCTGGTCAGATATTCCTCGCCGGGACGCAGCAGGAGGCCCTTTTCCTCCAGCGCCACGATGTTCGGATTGCTGGCGAGCACCTGCTCGAGAAGCGTGGTGCCCGAGCGCATGAAGCCGAGCAGGAAGACATGGCTGTCGAACTCGCCGTCGACCGGGCCGCCGTCGTCGGGCGCGGCCCAGCGGCCCGAGCGTTCGTTTTCGAAATAGGTGATCAGGCTGCGCGCGGCTTCGGGTGCGGCGTTGACGGCCTGCTCCGGCGCGTGAACCCGTCTCAGCTCCTCATTGGCCTGCACATAGAAGCGGAACGCCTCGGGGTATTTCTTCTGCGCGTCGAGCGCATCGGCCAGAAGCGTCAGAACCGGCGCGCGGTTTTCCGGGAAGAGAATGTTCGCGTCCAGAAGCTTCGCGAACCATGTCTCGGCGGCGGCGTGATTCCGGTCCGACATGAAGGCTTGGCCCATGGCGACCATGGCCGTCGCCTGCCGCGGCTCGATGGCGAGCGCTCTTTCGGCCAGCGCCCGGGCTTTTTCGCTCTCGCCCTTGCGGGCCAGGATCAGCGCGAGGCTGGCGAGCGCATCGGCGAATTGCGGATCGACTTCGATGGCGGCTTCCTGCGAACGCTGTGCCTCCTCGCTGTCGCCCATATTGGCGAGCGCCGTGCCGAGGTGATGGTGGATGTCCGCGCGGTTCCAGTCCTGCGCCAGGATCGCCCGGTAGGCGTCGACCGCGGCGCGATAATTGCGGAGCTCCGCCGCGCAGCTCGCGACGGCTTCCTGCACCGCGATGTCGTCCGGCGCGATGGCGGCCGCACGCTGATAATCCTCGAGCGCGAACTGGCGATGGCCGCCCGCTTCCATGCGGCGCCCACGCAGCATGAAGAATTGCGGATGGCGCAGGCCGCGGCTGATGGCGCGCGTCGCGATGTCGAGGCCGCGCTGCAGGTCCCCGTCGGCGATCGCCTGTTTGACCTCTGCAGCGGCGCGGGCGGCAGGATCGTCGATGTCGGTTTCGATGGTCATGATCACTCCGCGGGATAGCCGAAGCGTTCGGTCCAGGTTCTGAGGATCGGCAGGATCGGCGACAGCTGCTCGCGATAGCGGCGCCAGGCGTCGACGCTGTCGGGATTGAGCGGCCGGCGGATCTGCGCGGCGCTCGGCGAGCGCACGTCGAGGCCCGTGTCGGCGCGATGGAAGTCGCGCATCTTGTCCGTCCAGTCGACGCCGATGAAGGCGCAGGCGGCCGACGCGGTTTTCTCGAAGTCGGCGACGAGGGCTTCGTAGCGGTGCTCATGGAAGGCGAGCGGCAGCTTCTCGCGCGCCGCCGCGCCGAGACGCATCGTCGCCGCGTAGAGATCCGCGGCGCTGTCGAGCGTCAGAAGCTCGAACATGACCGGATTGAGCCGGAAGTGGCGGCGATAGCAGCTGAGGATCACGTCGCGCGGATCGCGCAGCGCGAAGATGATGCGCGCATCGGGAAAAAGCCTGGCGATCAGCGGAAGCTTGATCGTGTGCATCGGCAGCTTGTCGACGAGCGTCTTGCCGGTAACGTCGATGCCCTTCTCGTGCACCTGCGCCCAATATCGTTCCCGCAGGCGCGCCAGATCGGGCTCGCCGAGCGTGGTCAGGCGCATGAGACCGGGCGCGCTCGAAAGATAAGTCTGCGCCATCTCCGCGAGAAGATCCTGTTCTTCCAGCGCCACGACCTGCGGACTGGTGGCGAGCACCTGTTCGAGAAGCGTGGTGCCGGAACGCGGGAAGCCGACAAGAAAGGCGTGATGCGCGGGCCGCGCGGTTTCGGGCCTCGTCTCGCGCGGCGCGGTCCAGTTCTCGGGCGACGAGGCTTCGAGAAAGGCGGCGATCTCCGCTGCGACCTCGCGCGGACTGCGCTCGTTGACATAGCTTTGCGCATAGAGCTTGCGCATTTCGTTCTTTTCAAAGCGGTAGGCGACGAAGGCCTCCTCGGTGCGATCGAGGCCGTCGAGCGCGTCGGCGAGAAGCCCATGCACGACGGCCCGGGCGCGAAAGGTCAGCTGCGCATTGCCGGCGACGGCGCGAAAGCGCTTCTCCGCCGATGCGAAGTCTTTCGCCTCGAGCTCGACGATGCCCATGGCGACGATCGCGGTCGGCTGGTTCGGATTGATGGCGAGGGCGCGCTTGGCGAGCGCTTCGGCTTGTGCGGTGTCGCCGGCCGTGGCGATCGAGGCGGCGAGACCGGCGAGCGCGTCGGCATGATTGGGATCGATCTCCGCAGCCCGCTGGTAACATAGCCGCGCGTCGTCGCGGCTGCCGAGCATCTCGAGAGTCCAGCCCTTGCGGTAATGGGCCTGCGCATTGTTGGGATCGAGCCCGAGCGTCGCATCGAACGCGCGGATGGCTTCGATCGGATTGTTCAGATTGAGGAGGCAGACGCCGATCGCGTTCTGGATGTTCGGATCGGCCGGGGCGAGGAGCCGCGCCTGCGTGAACTCGCCGAGGGCTTCGCGGAACAGGCCCTGCTGCTGATAGGCAAGCCCACGAGCATTGTAGAGCACGGGGTGACGCTGCCCCAGCGCCAGCGCGGTGTTGGCGAGGTGCGAAGCCCGATCGTAATCGCCGGCCAGCATCGCGCTGATGACGCCGTCGACGCTCTGCGGTCCGCCGGCCATGGGAGAGAAGGGATTGGAAGCCATCGTGTGTGTGTCCATCGGCCGATCTTACCGGCGCTCGTGAATAATCGTGGGGCTCAGTTGGCGGGATAGTTAAGCCGTTCCGCCCATCGGTTCAAAACAGGCAGCACCGGTTCCATTTCCGCCCGATAATGGCGCCAGTGGCCGATCCCCTCGCGTCCCAGCCCTTTCGAGACCTGCGTGGCGCTCGGCGTCGTTACTTCGCGCGTGCCCGAACGGTGCGCAAAATCGCGGAATGCGTCGCTCCATTCAATATCCGCGAAGCTGCAAAGCGCACGCAGCGCGCCGTCGAAATCCTCCACCAGCGCCTCGTTGCGGATCTCGTGGACCTTGAGGGGCAACTTCCGGCGATAGACGGAGGCGAGCTGCATCACCAGGTCGTAGAGCCGGCTGGCGCCGTCCAGCGTGAGGAATTCGAAATTCGCGGGATTGTTGATGAAGCGGCGGCGGAAGCAGCTCAAGACCACGTCGCGCGGATCGCGCAGGCAAAACACGATCTTTGCGTCCGGAAACAGCCGCGCGATCAGTGGCAGGCGCACCGTGTTGAAGGGCTGCTTGTCGATCAGGATCTTTCCTTCGGCGGCCACGCCGAGGGCTCCCAAAGCCTCCCAGTAACGCGTGCGGTGCCGGGCAATGGCCGCGGGCCCCAGCTCGCGCAGGCGCTCGAGATGGGAAGGCTGGGCGAGGAGTTCGCGGACGAGGGCGGTGAAGGGATCGCGTTCGCCCGTCGTCACCGCCTGTGGATGACCTGCCAGAACTTCCTCGAGAAGTGTGGTGCCGGAGCGCGGGAAGCCCATCAGGAAAACATGGCGGCTGGGGCCCTCTCCGTCCCTGGTGCGGCTGAGATCGCCCGCTTCCCACGCCGGCATGGAGGCCGCTTCGAAGCTTTGAAGGAGCCAGCGGACATAGTCCGCCATGCCCATTTCGGCGCGGGCCGCAAGCCGCTCGGCGAAAAGCGTCCTGTAGAGGGCATTGCCCGCCGTATAGGCGGCGAAGGCCTCAGGGTAGCGGCCCTGGGCGTCGAAGAGATCGCCCATGAGGCCGGCCGCCGTCGCCCGGTCCTGCATGGATGCCGCTGGCGCGTCGATGACCCCCTGCAGGTGGCGTTTGGCGTCGGCGTAGGACTTCGCGGCGAGATCGGCCGTGGCCAGCGCGATGGCGGCGGGGGCGTGACCAGGGGCGAGCGCCAGCGCCGCCTCGGCATGGGCGCGGGCGCGGTCCCACTGGCCGCGGCGGGCGGCGAGGGACGCGAGACGGCCCTGCGGATCGGCGCCCCTGGGATCAAGGCGGGCCGCCTCCTCGAAGGCGAGGCGGGCCTTTTCGAGCTCGCCCAGCTCTTCGAGCGTCCAGCCGCAGTTGAAGTGCGCCGGCGCGAAGTCCGGCATGGCCTCGGCGCATTGCCGGAAGGCGAGATAGGCCTCGTCGGTACGGCCGAGCTTGCCGAGGCACAGGCCCAGCGCATTGAGGATCGCCGGATCGCCCGGTGCGAGATCGTGGGCGCGGCGCAGGTCGAGGAGGGCGTCGGCCGGCCGGTTCTGTCCCTCCAGCCAGAAGGCGCGGAGATTGAGAAGGAGCGGGGCTTCGAACCCGCGGTCGAGGGCGTCGCGCGCGCTCGCGACCGCCTTGTCGAGCTCGGAGCGCTGAAGAAGCGCGGTCACCTCCGCGACGATCGCCTCAGGTCCTGGGGCTTCGGACATCAAACGCCTATGTTCCGGGGAGGGCAGGTCAGCAGATATCGCGTTGCGAGGCCACAAAAAAAGCGGCGGCCCTTTTGGGGCCGCCGCCGGTACTCCTGGTGAGCTTTAGGCTCAGTACTTGATGGTCGCGCCGACGAAGAACACGCGACCCAGGGCGTCGTAGGTGCCCGGGAACGTGTTGTCGTTGCCGATGCCGGTCGGCAGCGCATTGGTCGTCAGCGTGGGCGGCAGCCTGTCGAAGACGTTGTTCACGCCCACGTGCAGGTCGACGCCGGTGCGGACGTTCCAGTCGCCCGCGAGGTCGAGGTACCAGTAGGAGTTGATCGTCTTGTCGGCTGCATCGTACTTGCCGGCAATCAACGGGTTGGCCTGGTTGCTGTCCAGCTTGACGCCCGACGAGAAGCGCCAGTTGGCGGAGAGGTCGAAGTCCCACGGCGACGACCAGGTGACGCGCAGGCGATGACGCCACTTCGGACGCGGCACGCCGCAAGTCAGACCGAACAGGCCTGCGCAGTCATAGGAACCGAGACCCGGCAGTGGTTCGATCGCGAAGCTCTGCATCCACGTTCCGACGAATTGGAATTGCAGGCCGCCGAGGCCACTGGTCATCGGCAGGTCGTCGAAGTTGAACGTGTAGTTCGATTCGAAGTCGAAGCCCTTGGTGTGCAGGTAGCCGGTGTTCTCATTGGTGGCCGCCACGAACCCGCCGCCGTAGATCTGGCCCGCCGCATTGCGGTGAACCAGCGGACAGAAGAACGCCTCGGTGCCTGCCGTAGCATTCGGTCCATAGCACTCCGCCAAAGTGACGGTCGGGCTGACCGAGGAGATCGCGCTCGACACGTCGATGTTGAAGTAGTCGACCGTCGCGGTGAAGCCGTCGAGGAAGGTCGGCGTCAGGACCACACCGATGGTGCGGGTGTCGCCGATTTCCGGACGAAGCGCGGTGTTACCGCCGACCAGCTGATCGCACTGGCTCGCCGGGCAGACCAGGATGCCGCCGCCCGCATGCGGGACGGAGGCGCACTGACCTGACGTGCTGGTGGAGCAGGGGTCCTGTCCGGAGAACAGCACGACGTTGTTCGGCGAGAACGACTCGAGGACGTTCGGCGCGCGGACAGCGCGTTCGTAGCTCGCACGGACGCGGAAGTCGTCGATCGGCTGGTATTCGAGGCCGTACTTGTAGGCCGACACCGATCCCGCCGTGCTATACGACGAATAACGATAGCCCGCGTTGAACGAGAGATCCTCGGCCCAGGGCATCTCCTGGACCAGCGGAACCTTCAATTCGCCGAAGCCTTCCACCACGTTGACGGCTGCGTCGGCGTGGCGCCGCCCTGACCGTACAGGTCGCCCGAGGTGAACTCGTAGTCGGCGAGGTCCTGCAGATATTCAGCGCGGTATTCCGAGCCGAACGACACGGCGACCGGAGACTTCGCGAACGGCGACTGGATGCCGTATTCGCCGAGATCGCCCGTCAAGTTGCCGCTGATGATCTGCTCTTCCGTGTAGCCTTCCTGGAAGCCCGAGGCGCCGACGTATTTGAGCATCGCCGGCGTGATCGATCCGATGCCGTTGAAGATGTCGAGTGGCACGCACTTCGAGTCGGTGACGATGCCCTGCGCGTTCGGCTCGGCCGAATAGCACTTGCCGGTGGACGGATCGACTTCAAGAGCGTTCTGGACGCGCTGCACCGAGAATTCGTTCTGATAGTTCTCGGTCAGGACCGTGTAGCCGTACTGGGCATACACGTCGTACGTCCAACCATCGCCGAGATCGCCGCGGGCGCCGACCTGGGCGCGATACGAGGTGTGACGGAGGTCGTCGACGCGGTTGCCGCCTTCGATGTCACGGCGGCCGATTTCGAGAAGGGCCTGACCCGGCGTCAGGTTACAGTTGCCGGTCGAACCAACGGGAACGCAACCCAGCGCCGCAGGCGGACCGTAGACCGGTGCATTGCCGCTCTTGATGCCGGCCGCGGTATCTTCGTTGTAGATACCGCCGACGGCGTTGTAGCCGCAAAGTGCCTGTGCTTCCGACGCGGAAAGCAGCGGGTTGTTACAGTTGATCTGGACATACGCGCCGCTGATTGCGCCGGTACCGAGGAAGAGGCCCGAAGGTGCGATCTGCGCCAGCGTGTGGTCATCCGTGAACATGAACGACGCATAGACGTCGAGTTCCTTGTTCACTTCGTAGTGCGAGAAGAAACCACCCGAATAGCGCGTGTCGGGACGCTGCAGATAGTTCAGGGCGCCGTAATTGAACTTATGGTCGTTAGGAGCAACGCCGCCCGGTGCATAGGGAACGAACGAGCCGCTGCCCGGATGCCCGGTGCCCTGGTTGAAGAAGTCATAAGCCGATGCACCGCCGCCGGCGCTCGGGATCGTGACCTTGGGTCCGCCGCCATGCGGTGTGACCTTGAACGAGTTCGCATAGTACGCCGCGGAGTCGTCCAGCGAGTAGTAACGCGCGTAGTTGCTCGAACCGGCGCAGGCGTGGGACGTGGTGCCGCCGATCGTACACGCGGAGAAATCGCGCGCGCCGGCGAGCACGGCTTCGGTGTTGTTGTAGGTGATGTAGGCGGTGACGTTGCCTTTGCCGTTCGCCGTGTTGGTGCCCATGATCAGGCTGCCATTGGTGTTGGCGCCGTCCCAAATGCCTTCCTTGGGCTCCTGGAAGCCCGCCGCGCTGACGAGGCCGCGATAATAGCCGTTCGTATTGTCGGCGTTGGCGATGGTGTACTGGCCGTCGAACTCGATGCCTTCGAAATCCTTGCGCATCACGAAGTTGACGACGCCGGCCAACGCGTCCGAACCGTACACGGCCGAGGCGCCGCCCGTCAGAACTTCAACGTGATCGACAAGCGCCGCAGGGATCGTATTCAGGTCGGCTGCCGGAGCTCTGGGGTCGCCAGGCATCAGGCGGGTATTGTTGACCAGAACCAGCGTGCGGACCGCGTTAAGACCGCGAAGGTCGACGGTGGCGGTGCCGGTTGCGGCGTTCGACACGCCGGCGGTCTGATCCGCGAACACGGAGGGCAGGTTGTTGAGGAGGGTTTCGACGCCCGTCGTACCCTCAAATTTCATTTCCTGCTGACCGACTGCGGTCACCGGGCTGGGGGCGTAAAGGCCCTGTTGCGGAATACGCGAACCCGTGACGACCACGGTTTCGGTCGATTGGTCCTGCGCAAAAGCAGGAACCGAAAGGCTCGCCGCCGCGACCGAAGCTGCTCCGAGGAGCAACGCGGAACGCAGGCTGCGCTTGTCGAGATTGGCTTGATACACTGGGTACCCCCTTGGTTCTGGTCGTAACGACGACTGCCGCCAACGGACGTCGCGTGCCGAGGAATTGGCAGCCGCCCCCGCGCGACGTAACGGTTCGCGCGGAAATGCCCGTTTGACCGCAAGCTAAAAGACTGTGCCTTGGCTGGTCAAAATGGAATTGCGGTAATGGGAACGTTCCGGGCTGGGTTGTGGCTTTTGTGCATCTGTTTTGTGACGGAAGGTCACGATTTTCCACGCGAATCCGCGACCGTTCTGCGATGCCGCCACAATGCAATAAGGAATCTGGGCCTTAGACGTGAGTCGCGCGCGCCGTTTGCGCTTTTTAAGAGGAGTGAGTCGACTCACGCGCTCGACCGACGCGGCGCAGCGCGGCTTTGTGCCAAGCGTTGGCCCCGATCCGGGCCAACAAATGTCGCCCAAACGATCAGCAGAGCATGACGTTGGCTCGATTGGCACCGGCGACTTTTGCGCGCCGGAAGAAGTTCGTCAGCGAGCCAGGGACCGAGTAATGAAAGCGATCCCGCCATGGAATCGCATTGCAACATGGCCGCCGGAGGTTTGGGCTAATATGGCCATAAGCGGTCTCCTCACCTGGATTTGTAATTTTCGATCGAACGCCATCCCCAAGTCGTATTTTTGCTGCCCTGGGGTGAATCGCTCCGTAAGGAGTCGACGGAAAGACCCGATCAGGGATAGCTGGGGTTATGTGGACGGGATTGATCGGCCATTCGGCCTGTCTGGAGCATCTGCCGCCGCGGGGCCATCCCGAAAGCGCGGACCGGCTTCGCGCCGTCACCGCGGCGCTCGATACGGAAGCTTTCGCGAGCCTGGTCCGCATCGAAGCGCCCCGCGCGGATGACGCCGCTCTTCTGCGCGCGCATGCCCGTCAGCATGTCGATGCGGTCAAGACGGTCTTCGCCGCGGAAGCATCGGCGCGCGGCTATTGCCAACTTGATCCTGATACCGTGATGTCTGCGGGCTCCCTGGAAGCCGCACTGCGCGCCTCCGGCGCCGTGATTGCAGCCGTCGATGAGATCCATGCCGGCCGCATCCGCAATGCGTTCTGTGCGGTTCGACCGCCGGGCCATCATGCCGAGCGCGCGCGGGCGATGGGCTTCTGCCTCTTCAACAACGTCGCGGTCGGTGCTCTGCATGCGCGCGCGGTCCACGGATACAGGCGCATCGCCATCGTCGATTTCGACGTCCATCACGGCAACGGCACGCAGGACATATTCTGGTCCGATACGGAGGCGTTCTATGCCTCATCGCATCAATCGCCGTTTTATCCGGGGACGGGCGATTCGTCCGAGTGCGGACTATTCGGCAATGTGCTGAACGTGCCGCTGCATGCGGGTTCGGGAAGCCGCCAATTCCGCGCGGCGTACGAAAGGCAGATATTGCCTGCGCTTCAGCATTTTGCACCGGATTTTATATTTCTTTCTGCAGGTTTTGACGCCCACCGCGACGATCCGCTCGCGGAACTCGATCTTGTGGAAAACGATTTCAGTTGGGTGACACATGCGGTGTGCGAAATCGCACGGGTCTGCTGTGGCGCACGCGTTGTCTCGGTCCTCGAAGGCGGGTATGACCTCGAGGCTCTGGCCCGGTCTGCCGCGGCCCATGTGCGTGCACTCATGGAGGCGTGAATCATGCCTGCGAAGCCGGTCCCGGCGTCCATTGAAGAAATGAATTTCGAATCCGCGCTCAGGGAGCTCGAATCGATTGTCGGTCGGCTTGAGCAGGGCGAGGTCGATCTCGAGGATTCGATTGCCCTCTATGAGCGCGGTCAGGCGCTTAAGGCTCACTGCGACAAAAAGCTGAAGGCTGCCGAAGGGCGGCTTGAGAAGATCGTTCAAGGGGCGAAAGGCGCCGAAGGCGTCGAACCGATGGATATCGGGTGAGCATAGATTTGCATCGCCTTGATTTGCCGACCGAAAGAGTTAACGCTGCCTGTCGGGGTGGCGACACATTCCGGATCGATACTCGGATCATTGTGGAGCAGTTGGGATGAATATTTCGAACACGACGCCGTTGTTGGACCAGGTCGAATACCCTGAGGATCTGCGCAAGCTGCCTCGGGGCGATCTGCGCCAGCTGGCCGATGAGCTTCGCCAGGAGCTTATCGATGTTGTCTCTGTCACCGGCGGACATCTTGGCGCCGGTCTCGGTGTCGTCGAGCTCACCGTCGCGCTGCATTACGTGTTCAAGACGCCCGAAGACAAGCTCATCTGGGACGTCGGCCATCAAGCTTACCCACACAAGATTCTGACCGGCCGGCGCTCGCGCATGCGCACGCTCCGGCAGGGCGGCGGTCTCTCCGGCTTCACCAAGCGCGCCGAGAGCGAATACGACCCGTTCGGTGCTGCGCATTCCTCGACATCGATCTCGGCCGGCCTTGGCTTCGCCGTCGCGCGCGATCTGAAAAAGGAAAAGAACAACGTCGTTTCGGTCATCGGCGACGGCGCAATGAGCGCGGGCATGGCTTACGAAGCGATGAACAATGCCGGCGCGATGGATGCGCGCCTGATCGTCGTCCTGAACGACAACGACATGTCGATCGCCCCGCCGGTCGGGGCGATGAGCGCCTATCTGGCGCGCCTGATTTCGAGCGGTCCTTATCGGGGCCTGCGCGAGATCGGCAAACAGGTGGCGAAATTCCTCCCGCATCAGCTCGAAGTCGCGGCGCGACGCGCCGAAGAATACGCGCGCGGCATCGCCATGGGCGGCACGCTGTTCGAGGAACTGGGCTTCTATTATGTGGGCCCGCTCGACGGCCACAATCTCGACCATCTCATTCCCGTGCTCGAGAACGTGCGCGACTCCAAGAACGGCCCCATTCTCGTCCATGTCGTGACCCAGAAGGGCAAAGGCTATCAGCCCGCGGAAGCTTCGGCCGACAAGTATCACGGCGTCGCGAAGTTCAATGTGCTGACGGGCGAGCAGAAGAAATCGCCGGCGAAGGCGCCCCAGTATCAGAAGGTGTTCGGCGAGGCCTTGATCGCGGAAGCCGAGCGCGACGAACGCATCGTCGGCATTACCGCTGCGATGCCGTCCGGCACCGGCATCGATCTTTTTGCCAAGCGTTTTCCGGAACGCTCTTTCGACGTCGGCATCGCCGAGCAGCACGCCGTGACGTTCGCGGCGGGCCTCGCGGCCGACGGCATGAAGCCGTTCGCGGCGATCTATTCGACGTTTCTCCAGCGGGCCTACGACCAGGTCGTGCACGACGTCGCGATCCAGTCCTTGCCCGTGCGCTTCGCGATGGACCGCGCGGGGCTCGTGGGCGCCGACGGACCGACGCATGCGGGCTCGTTCGATCTTGCCTATCTCGGCACGCTGCCGAACTTCGTGATCATGGCGGCGGCGGACGAAGCAGAGCTGACGCATATGGTGGCGACGGCGGCAGTGATCGACGACCGTCCATCCGCGATCCGCTATCCGCGCGGCGAAGGCACCGGCGTCGAGCGTCCGAAATTCGGTACGCCCCTCGAAATCGGCAAGGGCCGCATCGTGCGCGAAGGCAATTCGATTGCGATCCTCTCGCTCGGCACGCGGCTTCAGGAAGCGCTGCTGGCCGCCGAGAAGCTGTCCGCCTACGGACTGTCGGCGACGGTAGCCGACGCGCGCTTCGCAAAACCCGTCGATCAGGACCTCGTCAAACGTCTCGCACGCGAGCATGAAGTCCTGATCACCATCGAGGAAGGTTCGATCGGCGGTTTTGCCGCGCAGGTGACTCAGGTGCTCGCCTGGGAAGGCCTGCTCGACCGCGGGCTCAAACTTCGCCCGATGGTGCTGCCCGATCGTTTCATCGATCAGGACACGCCGGAAAAGATGTATGAAGCCGCGGGCCTCGATGCGAAAGCCATCGTCGCCGCGGCGCTTGGCGCGCTCGGACACGAAGCAGGCGCAGCCAGTGAGCGAGCGTGACGGGGACGGCCGGGCGCGGACTCAGGGCTGACGTTTTTCTCGTGGAACGGGGTTTTGCCGCATCGCGCGCGGAAGCGCAGGCGGCCATCGCGGCCGGCCAGGTGCGCGCGGACGGCGTTCCGGTCGCCAAGCCGGCCCAATTGCTCACCGAGACGATGCATGTCGATTATGCGCCGCCGCACACTTACGTGTCGCGCGGCGCGCTGAAACTCATCGCTGCGCTGGACGAATTCGGGATTTCGCCGGAGGGACTGGTGTGTCTCGACATCGGCGCATCGACCGGAGGGTTCACGGAAGTCCTCCTCGAACGCGGCGCGCAAAAGATCTTTGCCGTCGATGTGGGACACGGACAGCTGCGCGAGAAACTGGCGAAGGATCCGCGCGTCGTCGTCATGGAAGGCGTCAATGCGCGCGGGCTCACCGCGACGCAGCTTCCGCAGGCGCCGCAACTGATCGTGGCCGATGTGAGCTTCATCAGCCTGAAGCTGGCGCTGTCCTCGGCGCTGCTGCTGGCGAAACCGGGCGCGCGGCTCGTGGCGCTGGTCAAACCGCAGTTCGAAGTCGGACGCGCGCGCGTCGGCAAGGGCGGCATCGTCAAGGACGACGCGGATCGGCGGGCGGCGTGCGAGGACATCCAGACATGGCTGGTCCAGGAGCAGAAGTGGCTTGTTGAGGGCACCATGGAAAGCCCGGTCGCGGGCGGCGACGGCAACCGCGAATTTCTTCTCGCCGCGCGAAAGCCGTGACTGCGCTTTGCCGGCATTTCGGGACGTGCGGCGGCTGCACGTATCAGAATATGCCGGACGATGCCTATCGGGCGCTGAAGACGAAAAGCATTGTCGATGCGCTGGCGCGACACGGTTTTGCGGATGCCGATCTCGCGGAGATCGTGGAAGTGGCGCCCGGCACAAGGCGGCGTGCGTCTTTCAAAGCGCTGAAGCGGAACGGCGCCGTGCAGCTGGGCTTTCATGCCGCGTCTTCGCACGACATCGTCGATATGCAGGAATGCCGCCTGCTGACGCCGGAACTTTTCGCACTGGTCGCCGGGCTTCGCAGCATGATGACCGAACTGCTGGACGACGGCCAGAAGGCCGAGCTTTTCGTCACCGACACGCAGAACGGCGCCGACGTGGCAATCCGGTGGGCGCGCCCTGCGAGCCCCGCGTCTGCAACCGTCGCCGCGCGCTGGGCGCAAAGGCTGAGGCTCGCGCGATTGACCGCGAACGATGAATTGTTGGTCGAGCTTGCTCCGCCCTTCGTGAAAATCGGGAAGGCGCTCGTAACGCTGCCGCGCAATGCCTTCCTGCAGCCGACGCTGGAAGGCGAGGCGGTGCTGCAGGCCAAAGTCCTACAGGGCACGCAAAGCGCAAAGTCGGTCGCGGACCTCTTCGCCGGATCGGGTACGTTCGCACTGGTGCTGGCCGAAAAGGCTCGCGTGCACGCGGTTGAAGCTGACGGCGCAGCGCTGGATGCGCTCGCGACTGCCGCACGCACGACGGCGGGCCTTAAGCCGCTCGCGGTCGAGCGCCGCGACCTCTTCAAGCTGCCCCTCCAACCTCACGAGCTCGCCCGTTTCGACTCGGTTGTCCTCGATCCGCCGAGAGTGGGCGCCGCGGCGCAGGCCAAGGAACTCGCGCGATCCAAAATCCGCCGCATTGCGTACGTCTCCTGCAATCCCGAGAGTTTTGCGCGCGATGCGCGGATTCTGGTGAACGGTGGCTACAAAATGGGAACCGTAACGCCGGTGGACCAATTTCTTTGGTCGTCGCATAGTGAGCTGGTGGCAGCTTTCACGCGGGAGTGACATGCCAAGGACGGCCGAGCGTTTGACCTACACTGCGGCGCAGACCGCCCGTATCGCGTTTTACGGCGCCCATTACCTGGCCGCCCGTGTCATCGCCCGCGACGCCTTCACGGCCATCCAGGGCCTCAAGCACAAGATGCCGTCGGCGCGCGCGTTGCTGTCGGCTATGCAGGCGCTCTTTCGTGAAGACTGGGCGAATGTCGAGAGGGGCCTTTACCCGATGCCGGTGGACATCGCGCGCGATATTGCGCGCGCTACGGCCTCGCTGCGGTTCTGGGCGGATATCCCGAAAGTCACGCGGCGGCAGAAGGCGCGCAAGCACAGCGAAGCGGCCGACAAGGGCGAGGGGCTGCCACGTTATTATCGCCAGAATTTTCATTTCCAGACCGACGGCTATCTAAGCGAGCACTCCGCGAAGCTCTACGATTTCCAGGTCGAGGCCCTGTTCGCGGGCACCGCCGACGCCATGCGCCGGCGTGCCTATGTGCCAGTCGCGAAGTTTCTCGAAGACCGTGCGCCGGAGTCCACGACGCTGCTCGATATCGGCGCGGGGACCGGCGGCTTCCTGTCCTTTGTGAAGTCCGTCCAGCCGAAGCTCAAAACCATCGCGCTGGATCTTTCCGAGCCCTATCTCGAGCGCGCGCGCGGCCGCCTCTGGCGGCATGATAACTTCGAAATCGTCCGCGGCGCGGCCGAGTCCATTCCGCTCCCGGATGCAAGCGTTGATGCGGCAGTGAGCATCTATCTCTTCCACGAGTTGCCGCCCAAGATCCGGGCCGCCGCCGCCGGGGAGATCGCGCGCGTGCTGAAGGCCGGCGGCATCTTCGTTCTGGCCGATACGATCCAGTACGGGGATCTGCCGGAATTCGACGGCCTGATCGAGGCGTTCCCGCGGTTGCTGCATGAGCCGTACTATGCGGGCTATGCGAAGAGCGATCTGAAGGCGCTGTTCGAGCCTGCCGGACTCAAATGGCAAGCCGCCGATTTCGCCTACCTCACCAAAGTCTCGACCTTCATAAAACCGAAGGTACGGCGGCGCAGACATGATTGAACGCGGGCTCCGCGTTCTGGCGCTTCTGATCGCGTCCTCCTGGTTGGTAAGCGCAGCCCGTGCCGCCGAAAGCCCCTTTGCGCATTGGGCCGCCATCGTTGTCGCCGGCGATCACGAGGCCTCCGACGGCGGTTCGACGGAAGGCTTCGACAATGCGCGGCGCGATGTCGGCCGCGACCTCCTCAAGCTCGGTTTTTCACGGGTCAACATGGCGGAGTTCTCGACGCGGCCGCGCCAATACCGCAGTGAATCCTTGTCGCGCACGAGCCCGAATTCAATTCTCAAAGTCCTGATGAAGCTGAGCCGAAAGGCCGACGCCGGCTGCCTTATCTATTTCAGCTCGCATGGCGAGCCCGACGGCCTCGTCGTCGGCGATTACGTGGTGTCGCCGCATGCCCTTGCCGAAGTCGTCGATCACGCCTGCGGCACGCGCCCGACGGTGATCATCATCTCCGCCTGTTTCTCGGGTGCCATGCTGCCGCCGCTCAAAGGATCGAACCGGATGATCCTGACGGCGGCGCGCCGCGACCGGACCTCTTTCGGGTGCGGCCAGAGCGACCGTTATCCCTTTTTCGACCAATGCGTGCTGAAGACCTGGAACGGCGCGCAGAGCTTTACGGACCTGGCGCAAAAGGCGAGGGCATGCGTCGTCGCGCGCGAAAAGGCCGAGCACGTGTCGCCCCGTTCCGAGCCGCAGTTCTGGATCGGACCTCAGGCCTTGGCATCGCTTCCGCGCTGGCACTAAAGTTTTGCCTGCCACCGGCTGAAGGGGATCGGGCGTGCAGGGGATCATTCGTCTTTTGGTGTTGAGCACCGTCGCGGCGCTTTCGGCGTCGCAGGCTTGGGGCGCCGATGTTTTTTCGGATTGGGCTGCCATCATTGTCGCGGGCGACTGGCACGCCCATGACGGAAGCCCCAGCGAAGCCTTCGACAACGCGCGCCGCGATATCGCGCGCGATCTCGTGCAGCTCGGCTTTGCGCCCGACAATGTCCAGCAGTTCTCCGTCAGGCCGGACCGATATCCCGACACACATCCCTTGTCGTCGGATGCGCACTCGATTGCGACGTCGTTGTGGGACCTGTCGAACAAGACCAGCACGGGTTGCCTCGTCTATTTCACCTCGCACGGCACGCCGAGCGGCATCGTGATGGGCAGCGACACCTATGCGCCGTCATCGCTGTCGCAGATGCTCGACAACACCTGCAGCGGAAGACCCACGGTCGTCATCATGTCGGCGTGTTTCTCGGGCGTCTTTGTCTCGGCCCTGCAGGCGCCGAACCGGATGATCCTGACGGCAGCGCGACCCGACCGCACGTCCTTTGGCTGCGGCAGCAGCAACTACTACACCTTCTTCGATCAGTGCGTGCTCGAGACGCTGCCGGCATCGCCGGATTTCCCAACGCTCGGTCGCGGCGTGCAGGCCTGCGTGGCGGCGCGCGAGAAAAGGGAGCACATGACACCGCCGTCCGAGCCGCAATTGTGGATCGGTGCCCAGGCACAGACGTCGCTGCCGCGGTGGCGGTGACGCCGCGCGCTCAGTGATGCGCGCTCAGCGCCGGTATCACCAGGAGTCCGATCACGTCCGTCAGCCAGTGCGGCAGCATCGTCGCCCAGAGGTTCCGCCGCCAGAGATAGAGCAACGTCAGCACCAGCCCGCCCCAGGCCGCGGCGAGAGCGAGCGCGAGGCCGCCGCCGGGATAGTGCGCCAACGTGAAGAGCGCGAAGGTGAGAAAGGCCGCGAGCCACCGGTTGCCCGTCAATTCGACGATGCGCTCGAAACCGTAGCCGCGAAAGGCGGTCTCTTCGACGATTGCCGCGCGCGCGACGATGAAAAACCGGTACCAGAACGGCGCCGCGAACAAGGCGCCGATCTGCGGCTTCACCGCGAGGTGCAGGTAGCGATCCAACAGTGAAATGCCGACGTCACCGGCGACAATCAGAATTGCGGCTCCGATGCCGAGCGGGATGTCCGAAAGTCTCGGTGCGCGAAAACCGATGGAGGAAAACGGCCTGCGCTCGATAACGACGACGTAGACACATATGAGGAGAAAGAACGGTACCCAGAACGCTTCGGATCCCCAATAGGGACCGAGGCCGCTATGGGCAATCGTCCAGCCGCCCAAATGCGAAAACGGAAGACCGAGCGCGATAAGGAGCCCGATTAAAATGAGAAAGCGATTTTCCGGCCGTGACGGCGTCTGCATCTGCATGTGATCCCCTTCGCCCAGCAATACAGCTTGGGGACACTGAACCCAGTCGTCAATTCAGAGCTGAACTCGGTATGGCTGAAATGATGTCGAAGCGCGCGCGCTGCGCGGACGTTGCGCGTTTGTCGGCCTGCGAGTCCCGGACATCATCGTTGCGAAAGCGAAGCGCTACTTCTGAAACCCACCCACTTGAGCGCGATGTCTTAGCGCGTGATCGGCGAGGACGCAGGCCATCATCGCCTCTCCGACAGGGACGGCGCGGATGCCGACGCAGGGGTCGTGACGGCCCTTGGTGACGATTTCGGTTTCGCCGCCTTCAATGTCGATCGTTCGCCGCGGTGTAAGGATCGAAGACGTGGGCTTAACTGCGAAGCGGGCGATGATGGGCTGGCCCGTAGAGATGCCGCCCAGAATGCCGCCGGCGTGATTGGAAAGGAACTTCGGCTTCCTGCCGCGACCCTTGCGCATCTCGTCGGCATTCTCTTCGCCGGAGAGAACGACGCTCGCGAAGCCATCCCCGATCTCAACGCCTTTGACGGCATTGATGCTCATGAGGGCCGAAGCGAGATCGGCGTCAAGCTTCGCGTAGATCGGTGCGCCGAGGCCTGCAGGAATCCCTTCAGCCACCACCTCGATCAGCGCGCCGCAGGAAGAACCCTTCTTGCGCAGGCCCTCCAGATATTCCGTCCACGCACCGACAGCTTTCGGATCAGGGCAGAAGAAGGGGTTCTGCGTGATTTCGTCCCAACTCCAGCGCTTGCGCTCAATCGTCTGAGATCCCATCGCGACGAGCGCGCCGCGCACCGACACGTTTCCGAACAGCTGTTCGAGGACCTTGCGGGCTATCGCACCTGCCGCCACACGCGCTGCGGTTTCGCGCGCCGACTGTCGTCCGCCGCCCTTGTAATCCCGCACGCCGTATTTGGCCCAATAGGTATAGTCAGCGTGGCCAGGACGAAACTTATCGCGGATGTCGTTATAGTCCTTCGAACGCGCATCCACGTTCTCGATCAGAAGCGCAATCGGCGTACCCGTCGTGACTTGCACATCCATTCGCTCGTCCTGGAACACGCCGGAGAGAATGCGCACGCGATCGGGCTCTTTCCGCTGGCTGACGAATTTGGATTGGCCGGGACGGCGACGATCGAGATCGGTCTGGATGTCGGCTTCGATCAGCGGAATGCCGGGCGGGCAGCCGTCGACGACGCAGCCGAGCGCCGGACCATGACTCTCGCCAAAAGTCGTCACGCGGAAGAGGTGACCGAAGCTGTTATGAGACATGAGGTTCGCCGAAAAACACTTCGCTCCCGCGTGACAATCTTAGGATGCCCGCATTCGAGGATTGATACTCCGTCGTTGCCGCATCGTGCGAGAGAGCCAGCATGTGCGCGCGGATCATGCGAATGGACCCGGCGTGCCCCACGAGAACGGAATCCCGCGAAAGCGTCCGGAGAAATTCTCCGACCCGGACAAAGAGCATGGCGAGGCTCTCGCCGCCGGGGTGGTGATGATTCCACCTGTCCTTTACCCACTCCGGATTCTCGCGAAGCTCGCGATGAATATCCGACCATTTGCGCCAGGTGTTGTCGCCGACATCGAGCTCCATGAGACGGCGATCGGCGATGTAGCCTAGAGCGGGCAAACCTGCGGCTTCGCGCGCGATTTCCATCGTCGTGGCGGTGCGATGCAAAGGACTCGTATAAAAGGCGAGGTCCCCGGGTCGCTTCGTCAGCTCTTTCAGCCGCACACCGTTTTCGCGAGCCTGCTCACGTCCCAATTCCGTCAGTGGGGAATCGTTCTGGCCCGCAATGACGCCCAGGAGCGTATGTTCGCACTGTCCGTGACGCAGCACGTAAAGCGTCAGGTCACGGAAATCAGGCATCGGACTTATTGACCGCGATGTCTGGCGCGTCTTCCGCCTTCATGCCGACAATGTGGTAGCCCGAGTCGACATGCAGATTTTCGCCCGTCACCGCGCGGCCAAGATCGGACAGCAGGAACAGCGCACTGTCGCCCACTTCGCCCGTCGTCACGCAGCGCCGCAGCGGCGAATTGTATTCGTTCCATTTCAGGATGTAGCGGAAATCGCCGACGCCCGACGCCGCCAGCGTTTTGATCGGACCGGCCGAGATCGCGTTGACGCGGATACCCTTCTTGCCGAGATCTTCGGCCAGATAGCGCACGCTCGCCTCGAGCGCCGCCTTGGCAACGCCCATGACGTTGTAATGCGGCATCACCTTCTCGGCGCCGTAATAGGACAGCGTCAGCATGCTGCCGCCGTTGGGCATCATCTTCTCGGCGCGCTGGGCGACCGCCGTGAACGAGTAGCAGGAGATGTTCATGGTCATCGCGAAGTTCTCCGCGGTCGTGTCCACGTAGCGGCCTTTGAGCTGCTCGCGGTCGGAGAAGGCGATGGCATGCACGACGAAGTCGAGGCTGTCCCACTTTTGCTGGAGCGCCGAGAAGGCCGCATCGAGCGAGCCTTGCTGGCCCACATCGCAGTCGATCAGCGCCGCCGGGTTGAGCGGCTGGACGAGGGGGGTGACGCGCTTCTTGAAGCTGTCGCCCTGATAGGTGAAGGCCAGCTCGGCGCCGGCTTCGTGCAGGGCCGTGGCGATACCCCACGCGATCGAGCGGTCATTGGCGACGCCCATGATGAGGCCGCGCTTGCCTTTCATGAGGCCGCTTTTCGACATGGAGTGCTCCCGGAGCGCGAAGGAAATTGCCCTTCCGGCTACGGTGCTTTGGTTGGGAAATCAAGGACTCAGATAACGAGGGTGTGAGCCTGCCAGGCTGACGCCGCCGTCAGATTGGCCCCTATTTCAATTTCGACCTGGGGTCGTAGTCGGTCTTCCACTGGGCAAGGAAGTCCTTGAGCGCCTGGTCCGGCTTGTCGGGCAGCGTAACGATCAGCTTGACGTATAGGTCGCCGGGCGCCTCGTTGCCGCGTCCTGCAACGCCCTTGCCTTTGAGCCTGAGCGTGGACCCGCTGTTGGAGTTGGGAGGCACAGTAAGAGCCACGTGCCCGGTGAGGGTCGGCACGGTTACCTTACCGCCCTGGACCGCCTCCTTGAGCGTGATCGGCAGATCGAGCCGCAAGTCATTGCCATCACGGGTGAAATAGGGGTGCGGCGCGACCGAAACGGTCAGCAAGATATCCCCTGCGGGGCCGCCATTGGCGCCGGGAGCGCCCTGGCCCTTCAGCCGGATCTGCTGGCCGTCTTTCAGACCGGCGGGGATGCGCACATCGAGATCGCGGCCGTCGGGAAGCGTGACCCGCCGCGGAGCCCCGAGAGCCGCTTCACTGAAGCTGACCGTAATGGCGAGATCAAAGTCCTCGCCCTTGCGGGCTTGGTTCCGCCTGCGGCCGCCGCCGCCGAAGAGGTCAGCGAAGAGATCCTCCGCGCGGAAGCCTTCCGTCGTATCGCCGTTCTGATTGTTCCAGGTGAAATGGAAGTCTCGGCTGCCCCCGGCGCCGCCGTGACCGAACGGGCCGCCGCCATGGAAGCCTTGCGCCTCGTAGCGGGGATTGCCGTTGGCGTCGATTTCGCCCCGGTCGAACTTCGCCCGCTTCTCCTTGTCGCCGAGAATGTCGTAGGCCGCGCTGATCTCCTGGAACTTCTTCTGCGCGTCCTTGTCCCCGCCCTTGGTGTCGGGATGATATTTCTTCGCCAGCTGGCGGAACGCTTTTTTGATCTCGGCTTCGCTCGCGGATTTCGCCACGCCGAGTACGGAATAAGGATCTCGCATAATCTCTCCTGCCCGCGTCTCGTCCCGAGTCGCAGGAACGGTCCCCAATATAGGAAGGGGAACGCGCGAGCGCTAATGGCGACTGCGTCTCAGGGTCAGGATCGGGCGTGGCGGCGGCCGGCGAAAAAGTGCTAAGCGGCTTTCATGAGCGAAATCGGCGGACCACTCGATGACGGAGGGATCACCCCTAAGGACGATCCGATGGCGCTCTTCGCCCAATGGATGGAAGAGGCCTCCAAGTCCGAGCCCAACGAAGCAAATGCGATGTCGGTGGCGAGCGTCGACGATCAGGGCCATCCCAATGTGAGGATGGTGCTCCTGAAGGAAGCGACGGCGCGGGGCTTCGTGTTCTACACGAATTTCGAGAGCGCCAAGGGCCGCGAGCTCCGCGCGCATCCCCATGCGGCCCTCTGTTTCCATTGGAAGACCGTGCGCAAGCAGGTGCGCGTGCGTGGGCCCGTGGCGCCCGTCAGCGACGCCGAGGCCGACGCCTATTTCGCGACCCGCGCGAAGGACAGCCAGATCGGCGCCTGGGCTTCGCCGCAATCGCGGCCCATGGAAGGCCGTTTCGTCTTCGAGCGGGAGATTGCCAAATACGCTGTCAAATACGCGCTCGCGAGCGTACCGCGGCCGCCCTACTGGTCGGGCTTCCGCGTGATGCCCCTCGAGATCGAGTTCTGGCGCGACCGGCCGTTCCGTCTGCACGACCGGCTTGTCTATCGCCGCACAGGCCCCGAAGCGCCGTGGCAGACGGAGAGGCTATTTCCGTGACCGATGCCACCTTCCATCAGGCGAGCGAGCCGGGGAGCTGGATGCGCCGCGCTGCCTGGGCCGCCGTCGGTGTCGCGGGGATCCTCATCTTGCTGAAAGCCGTCGCGTTCATCATCACCGGGTCGGTCGCGATGATGGCCTCGCTTGCCGATTCCGGCCTCGACCTCATCGGCTCGACGATCAATCTCGTGGCCGTGAGCCACGCGCTGACGCCGGCCGATCGGGAGCACCGCTTCGGGCACGGCAAAGCCGAACCGTTGGCGGGTCTCGCGCAGGGCTCCTTCATCGCAGGTTCGGCAATGTTTCTGGTGATCGAATCCGTGCAGCGGCTGATCACGCCGCAGCCGGTCGTGCACGGCGTCGTGGGGCTCGCGGTGATGGGGTTTTCGATCGTGGCGGTTACGCTGCTGGTGATCTTTCAGCGCATCACCGTCGCACGCACGGGCTCGCCCGCGATCGGCGCGGACTCGATCCATTATCTGGGCGATCTCGCGACGAATCTCGGCGTCGTGGTCGGCATCGTGCTGTCGACGGAATTCGGCCTCTGGCTCGCCGATCCGATCGTGGGTCTCGTCATCGCCGGCATTCTCGCGGTGAGCTCGCTGCACGTATTGCGGCAGAGCTATGACCAATTGATGGATCGCGAACTTCCCGACGAAGAAAGAGCCCGCATCAAGAAGATCGTCATGGAGCACGAAGACGTGCGCAGCCTGCACGATTTGCGGACTCGCGCCGCGGGAATCTCGACCTTCATCCAGATGCATATTGAGCTTGATCCGGCGTTGAGTCTTACACGCGCGCATGAAGTGAGTGACGAGGTCGAAGCCGATCTGCGGGCGGCCTATCCGAATGCCGAAGTGATGATCCATCAGGACCCGGCTGGGCTCGAAACGCCGCCGGAGCTGGCGCGGTCGTAGTCGGGCGAGTAGTGAGCAGCGAATGACGAATGCATCCGGTGGCGCGATGCTCCGGCTTTCCACTCTCCACCCACCACTGACTAGGCCGACGGCCTCGATCTGGGCTATGGTCTGGAGATGGCTGACACCAGAACGCACCCGCCGATCGAAGAACGACGCACGCTGATCCTGACCGGCGCGAGCCGCGGGATCGGGCATGCGACCGTCAAGCGTTTCTCGAGCGCGGGTTGGCGCGTCATTACATGTTCGCGTCATGCTTTCCCCGAGAACTGTCCCTGGGCCGCGGGGCCGGAGGATCACATCCAGGTCGATCTCGCCGATCCCGAAGATACGCTGAGGGCCGTTGCCGACATGCGTGAGCGGCTGGGCGACGGAAAGCTCCATGCCCTCGTCAACAATGCCGGCATCTCGCCCAAAGGGGCGAAGGGCGAACGGCTGGATACGCTGTCGACCGATATGAATCTCTGGCGGCAGGTTTTCGAGGTGAACGTCTTCGCCACGATCTGGCTTGCGCGCGGGCTCGTCGAAGAACTTGCCGCGGCCAAAGGCGCGATCGTCAACGTGACGTCCATCGCCGGCAGCCGGGTGCATCCCTTTGCAGGCACCGCCTATGCGACATCAAAGGCGGCGCTGGCGGCCCTGACGCGCGAAATGGCGGCGGATTTCGGTCCCCTGGGAGTACGCGTCAATGCCATCGCGCCTGGCGAGATCGATACTTCGATCCTCTCGCCGGGGACAGACAAGATCGTCCAGACCATTCCGCTGCGACGGCTCGGGTTGCCAGAGGAAGTTGCCAAAGCCATATATTATCTGTGTACGGAGCAATCGAGCTACGTCACCGGAGCCGAGCTCCACATCAACGGCGGCCAGCACGTGTGATGCAGGGGGCTCGGGGGAAATTCCTGCAATGGGCCTTGGGCCTTGCGCTTCTTGCTGCTGCTTCGCCCGGTGAAGCTGTCGATCACGCCCGTGCAAGCAAAGGCCTCTACGTCACGCTCGCCGTCGATCTCGATTCCTACTGGCAGAACTATAGCCGCGATCTCGGCGATAAAGTGAACGCGGCGCTCAAGATGCGCGGCGTCGACAATACCGTACAGGTCACGCCGCGGCTCATTTCGATCTGTCTTTCGAATGCGAGCCGGCACGATCGGGCTCAGCGCATCGTCATCGCGACCCTCAAGCCGGAGGCGAAGCATGGCAATTTCTACCTGATCCCGTTCGGCGCCACCTGCTTCGAGATATCGCTCGGCAAGGCGGAGCGTCAGAGCGTCGGCACGGGAAATCTCGCGCAGGTCTTCCGAAACGAGCGTCAGCTTCTCGAGCAGAATGGCATCGACTCCTCGACGCTGGAGTTCCTGCCCGACGGAAATATCGGCATCGCGCTCCAGGGCTATACCGACAGAAAGGACGTGCAGAAGCTGTTCGTGCCGGAGCTCAGGATCGTCGAGACCCGGCCCTTGATCTCCCGCTGATCCTTACTCGTCGACGTAGCGCTCGGTGACGGCACCGTCGAGAAATCGCACCTTCGCTTGCGCGAGGACCCCCGGCGGCATCAGCCGCGCGTTCACCCCCATGCGGTCATGCCTTTTGTCGACCGGCGCCCAATGCGTGACACAGCCGCATGCCGTGCAGCGGTAGAATTCGATAGCGCGGTCGTCCCACATATAGATGTCCGTCGCACCGCCGTTGAGCGTGACGGCTTTGGGCGAATAATAGGCCCACAGGATGCCGTACCGCCGGCAGATCGAGCAGTTGCAATCTGTGACCTCCGTCGGTGGGATTTCGATGGCGAGCCCTACCTGGCCGCAATGGCAGGACAATTCGATCACGGTGGACCTCGCTCAAATTGTTACATGCTTGCGCCGTCGACCAGCTTGACCTTTGCCGCAGCGAGCACGTCCGGTGCCATCAGCCGTGCGTTCACGCCCATGCGGTCGTACGTCTTGTCGACCGGCACCCAATGGGTGACGCAACCGCAAATCTTGCAGCGATGCAGTTCGAGCATGCGGTCGCCCCACATATAGATGTCGGTCGCGCCGCCGTTCAGCTTGACGAGCTTCGGCGAATAATAGGCCCATAGCGTACCGTTGCGCCGGCAGATCGAGCAGTTGCAGCTCGAGACTTCCGTCGGCGCCGCCTCAACCTCGATCTCGAGCCGCACGGCGCCGCAATGGCAGGAAGAATCAATCAACGAAGCCTCTCGTCAGAATGCTTCCGCGACAGCCTAGCAAGTTTTGCTATGCCCGGCGCGAAAACCAGATCATTGCGATGGCAGCAGCTGTCAGTGCGAGGCCGTACCAGGTGAATGCCATGTTGTAGTCCATGACAGTATTTGCTGGCCATGGCAGCCAGCCGGTTCCTTGTCCGATCCAGTGCAGGCCGTAGACAAAGAGAAGAATGCCGACGGTCAGAAATGCCGTTCGCATGATGCCCTCCGCGGCCCATGGCATCCGCGTTACATGCATGTCGGTCATTCCGTGCATTTCCCTTGCTGGAACAAACCGTGGACAATATGTTTTGGGCGTTAGACGATGGGAAAGATACATGGCCACCGGTTCCTGTTCCTGCGGCGCCGTGAAATACGATCTCGTATCCGCGCCGATGTTCGTGCATTGCTGCCATTGCCTCGATTGTCAGAAGCAGACAGGCGGGGCGTTCGCCATCAATGCGCTGATCGAAGCCGATCGCGTGCATGTCCTCGAAGGCGAGCCCGAAGAGATTTCCATGCCGACCGAAAGCGGCAAGCCACACCTCATCGCACGGTGTCCGAACTGCAAGGTGGCGCTGTGGAGCATCTATGGCGGTCGTCGCCAGATACGCTTCATCCGTGTCTCCACGCTCGATGCACCGCATGCAATCGTACCGGACGTGCATATCTTCACGCGCTCGAAAGTGCCGTGGGTCGGGTTGCCGGCCGATGCGCGCGCGTTCGACGTCTACTACGACGTCAAAAAGGAGTGGCCGTCGGAGAGTCTCGCGCGGCGTCAGGCGGCGCTGGCGAAACCGTAAGCTTCCGAATCCCGGGCCCGGCGACTACACTCTCAGGCGATCAGCACATGGGGCTCGGGGGAAACAATGCGCCGCTCATTCAACTTCTTTTTTGGCAATTTCGCTGTTGCCGCGTTTCTGCTCGCAGTCGTGCCGGCGACGTCGGCTGCGCCACAATCCGCAACCGCCTTCCTTGAGGGGATTTACGCGCATTACAAGGGCAGCGACCAGACGACGGGGAAGGGAATCTTTCTCGACAAGCCGTCCGACATCCGGCGCTATTTCAGCGACGACCTCGCCGACCTGATCATTGCTGATGACGAAGCCGCAAACAAACGCGGCGACGTGCCCGAACTCGACGGCGATCCGTTCGTCGATGCGCAGGACTGGACGATCACAGACATCGTCATCCGCATCGATTCAGAAACTGCATCGACCGCCAGGGCCACGGTCACCTTCAAGAACTTCAAGGAACCGCACGCCGTCCATCTCGATCTCGTGAAAACGCCGAAAGGCTGGCGCATCTCCGACATCGCGTGGAAGGAGGGAACCTTGCGCGGGCTTTACAAGAAGAAGTGAGCGGCGCGCCGGCTTAGTCGCGCTTCCTCTTCTTCCGTCCCATCCCCAATTGTTCACGCCAGATCTTGGCGGGGACTTCTTCGGCGTGGCCGGGTTCGAGATGGCCCAGATGAAAGGGGCCGAACTGGATGCGGATGAGGCGCGCGACCTTGACGCCGAGATGCTCCATCAGCCGCTTCACTTCGCGGTTCTTGCCTTCCTTCAACGTCACCTGCGCCCAGCAATACATGCCCTTCACCCGTTCGAGATCGGCGATGACGGGCCCGTATTTCACGCCGTCGATGACGGTGCCTTCCGCGAGCTTGTCGAGCTCGTCCTGGCTCACCTTGCCGAACAGCCGCACGCGATATTTTCGGTTCCATCCCGCGGCCGGAAGCTCGAGCCTGCGCGCCAGCGAGCCGTCATTGGTGAGAAGCAGCAGTCCTTCGGAATTCACGTCGAGACGGCCGACGGAGACGACGCGCGGCAGCGAGGCGGGCAGCTTTTGAAAAACCGTCGGGCGACCTTCCGGGTCCTTGTGCGTGGTGACGAGGCCGGACGGCTTGTGATAGCGCCACAGCCGCGTGCTCTCCGGCTCCGCGAGGGGCTTGCCGTCCACCGAGACGATCTGGTCGGCGCCGACGCGGATCGCCGGCGTTTTGATCACTTCGCCATCGAGCATGACGCGGCCGTCTGCGATCAGCTTCTCCGCGTCGCGGCGCGAGCAGATGCCGGCGCGGGCGATGACCTTGGCGATGCGGTCGCCGGCTTCGGATTTTTCGTCGGCCAAAACGGACTCTTCGTTCTTTTGCGAGGGACGGGGTACTGTGTGGCGATGGCTCTGGCAAGCAGATGATGACCGACGACGAGTTCATGGTCCTCGCGATGGAGGAAGCCGCCGCCGCCGGCGCGCGGGGCGAAGTTCCCGTGGGAGCCGTATTGGTCGCGGCGGACGGCCGCATCCTCGCAAGCGACGGCAATCGGATTCTCGAGCGCCACGATCCCACGGCGCATGCGGAGATGCTGGTGATCCGCGCCGGTGCGGCAGCACTCGCCAATGAACGTCTGGTGGGCGCAAGTCTCTTCGTCACGCTCGAGCCCTGCGCCATGTGCGCCGGTGCAGCGAGCTTTGCGCGGCTGGCGCGTGTCGTGTTCGCGGCAGAGGATCCGAAGGGCGGCGCCATCCTGCACGGCCCGCTCTTCTTTGCGCAGCCGACCTGCCATCACCGCCCCGAGACGTCGCGCGCGGGCGATGCCGAAGCCGCCGGGCGCCTGCTCAGGGATTTCTTCAAGGCGCGTCGCTAACTCTCTTATTCGATTGTCGTGCGTTCGATGTCCTGCGTTCCGCCAGGCAGCCGGACCAGCAGCCCATCGCGGCCCAACACCCATCCGTCGGACCGCACTTCCGACACGCCTTCGAGAAAGGCGCGTTCCGCGATCCATCCCCTGAGCGGCGGATTGATGTGGGAGAAAACAAGCAGCCTGGCGTGCGCCAGGTTGGCGATGCGCGCAGCTTCGACCGGCGTTGTATGATAGCTCGGTATGTCGTGCATGATTTTCGCTGCGCGGGGATTGCCGCCGGCCTTGAGCGCCTGTCCCAGAAGCGCCACGAGCTTGTTCGACTGGGCCTCGTGCACGATGACGTCGCTGCCGCGCGCGGCCATCGCAAGCGGCTCGTAATAAGATGTGTCTCCACTGACCGTAACGCTACGCCCCGCATAATCGAAACGATAGCCGTAAGCCGGTTTCACCGGGCCATGGTCTACCCGGATCGCAGTCACCGACAGGCCGCTCTGCGACAGCGCGTGCGACGTTGCGCCGGCCATTTGAAGCGGAACGGCGACGAGGTCGACGTCCTCACGCGGCAGGAAATCCTCGCCATGATGTGCGGTGCGATAGTCGGCATCGTGCGAATAGGCGCGATTGAACCCGGCGACGACGTCCTCGATGCCGGGCGGCCCGTAAACCTTCAACGGCGTGCGGCGTCCCGCGACCCAGGTCTGCAGGCGAAGCTCGCCCAGATCGCCGATATGATCGGAGTGAAAATGGGTGAGGAACACGCCTTTCACCTGCGCCAGCGGCACATGCCACATCACGAGATTGCGCGCGGAGCCAAGGCCGGCGTCGACAACATAGAAATCGTCTCCGGCGGCGATGAGCGTACAGGCTCCGGCGCGATCGGGATCGGGCAGGGGTGCATTGGTGCCGCAGAGAAGAACGGAGAGTTCGTGCGGTTTCGCAAGCACCGGTGCGGGCTGGGCTGCGGCATGCGTTGCGAATTTCGC
>Ga0335069_10002360_pt1 | contig 29193 bp, 14 predicted proteins | sample Lox_Sample_11_FD_206714 | JGI IMG/M metagenome (GOLD analysis project Ga0335069, IMG submission 206714) | Soil microbial communities from Loxahatchee National Wildlife Refuge, Florida, United States - Lox_Sample_1.1 | ecosystem: Environmental > Terrestrial > Soil > Wetlands | place: USA...
TTGAGGCCGAACGCGACCACCTGCGCATTGGCGATCACATCGTCCGTGTCCTCACGATGAAGGAAGCCATTACGGAGACCAGGCCTTTGGTCCTTGACGCATTATTGAAAATTCCCGGCAACTTCCAAGTCATCACCGAGTGGACACCGATTCCCGCAGATAAAGCGCGAAAAGAAGTGAACAAACGCCGCCGCCACTTCAATGTGTCCAAAACGGGCTTCGTCTCGCAGATGGGCAACGACGCGACCAAGACAAACCCGCGCGATGTGCTGGTGGACGAATCGAAGCAAGCCGATATCGAAAATCTCGGTGATTGCCTCCGCGTTCTCGGTGAGGGTCAATCGCTTGGCGATTTCTCACTGACAATCGTGCTCTATGGTCATTCCAAAGCGGACCTGGAGCGACTCATAGGCGAATTCACCGGTGTCTTCACCAACGCGGACGGGAATCTCTTTGCCGAAACCTACAACCAGCTGAACGCTTATTTCGCTATCGTGCCGGGCAACTATGCCCTGAATCTCCGGCGGTTGTTTTTGCTGAACGCCAACTACGCGGACCTGTCTTTTCTGTTCACGATCCTCCCTGGCGAGAAGACGAACGCGTTTCTTGGCACAGAGTGTCTGGCAGTGGTCGAAACCGACAACGACACGCCCTACTTTCTGAATCTGCATGTCGGCGATGTTGCCCACACACTCATTCTCGGGATGACCGGGAGCGGTAAGACAGCCATCATGCTGGAAATCCTTCGACAGATAAAAACTCGTGGCGATTCCGCCATCGTTTATGACCCCGCACGAGAGTTCGTCCAGCGCTTTTACGACCCGAAAAACGGCGATGTGATCCTGAATCCGCTCGACACACGATGTCCTTATTGGGGTCCCGCGGAAGAGCTGCGACGCCGCTCCGAGGCAAAGGCTCTGGCTGTGTCGTTGTTCCAGCCGCCGCAGGACAAGAAAGGTGAATTTTTCATCGAGTCGCCGCAGAAGATCTTTGCATTTCTGATGGCCTATGGCCCGACACCAGAGGAATTAGTGAAGTGGATGTCAGACCCGCAGGAGATCGACCGAAGGCTCAAAGGGACGGAGCATGCCCACCTCATCGATCCGAAGGCAGAGCATCAGCGTGCCGGCGTCCTTGGCTCGCTTGGGTTGGTCGCTGACAGCCTCCGTCTGCTTCCAAAGAAGGGCCAAGGAAATGGCGAGTGGTCAGCCACGGAATGGGCGGAGACACGGCAGGGATGGATCTTTATTACCTCGCTTCCTGCGGAACGCGAAGCCCTTCGTCCGCTTCAGAGTCTGTGGATCGATTTGCTCGTCTTGCGTCTCTTAAACGAGCCGAAGGACGGACAAAAGCGAGCATGGTTTGTGATCGACGAGTTGGCAAGTCTGCAGAAGCTCCCCCAACTCCATACGGCCATTACCGAAAACCGGAAGAGCAAGAATCCGGTGATTCTGGGTTTCCAGGGTAAGGCGCAATTGGAATACCTGTACGGTCACCTCGCTGAGGTCATGCTATCCCAGCCAGCAACCAGCATTTGGCTCAAGACAAAGGAGCCGAGTGCTGGCGAGTGGGTCAGCAAGTTCATTGGAAAGGTCGAGATCGAACGGCTTCGTGAGACTCACTTCGACGGCGCCCGTGCTGGACGAAACTTTGCCTTGGACCGGCAGATTGAACCGCTGGTGATGGAATCCGAAATCTCAGGCCTTCCGGACCTCCATGCCTACATGAAGTATGAAAACTATGTGACACGCTTCTCATTTCCGTACTTTGATATGCCGATTGTCGCGGCTGACTTCGATCTGCGAAGTACGCCCGAAGACAAGCTTCCGTACGATCCCAAATCCATCGGGGCAGCTAAGCCGCAATCGCGGTCAGTCGAATTGAAGCACGAACCTGGTGTGCCCAATCCGCCGCAGCGAAAATCGCCAAGGGCAGCGACGGAGATACCCCAGGGCACGAATCTTGATACAGGCGTCAACGCTCAACAAAGCCTCAATCTTCGCGGATAGTTACCTGCAATGCTGACTATTTCAAAGCCACTGTCCGCTGGTCAGGCACAGACCTACCACCAGAAGGAGTTCACTGCAAAGGAGCAGAACTATTGGTCGCAACGCGGCGTCATCGCGGGTGAGTGGCAAGGTCGGCTGGCCGGTGAGTTCGGACTTTCCGGGATGGTCTCTTCCGAGGACTTCGCGAGTCTCAGCCAGGGCCAGCATCCCCAGACGGGCGAACAGTTAGTGCGTCAACGATCGTCCTATGAATATCAGGATGCTGAGGGCAAGACCATACAAACGATGGAGCACCGGGCGGGGTGGGATGCCACCTTTTCCGCTCCGAAATCTGTCTCCCTGACCGCTCTTGTCGGCGGCGACGAGCGCGTCCGCGAAGCGCATCGGGAGAGTGTCCGCGTTGCCGTTGACCAGCTCGAGCGGTACACACAAGCCCGCATCGGCGGCAACCATCCGCCTGAGACCACGGGCAAGTTTGTCGCCGCCAAGTTTGAGCACGATACGGCCCGCCCGGTCGATGGCTATGTCGCGCCACAACTACACACGCACGTGGTGGTTTTCAATGTCACTCAACGCGACAACGGCCAGCCACGGGCAATTCAGCCGCACAGCCTCTTTGCCTCGCAGCAGTTTGCGACGGCGATCTATCAGTCCGAACTGACCTACCGAGTGCGCCAGCTGGGTTACGAGATCACAACTGGTCGAAGCGGCGCTCCGGAGATCAAGGGCTATACCCAGGAATACCTCGACGCATCCAGTCCCCGAAGCCAACAGATTCGTGAGTACCTCGAACGCACAGGCCGCTCCGGCAAAGAAGCCGCCGAGATCGCAGCGCACTCTACTCGCGACCGCAAGGAGATTCATTCACCAGCGGAGGTGATGGCCGCACACCGGAAGCTGGCAGCCGATTTTGGGCACCAAGCGGATGCTGTTGTACGCGCAGCTCGGGAGCGGTCGCAACACCAGGAGAAACCCGTCAACTCGTTGGACCGGGTTCGAGAGTCTCTTACCTTTTCTCGCGACAAGAACTTCGAACGCGAGGCGGTTGTGGACGAACGGGCGCTCATCCGAGACGGGCTCCGGCGCGGGATGGGGGAGATCACCCACGCCCAGGTTCGCGCCAATCTCGAAGCTCGTTTGATCTCCGGGGAATTTCAATTCGTTGAACGACCTCAGAGCGTTCCGGGGCGCCAATTCACAACAGCGAAAACGATCCAAGCCGAACATGAGATTCTCCGCCGGATGCGGGAGGGTCTAGACCATTTAGAGCCAGTTTTTTCACGTCCGCAGGCCATTGCGATTGCCGATCAATACTCGCAGCTTAACCGGGCACAAAGGACCGTGATCGAGGATGTGCTGAGCTCTCGGGACCGGATTCAAGGAATCCAGGGATTCGCTGGCTCAGGTAAGACAAGTACACTCGCCGCCATCCGCACCACTGCGCAAGGGCAGGGTTACCAGGTCGAGGGTTTTGCTCCGACCTCGCGCGCGGCGCGCCAGTTGAAAGAGGCGGGAATCGACGCCGGAACTCTGCAGGGCTTCCTCGCCCGAACGACAAATCCAGAAGTAGGCGACCGCAAACACTTGTACCTCCTCGATGAATCGAGCCTCGCCAGCACCAACCAGATTCGCGAATTCCTCTCACGACTTGGCGCTCATGACCGTGTGCTATTAATTGGTGATATCCGCCAGCATCAGGGCGTCGAAGCCGGCCGCCCCTTTGAGCAGCTACAGGAGGCCGGAATGCGCACAGCTCGACTCGATGAGATCGTTCGCCAGCAGGACCCTGCTCTGAAGTTCACGGTCGAATTGCTGGCGACGGGCCACGTGTCCGCTGCACTCGAAGCGCTCCAACAACAAGGACGCGTCAAGGAGATTCCAAGCGCAGAAGATCGCGTTCGCGCAATCGCCAAGGCTTACGTTGAATCGCCCGAGAACACCCTGATCGTTTCGCCGGACAACGCCTCCCGTCGCGAGCTGAATGTTGCCGTACGCCAGGACTTGAAGATCATTGGAACGCTTGCCCCGGAAGACCATACTTTGCGGGTCCTGGTGCAGCGGCAGGACATGACCGGGGCTGAACGCTCCTGGGCGAATCACTACGAGGTCAACGATGTAATTCGGTACGCGCGTGGCAGTAAAGCCATTGGAATCGGGGCTGGAACCTATGCGTCGGTAGTTGCAATCGACCCGGCCGCGAACCTGCTCACGGTTCAGAAACCGAACCATGGGCTTGCGACCTACGATCCCCGTCGCCTGACCGGCGTGAGTGTCTACCAAGAGATCAACCGTGAGTTCTCCGTAGGCGAGCGAATCCAGTTCACCGCACCCGACAAATCGCTGGGCGTTGCGAATCGCGACCTTGCTGTCATCGAATCGATCCATCCCGATGGCCGGGTGATCGCGGACCTCAGCAATAATCGCCGGATTGAATTCAATGCCCGGGAGCATCCTCATTTCGACCACGGCTATGCTGTCACCAGCCACAGCTCTCAGGGGCTTACCGCCGAGCGCGTCCTCGTTCACGCCGACACCGGCGTTCACCCGGACTTGCTCAACCCACGCTTCGCCTACGTTTCCGTGTCGCGCGCCAGCCACGACGTCTTAGTCTTCACCGACGACGTCGCGAAACTCGGCCCCCAGCTAGGAGCCGAAGTCTCGAAGACCTCCGCTCTGGAAATCAATCCGGCATCGTCCATCGCGCAGGGAATTGGGCTAGGACTTTAAAACCGCCGACCATTTAGCGTACGACGATGTCCAATTTTTGCCGCGCACACTGCTCAAATCGCCATATGGCGTTAATTACGAAGTATTCCAAGCTATTGATAGTAATGTGCTTAAATAGAATATTGCATGAAATATTAATAAAATATTTGACATTATGACTCCCAACCAGTAGCATAAACGTGGAGGATCAAACAGATGCGGACAAGCACACTTGATAATTTGAAGCGGCGCCTTTGCCCCGGCCGTGTCTATCGCAGAGAGGATCTTCTGTCCTGGTCCCACAGTGTCGATCGACACCTCAAAGAACTCACCAGCGACGGGACCCTCCAGAAGCTCCGTAACGGCTTGTACTACAGCCCTCGAAAATTTGAATTTGGAGAAGCACCCGCAGATGAGCATGAGCTGGTGAAAGCGTTCTTGAAGACAGATCGTTTTGTCGTGACCTCACCGAATGCCTACAACCAATTGGGACTTGGGACAACCCAGCTCTACAACAAACGCGTTGTCTACAATCAGAAGCGGCACGGGACATTTCCGCTTGGCAATCGCATGGTCACCTTCGAGCGCCGCATGAATGTTCCCAAGCAACTGTCTCCCGAGTTTCTGCTGGTTGATCTTGTTAATGAACTCGGCGAGCTTGCCGAAGACCGGGATGCCGTTCTTTCTCGCGTTCGCGAAAAAGCCAAAGAGATGGACCCGAAAAAGCTCTCACGGGCGGTTTCGCTCTATGGCAAATACTCGACACAGAAAAAGTTTCAGGAGATGCTGCAACATGCCGCCTGATGCCTTTCTGCACGAGAGAAGCGATTTCAAGGCACTCGTCGAGACCGTTGCCGACAACGAGAAGATTAATGATCCGGCTCTCGTGGAAAAAGACTATTGGATCATGCATGCCGTCTTTGGGCTCAAGCAACTGGGTTTAACCTTTGAGCTAAAAGGCGGCACTTCGCTTTCTAAAGGCTTTGGAGTCATCCATCGCTTTTCCGAAGACATCGATATTCGCATTGAACCCTTCGACGAGTTGCAGGTTGATACAAATCCAAATCACGAGAAGCCGCAGCACATCGAGTCGAGACGAGTGTTTTACGAAAAGCTGCGGGACAAGATCAAAATCCCAGGGATTACGTCCGTCGAGAGGGATACGACATACGATGACGAAACGCTGAGGAACGCCGGCCTTAGGTTAAGCTACGAAACTTACTTTGGTTCAATCGCCGGCCTCAAGGATGGAATACTTCTGGAAGTCGGCTTTGATCAGACCGCTCCGAATCACGCGGTTACGATTTCTTCCTGGATCACAAAGTTTGCAGAGGCCAAGAACCTCGAACACGCAGACAACCGGGCCGTCGACATCCTCTGCTACAACCCCGAATACACTTTCGTGGAAAAGGTTCAGGCTGTGGTTCGAAAATATGGCCAGTTCAAGGGGACCGGGAAAGTGCCCACGAATTTCCTAAGGCACTACTACGACATTCACCAACTCCTCGACGTGGAGGCGGTGCAGAAATTCATCGGAACCCCGAAGTACTTGGAGCACAAGAAAAAGCGATTCAAATCTTTGGACCATGACGTAGCAAAAAGTGGAGCGTTCACAATCGAAGAGGAAAACATCCGGAAGCAATTCGAAGTGGAATATTCAAAGACGGCGCCGCTCTACTATCGCGGCCAGATTCCCTTGGACAAAATCCTCGCCCGCATTCAGCAAGACCTTGCGCGTCTCTAGAGCTTCGGGGGTTCCCATTCCTGAATTTCGAGTTCTCTCGCCTTCTATTACATGGGGCCGGACATTTGAACGGCTCTCGTTGATCAGCGTCGCCTTTCCCGAAAGCGGGCAACACGCTCCACGCTTGTCAACGCTGTAGATGCATCGGGAACGTTGCCTGCACTACTGCTCCCGGTGGGTTGTGCTTTTTCCGAACTGCCGATGTTCGAGAGAAGATCGACCAAAACGTTGTACGTGGCTCGTCGTTGCAATCGCCCCAACTCCATATCGACTTGGCTTGCATTCGTTAGGAGACATTGCAAGCACGCGCTTTCGCACTGTTCGTGGTGATCGCGATCTCGGTACATCACTTCACGAGTGCGTGCCAGCCAATCTGATGCAGAGTTTGCGAGTTGCAAGACATGCCCGGCGCCACCAGCCGTGTTATCAAACAGATGAATCCCCGGATATGCCAAGCTTCCTACCGGAGACACCTCGACCCCGAGCTCGCGGTGATCAAGCTCTAGGAGTTCAGCGCCGGATAACCGCAAAGCGTGACCAAGCGTTATGACATGCTCCTTCTTGAGTTTGTGGTGCATCAACGCAGAAAAGTCTAGCTGCAGGATGTCCGTAACGTGTGTGGCAGCTAGAAGATGATTGCGTAACACCGGTGGAGTCACCCCGGCCCAACAAACACCACGTTCCAGGTGAAGCGGAGTGTGATTCTCGAAATGCTTCGGAAGACGATCAACGCCTTCTCCGAGAGCAGACTCGCTTTCAGCGTACCCGCAGCGTAGACAGACAGCAAAGCCAAGCCCTTTCTCACCGCGATTATATGCGAGCATTTCGCCGCCCTCGCACAACTCGGCTCTGAACCCGGTTATTCCACCAAAATCGCCAATCATCAAATTTGGTGCGGACCCAATAAACGCCGTTGTCGCAAGAGAAGTCTCTCCTATACGTTCTGCGTTGCCCGTCCAAGTTGGTGGATCCCACGCGGCAGTGGAGAAGCCATACCGGGCAATTAACAACATTTCTCCTTTGTCACGCTTCAGCTGAGTGCAACCTCGCACCGGACATGAAGGTTGATCGTCCCTGACGTAAGCGTATGAAACATGCCCGCTGTCACACGTATACTTCCAGCATCTTTTCCCGAAGCCGGTTTCTTCAGCACCGACACGCCACGCACGAATTAAGCCGTGAGACGTGTAAGTCCTTCCGCCGACAAGGAGGGTGGAACCTGGAACGTATTCGCTCACCGCGAGAATGCCGTCCCGTTGAAGCTTAATTGGGGTTTTAGCATAGGCCGAGCCTTGTGGAACCGTAAGAGACTGCAGGCCAATCGGAAAGCCATAACGGGGCAGGAACTGCCTAATTCCAAGTTCTTCGATGACGGTTGTGTTCCAAAGGGCCGCAGCCTGGTGAGCTATTGCATTGAGCTGCGAAAGTGATCCAGTTTCATCACTATCCAATCGAGCTTCCCATTCTTTCAGGAGTCCGTCATAGTCGTGCTGCCAATCCTCGATCGCAGATCTGAAATCACGTCTTATTCGCCCCATTAATTCTGACCAGCTCGAGCCTCTCTGAAGAGGTGTGCCTTCGAGCAGTCCCGCCACTTGATCACGATACTCGTCTTCTCGGGACGAAACATGCGCGACGAAATTCTCGAACTGGCTCGCAACCGACATCCCCGGCTCCCTAGTCCACCAAGCGTGCGATGTCTGCATGGAGTCTGCGTAGACAAAAGGACTCAACCTTTGTGGTTTGGGCTCGCCGGCCCTGACGATCGGAGGTTGTGGTTGTGCGAGCAGCCAGCCTATCCGTTGAAAGGCTGTCATGGCTCCAACTCTCAGGCCTGGGGGGTAGATTGCACGAAAGAATTCACCTAACAGGAAAGCGTTTAGGTGTTTTCGGCCAAAGCGCTCTCGGCTAAGCAGTACGGTTGGTCTGCGCAGACTCCTGTGAAAGAAAAACCCAAAATTCGCAAAGACGGCTTGATCGTAGGCCGTGCTGCGGGCGTAAGTAGTCACGATCGAAGAACCATCGGAACGGCGTCCTGCCCGCCCACTACGTTGCTGATAATTGGCTCGTCCTGGGGGCACGTTTCCGAGCAGCGCTCCCGACAGTCCTCCTATGTCGATGCCGACTTCAAGCGTGGTGGTCGCACTGAGCACATTCCTCGCTCCACGTACAAACAGTTGCTGAAGTCTTCGTGTTTCATCACTATCTAGCTGCGCTGAGTGCTCCTCGGCCCAGAGTCCCATACGAAAAACAGGATCACTTCGATAAGCTCGTCTCTGGCGTCCTATGCGCGGGTCTTGGTCCAAGTCTTCAGCTGAGACCCTTTTTAACGAGCCTATGCACGCTGGATCGGGCGCACACCCGGCGATGCTTCGCGGCCATACCTTGCCCGTGATTGAGCAACGAAAGAGTTTACTCGGTATACGAAGACCTAGGTTCTTGAATCGAATCCTGAAGGCAGTTCGTGGAACCCCTTGACTGTTCTGCCTTGAATCCCCTTCAACCCAGGAGCCGTCATTCGCTGTTAATTCGATGATCTGCCCAAATGCTGCCTCCAAGGCGACGGGGAAGATCTTCATCGCATCATCGGTCGAGCATCCAATGCATTCAAGTACACGCATAGCGAACAAATTTCTATGAGATTGAGCTGACCTGCCCCTGTCTCCCATGAAAGAAACCAACCCCAGACCTCTGTCGGAAAAGCCCATCCATGCTCGTCCGAGTGGATAATAAAAGTCCTCCAGATCAGCCGCCGTGCTACCCAACGTGACACAGCGGTCTCGGCGCACAGTATCACACAGCGAAGCGACAAAATCGGGCCAGATCTTTGCAAGTTCATCAGCTGTGTGCGAGTTCGGCATCCGCCCCAACAGCTCATCTGGAGCATTCAATGACTCCACGCTGGGGTACAGAATCTCAGCGAGTCCGAGAGTCTCTAGTGAAATCTGTGCCCAGGCTGGACTCGCGAATTCAGAAGCGAATAACTTACTGATCCTGCCGCAAATGTCGCTGTGGTTCTTCTCCCATGTGGCTTGCCCCCACTGCGCTGCTTGATGAGTCTGGCCGAGTTCCCGGTCGAAAAATTGGCTAAGAGCCGAATGAGCCCTGGCCGAGGATTCCCAATCCCGTATGGACCCGCCGTTCACTAACAGTTCCAACCGGTGTCGTTTGGTCGAAAGCTCCTCCGCGACGTCGCGTCGCTCGAAGCCCGAAAGAGATGGATCCTCCAAGTCTCTCCCCAATCGCGCTATATCACGCTCAAGCCGTTGACGAGATTGTGAATCGGAAGCCTTTTGGGTGAGTACCTCCAGTAAAACCGCGCGTGCCATTTGACGTTCGTGCTGCTGTGTGAGCAGTGGTCCAAGCCGAGCGGCTTCGCGTCGACTATCGCTGAATACCAATAGACGACGGCCCGAAGCAGGGAGCCATGAGCGATCAGCCTCGCTTGAAGGTGGCATGGACATAAGCAGGTGCTCGGTGACTACCGGTAACATTAATGCGTCAGGCACTGTGACGGGTTCGATTTCTGCGGTTTCTGCACCGCATGTTTGGCACTTATCGAGGAACTCCATAGAAATACTGGAAACCGAATCGGATTCACATCGGGCGTTATGGAGATTGAAGCTAAAGGACGAATCGCTCGGCTCCGCCGGTTTGCAGAACACGTACGAAGCATCAGTTGAGACCTGTTGATCGGACCAACGGTGCCGAGGATGCAAGGTATTAGTCGCCGAGCGCTTCACGGCGCTCAGCACCCACTCTCCGCAGCTCGAACAACGTGCCAGTGTCAACATCGCAGAAGAGCAACTCGGGCATTTGTCGCGTGCCTCGGCGACGAGTTGGCCTCCTCCCGGCAGCCGAGCACCTTCTGCGCCGCAGGACGGATTCGGACAGACGGAGATCGTATATGGAGCACGCACCAAGAAATGGAGCTTGTGTGGGATGAGAGGTAACTCCTCTGCATTTTGTCTCGCTCGCGCGCACAATTGAAGCAGTGCTACCGTTGCGCGAGTACTGATATCATCAGAGCGATTCCAGAGAGACGCGACGAGGTCCTTTAGGCGCACTATCCCAGCGTTGTGATTACTCCAGAGTGCAGCTTCTAGTCGAGAAACTATTGGCGATCTCTCAGCGAGATCTGTCAAGAGCCGAGCTGGCATGCTTTGTGATTGGCTCTGCTCGATCAACGACTTTCCAACTAGTGGTCCGGCAACCGCTCGAACCACTGCCGCCAGATCTCGGTCTGACACAAGCTCACCGCCTACGACAAAGGCCTTGGACTGAAGTCCGCGAAGGTCAATGTCCTCGGGCTGACAGTCAGTCTCGGGTGGGACGCTCTGTGGTAGTGAGCGACGAATTGGAACTCCATAAACGCATCCCACGTACTTTTGATCTTTCGAGAAAATTGCAGATGCGAATGCCCGAATCGCAGATTCTGTGCCACCCAAAGTGGCAGAGGTCGCGATGTGTAGGACCTGATTGGATGTACGGTTCGTTCTTAGTAGCACTCTTCGCAAGAGAAGGGCTATTTCGGCAGCCAGTGTGCCGCTATATAGATGTGCTTCGTCGAGGACAATTGTCCTCAGAGCGGAACCGAAGAAGACAGAGTCCTGAGGGCGACAAAGCATATACTCCAACATCGAGTAATTTGTAATTAGCACGTCTGGTGGGCTTCTACGTGCCGCTTCCCGCGTCCGGAGCCGACAGGCTTCAAAATGAGGGTAGCCCTGTCTGTTCGCATGCGATTCATCTTCAGGAGTTTCACTAGTAAAGTGGAAAATTTTGATTGAGGACTGCGGTTTGAGCCATCTATGAAGCCTCTCTACTTGATCGTTGACTAACGCGTTCAGTGGGTACAGCAGAATCGCTCTCACGCCAGTCTGCGTTGTGTCCCGATCACGCGAAAACAAGTCATTTAGCAACGGCAGCAAGAACGCCTCGGTCTTGCCAGTTCCGGTAGGAGCGCTGAGTATCACACCAGGTCTCTGCTCGTCATCTGCTGCTTTCGACAATCGTAGGATTTCTTCTTGATGCGAATAAAGGGCCCTGTCGGCTGGGAGTGCCCCACTTGATTCGAGGCACGAAAAGAGGGCTGAGTTGACAAGTCCTTCATGAAACAGATCTCGCAACGTTTTAGACGAAGGTGTCGCCGGGAAGATACCTTCAACCCAGAGGTCACCTACCAGACCAGCACGCTCCTGATCGCCAAGAAAAAGACTCCTGCATGCTTCTGCCAGTCTATGATCCCTGAAATAGGATGACGATTCAGCAAACTGAACCAGACGTTCACGCAGTTTCGCATGCGTTGACAACGCATCGAGCTGAAGATTCTCATCTACTCTCATATTCAGTCGCGAGTTCCTGCTCAATCAGCTCTATCGTCATCCATTTGCGGAGTGGTTGCACGCCATAGGCGACGCGCAGGTTCTGCATCGCGGATTCTCGCCCGTTATACAACTCACGCGCTTCATGCAAAAGACCTTTTTCGATAAAAGCGCGGTCTACCCTCATCTGCCGTACGGCTTCGCTCAGGAGTGCATGTTTGGCCTCCGCGAGATTAGCAGCTTGTCGGGCGAGGCCCGCAATTTCGTTACAGGCTAAGATAATGAGCGAGCGGGCCTCGGCAACGGAAGCATTAGGATACAGTCCTTTAAATCCCCGGAGTGCTAATGAGGCGGCAAGGACGGGATTCACTAAAGTGAGATCAGTAAGTCCCTCCCACCCTCTCTCCACGTCTGCCGCAGGGTCACCAGTGAGTATTCCTGTGCTCGCCAGCAGCTTCCCGGACTCTGCTTCGCTAGGAGTCCAACGCCAAAAGAATTCCCGCAGCAGAATCTCCCAGTGTGGGTGACTAGATCTCATGCACATCGGGCTTGCATCGAACCTGGAGCAAAACCATAGGAGAAATGTCTCTAGTGACTGCCGTCGAATGCGGGCGGAAACGGCAACACGTATCTTCTGGTACAGAAGAGGAACCCGCCACCATTGCAACCATTGTGCAACCTCAAGCCATTGTTCCGTTGTGTTGATCAGATCAGCGAACTGATCAAAATCATCGGATCGAACGCATGACCCGAGCCATGCTGCATTGAACGAAACTGCGCAGGAGATCAGGTCCTCGGCAGACTCCGAAATAACGACGGTTCTGCCTTGCTGCACCCACGATCCGCGGGGCACGGGTTTCGGTGTTGGTTCTCCACGTCGCCACGCCCAAATCTGATGATTCGAATTGAGCTCGATGTCGTGACGAAGTACTAGAGAATAAGCGTTAATTGAAGTGCTTAATTCCCTGAGAATCCCCGAGTCGATGACAGCTCGTGCAATCGGAATTCCACCGTTACTATTGTTGTAAGGCCCGATCGCTAGGGTCAAAGACTGCCCCAGTCCTGAGGTCAGATTGTCGAGGTTTGCAAGTCGATGATTTCGCAAACGTGCACAAAAGGAAGCGCCTTCCATGACGGCCCAGTCCTCAAGCTGCGCTGGAGTGCCAAGCCAGTGTGAAGGTGGTCGCACTATCAAGCGACAATTTCCGAAATCGGCTTTGTCAAATGTTTCATCGCCGTTTGCTGCAGACCAGGTTCCCGATCTTTCAAGCGCGGCACCAGTGACAGGAGACTGTAATAGAAATCGAGCTGATACTCGGCGCAGTCTCGATTTTTCCTCAACGATTACTGACGCTTTGGTACTTCGGTAGTCAACAGTAGGCAGGAGTGGAATCGTAAACCGCATGTCTCGAGAAGTCTCATATCTTACGAGTTGCTTGCCGACGTAAATGCCAACTACGTTTCGCGCCACGACTGATTGAACACGAACTACAGACTGCGTTCCGATGATGCCCCCCGAACACAGCACATCGAGAGACTGGTCATAGTTGGACTTGCGCGATTCGATCGTTGGAACGGTCCAAAGCAACTGGTCATCAAGCTGTATTCGCAACTCTGCGGGTAATCCACCGGGAAAGGAATGAAGAGTCCAACTCCCGCCCAGGACGCGCCGGGAGCGCGTTGCTTCAGGACGGATGCACAAGTCGCTTTTACAGAGAAGCTCATACTCCCGCTTCAAATTCAAGTGCTCGTCCCAGATGTCTACTTCCTTACTCTTCGTGAGGTCAAATAGCAGGACTTCTTCATCATCGCCACAAAGCTGCAGTTGAATTTCCTGCCCGATAACCGATTCGTCCTGCGAGAGTATATCGACCTGCACTGTTCTCTCGAATAAAGACAGTAGGATTTCGCGATCAATGGCGTACTCCCCTCGTTCATTTCGTCTCGCGGCTAGCCGGTGAAAGCCTTTTATGTCGATCACGTATTCAGGCTCTGTGAATTCTTCAGGCCAGGCTGAAGCAACACCAAATTCGACCAGAGGCTCACCCCCGAGCCAGCGAAGACTCTTTCTTTCGAATATCTCTACCACAGATGACAGTCGATCGGACTCAACCTCCAGCGCGCCCTGGTGCGCCTGGCACGCATTCATCACTATTTGGAGCGCTGGATCAGAAACATCACAAGCGATCCATGGATTCTTGGCCAAGTCAGCTCTTGCATTGGACTCGTCCGTCAACCCCCGTCGCAGTTCCTGTAGTGTCAGCCAAGCCTTACGAAACTCTTTCGAACAAAGATCATCAGAATCGAGTAAATCGCTGACCGTAACACTCGGTTTACAGCCAGATAGCCAGAAAGGTAGCCGAGTGGTCGCTTGAAGAGTGAACCCGAATTGCAAATACACCGTTCGAATCCAAGATTGTGCGCCGTCTTCTCCGAACACATGACGAAGGCCGAGCTTTGTACAAAGATCTTCAGTCAGATCTCGAATGTTGCCCCTAGGTACGTTCTTAGCGCAAAAGAAACGATGTGCAAGACGTGGATTCAAAGCACGGTATACGTATGGCCAAAGTTCACCTTCTGTCGCATTCCTCCGACCAATCTCCATACAAAAGGCTAAGAACGTAAGGGCAATCGTTTCAGACCCAGTCACATCCAATCGTTCGAGTTTTATTCTTCGATTACGCACGTTCTCGAAATCGGCGAAACCTCTGGCGCCCCAACTACGTAGGGTCAGTAAATCCTTGTCATTCCACCCCAACTCGCAAAGCGACCACCTGGTTTCATCGGTCCGTAGAAACCCAAGACGTTCTGCCCGCATCAGCATTCTGGCCCCGGACATCCACCCGAAATCACAGCTCTCCGGATCAAGATCGGCCATGATCTCCCGTCCCGGCCGGTCATTAACGTCGAGAGGCACAGACGAGCCATCGTTTTGAGAATCTTCTAGTGGTTGCTTTTCATGCTCGGACTGCACGCAATTGATTGAGTTGAATGATGATCCCACCAGACCGTACACCGATGCGCCATGAATGACCACGATGGGGGACTCACTCAGATAACGATCGAATGTATGGGAGTTCATGCCACGTAATCGGCAACAATGATGACGTAATGTCGCACGGGCAAGCACGCCTGCGTTCGCATATAGCACGTCGAACAGAGTTTGCTCCACTTCTGATAATTCTGTTTCGGGTTGCAACGACGGGTGAGAATGGATAGTGCTCCCATCAACTTCGCACACTTCTGCAAGCGCCTCGCACAGTCGACGAAAAACGAATTCCGGAAGCTCAACCTGACGCATCCTGGTGTCACGCAGAACAGCCTTGTGAGCGTCTGTAACAGATATCGCTCTTGCCACGGACAAGATCTTCCTTAGACGGGTGAGCAGACTACTGCGAGGTACGGACGCAGACCAGAACCATTCTCTCGCATCATCGAGCCACACAAGCCCCGGCAAGAGTGACACCAGACTTCGCAGCTGTTCCGCAGTGAGAACGTATCTGTGCTTCTCAAGGGCCGCACTTAGGAACTCAATATTAGTGACACCGTAGTGAGCGATTCTCTTGCGTGCTTCACTGAGGACGCTAGAAATGACTTTTCGGTCATCGTCAGCCACCAGCAGCCGCGTCTGCTCAGATCTTATGATGTCCAATTTAGGTCGATTCCCGAGCAGTTCAGCCGCATTGAGGAGGCCCTCCAGACGAAATGGCCGTGAGACAATTCCGGCCTTAAAAAGTGCTTCCTCGGCGGTTTCTGCCCTGACCGGTACTGTGAGGCTCGCAATTCCAAATGCTTTGCTCAGCGCACGGAGTAGTTTCTCCTTTTGCGTCCCCCATGGTAGCTGGACGCGGGAAACTATTTGGCGTATGCGCTCGCGAGTGAAGCCGAACTCTTCTCCAACTTTCTCTAAAGTCGCACCGCCCTCTCCGTCCCACCCGTAGTACCTAAGGGCAATTTGCCTTTTCTGGGGACTAACTAATCCCACAAGCAACGACTGAAGCTCAAAATCTAGGAAGCCGATCGCACCTTCTTCCCAACGGCTAATTTCGTTCTTGAAAATAGCCGCAAGCTCCGACATCGCGTCGTTCTCCCAAGAAGGAATCGTTATGCCAAAATCCAGGCCAAGCTTGGACAATGCCCGAGTAGTCGTGGCAAGACCCTCCGGAATCAGCTGAGCAGCCTCGTCCGCTCTGAGTTGTGTGAGTTGTGCGACATAATGCAGTCCAAGCCTGTGTAGTATTTCGATAGTGGGTAATGGAATGTCCAGACTGGCAATCTTCCTCAACGCGTGAAGGTAAACGACGTTGAGATCACTCAGGTCCGCACTGGCAGACGGAGAACATGGTGCGACGCCCAGCTTAAAAGTCATTTGAGTACGTATGTTTAACTCATCTAGAAAACTCTTAACCTCGTTGAGGGACTTGCGTCCGAAGCCCAAGATTTGCAGAAGCTTGGCTTCAGACATCCCGATCAGATCTCCCAATGTCACAAGTTGTGCATGTTCAAAACAATTCGATACGCGAACGGAAAATGGGAACGTTGTTAACGGCTGATTCAAAAGACTGCTTAACTGTGCCGATGCATTATTGTTCACCACGGCATAGTCAAATGTACCCACAGCGACGAATCCGAGGTGACTGTTACGGAGGACGTAATGAATCAGTTTGGCAATCTCGCGCCTGCAGCCTCGCCCGTGAGCGTCAGACAACGTCTTTACTGAATCATCTTCAAAGGAGCTCGATAAGATCGAGGGAAGCGGAGTGTTATCACGGCGAGAAGAATCGATGAACAGCCGGAAGCACAGTTTCGATTGATCTTGCTTGTCGTGGTCTGGATTCGAGAGTTCTTCCGGGTTGAGTCGGTGTGCGCCGAGTAAAACCATACCATGCTGGAGCTATATGCAGCCCCGGACTACCTTGGTGCCATCGACAGTGGCGTAAGAGGACCTCACCGTCGTGCCAACTCTTGAAATCTCAGCAATCCATGAGGCTCACAAAACCGAGTGGGACGGAGAATCCTATCACGCGTCGCAGAAAACACGGAATAGCACCTACGTGCGCTTAACCCTCAGGAACCTCAGGGTCGGTGTGCCTTCAAATGCTTGGTGGGCCTGTATGTAGACGGATTCTTGTGTGTTCGCCTTGCAGACGCGGCAGGAACGGGGGTGACAATGAACGATCGGCTGCCATTCCCACTGTCGGCCGATCAGTCGGCTACGCGTTAAGAGCACCGACAAGGCGCTTGTTGGCCCGTCGCTGTGCGCCAGATGTGCGCGCGCTATTCCGGGGCAGGTGACTGTTCGCAAGATGCAACCGAAGTGGGTGAGTTCTTCGACCGTCGGGAGACTGACATTCGATGAGTCTCTGCTCCAAACCGTGGGATTTGCGAGATTATGTCATATTGCACGAACTGCTTCACGTCAGCGTCTCCAAAACGGCAAGCTATTGAACAGCTTGATGCGTGCGTACCTTGGCGATTACGAGGGTCTCAAAAGCGCGGCTCATTCGACGTGTCGGAGATTAAATGTAGAGCGGCCGAGCTTCATCCAAGGTCGCTTAAACGCTTCTAGTCACAGAACAATTTCAGCCGCACATTGGCTCGCGCGCAAGCAGTTTGAAGGGCATCCCAGTGCATTAGGAATTGCCGGAGGCGATTTTCTGGCTGAACTTCGTCAAGGCCATCACTCAACGCCTGGCGACGAACTGTAGTGGAGCAGACGAGCCAGATTTCCCGCTCGAATGACGGATTGTGCATGGCGCTGGCCAAAATTTGATTAAGATCGGCGGCGGAGTTCCGCGCCGGGGCACGGAAGATACGATTCCGACCGCGCAATCTCACGGTGTTAGCCTGCACCTCAGATTCCCAGCGCTCCTCCGACCATACGGTTGAGGGCTCTCCCCGCGAGATAAACGCCAGACTTGCGAGCGCCTGACGGCCGACTTCTTGGAGACTGGTGACGTTGAAGCCCGTCCCGTTAGCTCCCTGGGCGCCTGTCTTAGCGTGCAAAAAGACAAGTTTCTTGTGTCCATCATCGATGCCGATGAAATCAGCGCTTTCTTTGGTGTCATCATCGCAGAGCCAGATAGGGTATTCCCCAATGGACTGCGTGAGCGCATCGCCGCGTATCCCGAGTGCGCCGAGTTGTCTGTCACAGACCGCACCGACAACGCCAAATATTGACGTTGTGTACCACCTATCGCGGTGCCGCGCGTAATCACGCTCGCCCTTCTCTGATGTAACGTTCGAAAGAGAGGGAGCTGAAAATACAAAATCGAGGACGGGCTTGGCGCCGCCATCGAGAGTCCACCTCATCCGAGGCTTATAAAACCGCCCTTCGGCGTATACGACGCCCGAGCTTTGAACGACTATTCTGAATGCCTGATCTTGGTTGAGCCGTTGAACGATGGTCTGACGCTGACGACGATCGCCGGATTCCTTTTGAGGAAAGAGCTCGTTTAGCTTGTCACTGGTGAGGCGGTACTTCCCGTTTTCAGGGCGGAAGTTAATGGAGCATGGCACATCTGTGCCTCCGATTTTGATCGTGAACTCCCCCGTTCCAGGGTCAACATCCGCACAGAGATCGTCATATTCTGGTTCCTCATCGTTTTGCGCTTGCGCCACCGCTGCCTCGTCTTCCTGGGCGTCCATAAAACCGTCCCGGGAGAAGTCCAGAAGGATGGAGGTGGGTACGGCGTCTTCGTCGGCAGGGCGATCGATGACTTGTGCGTAGCGCCCGAATACGCCGTGGCGGGTTGTGCTACCGTCGGCAAGCTCGCGTGCAACCCTTTCGGTCCATTCGACGTATTCGGGTATGGGGACCAGGCTTTCGGCGCCGTCGCGTATTCTGGATCTGACAAATCCAAGGTATCGCGCACGACCTTCGATAAACCCGAAGGCTGTCGTGGGAACAAGTGAAGGATCGAGCAAATCAGTAAACACGTCCGCAAACGAGCGGGTTCGCAGGGCCATGCTCCGTATTGCGCTCTGGGACATTTCCAAGGAGGAAAAAGACATGCGGGAGAGCCGCGGCGCGTCACGGTTTCCCCCATCGTGAAATGCCTTTTCCATAAGTGAACGATCCGCCCGCTTCAGGCCTAGTTTCGTCGTGTCAACGACGAGCCCTTCGGTATCGTGCATGAAAATGAAATCGCCTTGGCGTACCGCGATAAAGATTCCTAGACGCCACTCCGAAAAGAAGCGGTCGATGAGTAGCGGCGAGTTGCGCCAGGCATAGTATGAGAACCCAACCGCGTGGTTGGGTAAGCCGGTAATCGGTGTGATCTTGAACCGGTCTCTGTCCAGAATGGCTTCTTCGATCGCCGTGGAAAGCTCACGAATATCGCCAAGAGGCTCAACGACCGTAAGAACGGCTGCTGACTGGGACAGTTGGATATAGGCGGCAGCGAGCGGGCTCTCAAACTCGAAGCGGCTGCGGAATTCGCCGTCGATGTATTGGTATTTGGCCATATATTCCAAGAGGCGATCCGGGAGCGTCACCTCGTTGCTTACGATGAATTCCACTTCTGTCGCGGCGTATTGCTCATAGGCGGTGTAGCGATCCCAAAGAGTTTTAATGCGGCGTGCATTCGCCTCGGACGCTAACACCCAACCGACCTGGTTGGCGCGTCGATCCCCATTGGAATAGCGAGTTATACGGCCGATCTGCTGAACGAGCTGGCGGGAATTTCCCATTAGATCGTGTATTGCGACAGCGACGAAAGAGGGGTCGTCGATACCTTCCATAAGCTTGAACTGATGTATCCAGAATTGTGCATCCGGCCGCGCCGCTTGGGCGGCCGAAACTGATGTAAAGCGGTTCGGGTTTCGGCGAGTTCTTTCGGCACGGTCGTGGATGAGGACAGACTCGGTCGCGAAGGTCCGGTCAATGGTTGTTTGAAGCTCTACGAGAGTTTCAAGGTCATCCCCTCTCACCATGACTTTCGGAATGGTATCTGGCGGAAACCACCTAGGTGTGGTCGCCAAACGAGGCCTCAACTCGGCTTCCAGCATCCGCACAAACTGGGCAACCGCAGGGGGGCGATTACGCGGTTTGGCGGGCGCCGGAATGACTATCTCAATCGGACGAACGATTTTTCCAGCGACTGCTTTTTCGTAGGGATAATTGAATAGGTAGCGTCCTCGCACTCGGAAGGACTTGTAATCGTTTCGGTACGGCGTGGCGCTGAGCAGGACCGTAGGCAAGTTGAATTCGCGTACACCGCGCGACCAAGAGACAGCAGGTTCGTAATGGCCCTCATCCACAACGATGAGATCGAATGTCCCCATGCGAGTGAGGATCTCGCGGGAGACTTGAAAAGCAGGATCATCGGGATTTTGTGCGGCTCGTCTGATTGCATCGAGCGACTGATGCGTGCCAACGAGCACTGTCCTGTCAGCGCCGCCCAAATGCGCCGAAATGTCCGCGCACCTTCTCGGAAGGAGCGTTTCCGTATATGCGTCCGCGAGTTCTGCTCCCAGATCATCAGCCGCAGCCATGAACAATCGGCCGGCCTCGGCATTGAGTCCAATGTTTTTCCAAAAGCGAAAGCGGATATCCCCTAGAAGCTGTTTAGTAAGAGCCTCGCGTGGGGTCAAGACCAGGATCTTTCGAACTTGGGGAAGACATCGGGCAATGATTGCTATAATTCCAGACTTCCCGGTGCCTGTTGGAAGCTTCAGTAGAGCTGCCTCTTTATGACCGGGACGCTCCGGTATCGCCTTATCGCCGCGGAGATACGCAACTGCTGTCCCGATCGCTGCTCGTTGGTGCTCCCAGAGACTGGGCTCGCCGTCGGAACCCGACCAAAAGCGATATTGGCTGAGATGCCGAATATCCGCTCGAAAAGCAGGCTGGTCGATTACCCTTTTTGTCTGCTCGGTCAGAGACGTTCGCTCATCATTGACTAAGTCGTCTAGGTTCATGAGTCAGCCCATTACTTGCCCGCGCCGGGAGCTGTCGCATTCATTTCGATAACGCGATACCATTCGGCGGCGAATGCCGTCACCATGCCGATGGCACGCGTATCAGCAACTTTGTTTCCTGACGACCCGAACATCAGGCCGCCGAGCTGGATCAAAGCGAAATCGAACACCAGCAGGGCGTAAACTTCAGGTCGATTCCACGACTTGACGCCTTCTCGGAGGCCCCTGATGAATTCAACGACATTCTGGGCCAGAGAATCTGCAAGAGATGCGGCGGTGTTTACGTCGAGCGGCTTTGCAGGGTCGTAGATAAGCGAGCAAATCGCCTTGAGTGTGTCGAGGCCGATATTGTGGTGGAGCAGAACCGAAACCTCCAGCACTGCGAGGTCGCGCCCCGCGGTACTTCGCCGGATGACGCCTGCGTCAAAAATATACGCTTCGTGACCTCTTGGTGTGCTATCGAGAGCGACGTTGCTCATGTGCAAGTCGCCATGAACAACCGACCGTTCCCGAATCCGCACTTTCGCATCAGTTTTGTGCAGATGAATATAAAGCGCGATCGGATCAGCGGGAGGCAGCATTCCTGGCAAACGCGACTGCACATTCTGCCACTGGTCTTTCAAGTTTTGTTCATCGTGTGCAGGCCACAACAACGACTTCAGCGGCTTGCTGTCGTCCAGAAGTTCACCCAGCTGTTGCACCTGTTTAACAATTTGCCCGGCTATCTCGAATGCAGACGCGGGGTTGATTTCTTGGAAGATATCGCCCAGCGGATTTGGCCGTGCATCCTGTGCACCGACTTTTTCGGTAACGATGAGCCCTGTGCTCGGGGAGACGACGGAACTCGTGATTTTTATATGCGTAAGCTTCTGCTCGATCTTTCGGGCGCTGTCGATCGCGAAGCGCGACTCTGGCCCCGCGAGCAGTTTGAAGAACTTCGGCCGCGACGCGCCAACGCTGCCATCATCCAGCAAATAGCGACCCATCAAGACCTTGGTCCAGGGGTTCGATGTCGTGCCTGCACTGGCTTGAGGACAGCGGCTTGCAGACCACCAATTTAAGTCAGCGCCGATACCACCACTCTGTTGCAACACCGAGCGCCGCAACAGGTCCTCCTCGCGTGGACTCAAGGTTGGGTACTGATCGAGCCCTGCGTCACGAAGATGGAGTCCGACGCCGGCATATCGCAGCGCTTCCCTGCAGGCGCGTCGCATTGTGGTTTCCAGAAAGCCCAAATCTCCTTTTTGCAGCAGCTTTCCGTAGGCGAAATTTTCGTGCAGCCTGTCTTGAGTCGGAATCTGATCAGTTGCGCCTACATGACCACTGACCACTAGGAGGGATGGAATTGGATACCGATCGCGATCAATGCATTTTTCTAGTAGATCAAGGCCCAGATCCAGGTCCTGCACCTCTGGTAAGCCCAGCTTCTCAGGCAATCGAAGATCGAGGATTACGACATGGAAAATTTTGCTGCTGTCGAGATGCTCCACCGCCTTGTCGTACGAAAACGCGTAACAAGGGTGCATTATCTTGAAGGGTAGAGAAGCACTTATTTCATCCGAGATGGTCTTGAAGATTCCCTCATAGACATCCTTGACGTCATCGCAATCCTCGATCACCAGCGGCTGCAACATTAGTGGATAACTCATGCGGCCTCCAAGGGAAAGCGGATTTGCAGCCTGTATTCCGATGGCTGTTCTTCGTAGAGCCGGATATTTCCCCCGAGCCGCTCTACTGCTTCCTGGATTTCTAGCAGTCCACGGCCACGCCCCGGCGTTTTCGTGGAGAACATCTCCTGGAACGCGATGTCTTTCATATCCTTCGAGAAGCCGGGCCCGTTGTCCAGTACCTTCAAAATGAGATACTTGCCAGTGTTTTCGAAGAAAACCGTGATGCTGCAACCGCCGCCTGCTGCCTGGTGAGCATTGAGCCAAATATTCCAGAAGACAATATCCAGAAGGTAGTCGCTTCCTAGAACGCGCGCGCCAGCGTCTGCGTTCACGAGCTTGAGGTTGACGGAGCTATATCGGCTCGTGTACCGGGAATCCATATTACGAAGCCAATCGCCAAGGGCGATGGATCTCTGCTGAAAGTGCTGAGGATCAGCATCCGTCGCTTCCAGTTCCCGGCTTAGGGAGAGCAGCGCGTCATTCATCTTGGCCAGCGCCACCTGAATATCGGGATTAGCGCCCGTTGAAGTCGCCGATTTCAGGCGGTTCGCCTGGGACTGGGCGGACAGCATCGTATTGCGCAGCCGATGCCGGAGCCGCTCCGAAACGTAGCGGTAGGCCGCGACAACTTCCTTCGGCAGCACATCCGCGGAACTCTCCTTGCGACGGGGCACAGCAGAGGCCTCGTTCTCGGCAAGTGCGCCGGCGATGGCCCGGCGCGTGAATTCGTCGGTTTCGGTATCCTGCCAAACGCGTAACTCAAGGAGAAGCTGCTGCTTCGACGGGTGCACGCGGACGGCATTTGCGATGACCTGGCGCAGCCTCGCCTCACCCGGCTTACGCAGATGTTCGAGAAGATTCGCGAGCTCATCGCCGTTGGCCTCGAACGCCTCCAGGAAAGCCGTCCGTGCGCTTTTCGGATCCGCGATTGCAAGTCTTTTCAGGCGTTCATATAGCGTTTCACTTGCCGCCATATCGCTTCCTGCGCAGCTCAAAGGCTTCCCGGCCTCCCTCCAGGAGGTCCACGATCTGTTCACGGCAATCGTCGACTGACCCGGATTTTTCGATGTATCCGATCTTGCCGTCCGAATTCATGACGATCACCAAGTCGGCTTCAGCCAATACCGGAATGTTGGCATTATGCGTGATGAAGATCATCTGGCGCTTCTTCTTGAGACGCTGTATCGACTCGACCACCGTCTCATAGATGAAGTGATTATCGAGGTTGTCCTCGGGCTGATCTATCACCAGCGGGTTCCGCGTCCGGGCGAGCAATAGCGGGAGGAGTGCCGTGCACTTCTGCCCGCGCGAAAGTTCTGCCGCGTCCTTGAAGATCGCCTCGGCGCTCGTCGCGACGTTGAGCTCGATGCGCACGACGTCGTCTATCTCGACAACTTCCAGCTGAAGCGGATCGACATTCTGCCGAAAGGCAGCCATGATCTTCTTCGCCCGTTCTGGACCGAATCCACATGCCTCATCGAAGCCGGCATGGTCATCCGTCTGGATGAGCTGGGCAAGCTGCTCGGGCCGCAGCTGCATCAACGCGCCGAGGATCTCGTCATGGTTACGGACGCCCGCGCCCTTCAAGCTCTGTGTCAGCATATTGCGATATGCTAGGTCATCTGCGTTCCGAAGAACGCGAACGCGTATCTTTTCACCAGCCTCCCGCGTGAGCTCGCTCGCCACGTGATCGCGAAGCATAGAAATCTGTTCCCGCTCCAGCAGAAAGCGTGCCTTCAGTGCCGCCCGGCTTTCGAGAAGCTGCGCCAGACTTTTCCTTTCGTTCACCTGCTCAGCTTCAGTTTCCTCCAATTTGGCGACGCGCTGCTGCAATTCGAGGCGCGCTCTGGAGCGTTCGTCTGCTTGCTGGTGAACTTTCTGCAATTCGGTGAACTCGGCAGTTTGCTTAACCTGAGCATCGCCGAGCTCCGTTCGGACTTGTTCTACCGTGAGGATCGCAGTGTCAACCGCCGTGGCGGCGGACATCAGATTCGTAAGCGCCGTAGACAAGGACTTCTCGATGTCCTTCCGCCGCCGTTGCAATACTTCCGCATTCGCGGAATCCTCTTCAGCGAATTGCGTCGTGCGAGCCTGCTCGATGCGCGATCTAAATTTGCTTAGATCGTCTGTAATCAGGCGGAGCGACTGAAGAAAATCGTCAACACGCTTTTTTTCCTTCGCATTTCGCTGCTGCTGCTTCAAGGACTTCTCGTACACGGTCGACTGCGCCGTTTCAGCAACGGGTTCGAACGCGGCCAACTGCGCTCGTACATCTCCAAATTCTTCGATCCGTTCGGCTCGATCACTAATGCTGCGGCGAGCGGCGCGAACCTGGTCCGCGTTCGCATCGAGAGCGCGCCGGTGCTCGCCCAGCGAAAGATGGATGGCGGAGAGTTCCGCGCTCCGAAGCTCGTCCAGGAGCGCCCGGCGCGTTTCGCCTAAGACCTGGTCTGCGATACCCTCGATTTCGTCACTGTTGTATGCGTCGACGGGCAGATATGTACCGCGGTCGAGATCGACACCGGAAACAGGCCGTTCATCAGCGCTCAGGAGCACCGGTGGTTGCTTTAGCCCGCGCCTCAGCGTGTGCTTCAAAGCGGCATCAGTGGTAAGCGCAAGCGTTACCAGGCCACTGTTGGTCAGGTTTGCCTGAAGAAGGTCGAGCCGCTTTTTCGGTGCGCCCCCGCTGCCCTTAAGCGCAAACCGCAGGCTCTCGGCGAGAGTCGATTTTCCGCTTCCCCTCGGCCCGATTATGCATATTAAGCCGTTGGGCAACGGGGTTTTTAATCCAGGTAGGAACCCCCCGTTAATTTCAATCTGATCGATAGTCCACATGTCTAAACTCAATTCGAAGGCGACTTTGAAACAGATTCATTCACGCATGTTTCGAGGGTAGCACCAAGCATAACCCCTCCAACATTGTGTTTTCATGCCGCGGCGGGCTCTCCGGGCTCTTCAATTCCGGAACGTCACCTGCTTTGGCCTTTCCAGCTGCGTGCGCGCGCTCGTTCGATGTTTTTATGCCGTGAACAGATGCAGCTAGGTCGCCGTCCTTGTGGCAGTTCCAGCCCGTATTGCGGTCCCATCAGGAAATCAAACTGAAAACGCGGCCCCAACGCGGACGGCAATTCCATAACGTGAGCGACCATCTCGGCCACGACCATGCAGGCACTGAAGCAGGCGGTAAACGGAACCGACGGTTCAAATCCTTTCTGCTGGTCATCTTCCGATATCTTGAGCGCGATCCCTTCCTGAATGACCGAGCAGATGGGCTTGCCCAGACGTGCCCGCAGGAACGCACGCTTCCCGACGGGCGCACCGTCCACATCGGTTGCACTCAGGAGGTCTCCCGGCCGAGAGAGGCTCTCCAGCGTTAGACCTGTTGCCTCCTTTTGCACCGTTTCTGCCGAAGAGCCTGCAGGTTCCCGAAACAGGCAGATCAGACATGCAATGTCGCTGGGCCAGGGATGCCGGCTCACCTGGCATGTGAAGTCTCCGATCGCGCCGTCCACGATAAGGTCGGACCAAGTTGTACGCTGGACCTGGTGGCGTGAAGGAATGTTGTCCAAGCCGTTCAGCACTACGGGCGGCGTACGACGACCCAGACGCGCATACTCCTCGAATGTCATCTTGAAGGGCTCGGCCTCCATAAGGGGCGTTTGTAGATATGCGGCCAAAGTCTCCGCTTTCGGTTTACCTAAATCAGCACCACCCATCAGCAGGCAGGTTCCGAGATTTTCGTCTGCGTAAGTTTGCGCATCCACAATGTCGATGTGCCCGCGGAGAGGCAGCTGCGAAAGCAGGCGTACCGTGCCGTTCCCGATTGCGCCGCCGCCCACAAGAAGGAGATCGACTTCCAGCGAAGATGGCAAAGCGGGACCGCAATCGGTATCGCCAGCAAGATAGCTCCTCAACGAGAACGAAAATCCATCGAGCATCTCACCACGCTCGGGCTTGAGTCTAATTAGGCGCTTGAAGACTTCTCCCACGCCCAGGCAGGCTGCGGCGAGCGCACCGACCGGGTTTTCCATCGCGACATCCGAAGGTAGGCTGCGGGTGCCGGAGCTCACACGAGCGAGCCATCCGTTTGAATTGATTGTCGTCCACGGCAAACCGGGTTTCACGGCCGTTCCAACTGATAAGACAACATCAAATAACCCAAGATCGTCGATGTGGTCGCAGTGTTCCAAGCCAGGTCCGAAGGCGATGCGCTTTGAAAAAGCCTCGGATACTGGTCTCAGGTCATCGCAGCCCGGGGGGATGTAAATGTGGATGTTTTGGCAAATGCGAATGAGTAGTGCGAGCGCATTGACGAAGCACTCCCGCCCGTTCAAGGTTTTAAGAATCTCCATGTCTCCGGTCAGGAGAACCTTTTTGGCGAGAAACCTGTGATGGTCGATGGCCTGAGTTGCAAGCTTCGCGGCCGTCTTTGCCGGACGGCTAAAAGCTAGATCGCGGTTCATGATCCATCCCCCACGGTGAACATCGGTGGATGCGGGCCGTCGGTGATCTGCAAGCAGCGGCGCACGTCTTCATGGCCTACGCGGATGTAACCCGCTTCGGCTGTGTAAATATGTACACCCCAGTGGTCTACAGGAACGCGGGTTCGCGCGAAGTCGGGCGCCACCAGCGAAAGATAGGAGGGCACCTGGATTCCATACATGCGATCCGTGGGCGAAAGGTTCACACTATAGCCGGGGGGATGGGAATGGACCTGCCCCAGAAGCCGAAGGCCGTGCTCTATCGCGATGTCGGCGACGTCGTTCAACAATGCTGAATGAATATTGATGTACCCCTTGCGCTTCACTACCAGCGGACCCCGGAGACGGATCAGGTGTGTGACAACGGCGGTGTCATCGCAGTCCTTGCCCAGCCAAAGGACGATTCCTTCGGTGCCTTTGATGCCATCGATCGCCATTTCATCGAGAGAGTCTTCGATTGCAGCCTGGGGTATGCGCCAGAGCCTGCTCTGCGTGAAGTACGGATTATTCATTTGAAGCGCCCTTGGTAATGCTCATCGAGTTCCTCCTGTAACTGGCGTAAGACCCAAAGCAGCGGATTGCCGCTCGCATTCCACTGAAAGCGTGGATCGTTTCTCCACTCCGGATGGATTCCGAAACCCTCGGAACACCAGTTGCAGCAGGCGTCGAGATTCTGAGGCCTGAACCCTCGTCCGACAGGCCATGCTTGGGGCATGTCGAGACGCCCCGTACTCGGGTCGCGAAACTTCAGGGAGGGCGGACCATCCGGGTATGTGGTCCAGAGCAGCCTTGCCTGGAACTTCTCGTTGGGCTCATGCGCCGGCGTGAGCGTCACGAGCACCTCCAGGTCGGAAGGCATCTCTAGAGTCCACCTCCTGCCCTCTGAACCATCCCCCGCCTCCTCGAAGTCGTCGCGTAGGTTCAGACGTGAAAGCTCGTCGCTCACCCCTGCGTCACCTGCTGGCTGAGCTTCAGCACAAGGCTCTCGGCATGGCCCGCGAGCTGGCCGAGCGTTTCGCTGAGGTTCTCAAGCGGCGTCTTGTGGTGGTAAAGGGTATAGGCGAAGGTCTTACCGTCGACCTCCCCCTCGGGAAGCCCAAAAGCCTTGAGTACGGTCGATTTCAGCGTGCTCAAGGTCTCCTTGCGGTCGGCCTGCTTTTCTTCGAACGGCTTCTTCACAGCCGGATAGTGAACGATAACTTCCAAATGCTTTTCGTGATGATGTTCTGACATTTAACTCCGTCTCTTTCTCCACCTGTTGGCCGGTGGTGGCTCCTTATACCTTTCCTTCAGTGAAGTTACTGAAGATTTAACCAAATTTTTTACCCCATAACCTTGTAAATGAACTGTTCTCGGCCGCTTGCCGATGAACTCTTCTCTCGCCGGATGACGCCTAAATTGTTCAGCTTCGAGAGGCGCTCATTCATCGCGGTTGGGCTGACGTCCAGCTTCTTGCCAAGGGAAGCGGCCGATACTGCTTCCCCAGCTTCCACGATCCCCGTAAACGTATCGCGGTCAAACTGGTGGACCTTGCCTAGCAGCCGAAGTTCATGTCCTTGCCGCTCGATCATAATAAGGTTCGATGCCTCCAAGGCTTGGTTGAGATTTTCCCGTGCGCTTTCGGTTAGGCCCTCAGTGATGACAAATCGGCCAGGATAGTCTACGCCCAGCCGTGATAACGCTTTGCCGAAGAGTTCTGAAGCGAAGGAGAAATCGAAAATGTCAACACCTGACACATCGACCACGAGGACATCTCCTACGCGCATGGTTTCCAGCATGTCGCTCAATCGGGTGCGGATCGGCCGCGCCGTTTCCCTTGTCCACAGTTGATTTCCGAACTTCTTAAGAGCGAACTTCTTTTCCATTACCTTCAGAGTACGTGATGAATGACGAAAAGTCAACCGCTCACTTGCAGATAGTCTCCGAGTGCTGCCTGGATGCCGACTGGCTGTCGGACATCTAGCCCGATCCGTATGCTTACTCTTTCCGAAATTTGCTGTGCCAATTGTGTGCGGATTTCAGCCCTCAGTCCTTCTACTGTCGAGCTCTTAATTCGACGCAGCTCCAATCCGCTAATGCATAGGTGGCTTCGCGTCTGTCCCACTGCGTCCTCTTCCGGGTGGACGCCGCTTGGCCGCGGCTCGCTCGGGCGTTTCGGATGGCGCCGGTTTCGCGCCAAACCAACCCCAACCCCGTTTGGCACTCACCGCGCTCTCACTCACGCCCTGCCACCCTCCCCCGGACTCCGTTCTGTCCCTTTCACCGTTCCGCCTTGTTTCTTCCCGCTGCCGCTCAAGTGAAGGAAGAAACAAGCCGGAAACGGCAGAAAGGGAAAAA
>Ga0335069_10002361_pt1 | contig 29190 bp, 21 predicted proteins | sample Lox_Sample_11_FD_206714 | JGI IMG/M metagenome (GOLD analysis project Ga0335069, IMG submission 206714) | Soil microbial communities from Loxahatchee National Wildlife Refuge, Florida, United States - Lox_Sample_1.1 | ecosystem: Environmental > Terrestrial > Soil > Wetlands | place: USA...
AGTCCGCGAGCAAAAGGGCCTCGTCCACACCGTGGACGCGTGGACCTACAGCCCCGGCCAATCCGGCTTGTTCGGCGTGAGCGCCATGGTGGACCCCGACAAATTCGAGGCCGCGCGCAACGCCATGCTGGAGGAAATCGAGCGGATGAAAGCCGCTCCTGTCGCTCCGGACGAGCTGAGCAAGGCCGTGAAGCAGTTCATCTCCGGCACGCTCGCTTCCCGCAAAACCATGCAAGGCCAGGCGCAGGACCTGGGCGGCAGTTGGCTCGCCGCCAACGACCTTAACTTCAGTGAGCGCTACCTCGCGGCAGTCAAGCGCATCACCCCGGCGGATGTGCAGCGCGTTGCTGTCAGCTATCTGACCGCGGAGAACCGCACCCTCTATTCGCTCCTGCCTGCGGGCACCGCGCCCAAAGCCGCCGTCGCGGCGGAGACCTCGCGCGAGCACCCCATTCAAAAGCTCGAGCTGCCCAACGGGCTGCGCCTGCTATTGAAAGAAGATCACCGACTCCCCTTCGTGGAATTCCGCACAGTCTTCAGGGGCGGCGTGCTGGTCGAGACCACGGAGAAGAACGGCCTTACCCAGCTTGCCGGCAAGATGCTGCTGAAGGGCACCGGGCGGCGCACCGCCGAGGAGATAGCACGCGAAATCGAATCCGTCGGCGGCAGCATTGACAGCTATGGCGGCAACAACAGCTTCGGAGTAAACGCCGAAGTGCTCAGCAGCGACTTCGCGACCGGCCTCGACCTGCTGTCCGACGTGCTCCTGAACCCCACGTTCCCGGCACCCGCGCTGGAGCGCGAGCGCGAAGTCCAGCTCGCCGCCATCCGCGACCAGAAGGACCACCTGCTCCAGAGCGCCTCCCTGGCCATGCGCCGCGCCTTATTCGGCCTGACCGGTTACGGACTCGACGCCCTCGGCACCGAAACCAGCGTGCAGGCTATACAGGTATCCGACGTGAGGGCCTTCCATGCCCGGTTCGCGCGCCCAAACAACTGCGTGCTGGCCATCTACGGTGACATCGCCCCCGAGCAGGTCAAAGCCGAGGTGGAAAAGACCTTCGCTGGATGGCAACCCTCGCCGCCCGGCTCGGCCCCGACTCAAGACTCAAGGCTCAAGACTTTAGACTCCATCCAGCGTGTGACGGAGACCCGCGACAAGAAACAGGCCGTCCTCCTGGTTGGCTACCGCGGCACGACCGTCGCCGACGCGGACCGTTACCCGCTCGACCTGTTGCACGAGGCATGCAGCGACCTCGGCTCGCGCTTGTTCCTGCGCATTCGCGAGCAGCTTGGCCTGGCGTATTACGTAGGCGCCCAGAATGTCGTGGGCCTTGCGCCCGGCTATTTTGCGTTCTACGCAGGCACCGCACCCGATAAAGCCGCCCTGGTTGAAAGCGAACTGCTCAAGGAAGCCGAGCTGCTGAGCGCGGAGGGCATCACCCCTGAGGAACTCAAGCGTGCCAAGGCCAAGGTCATCGGCCAGCGCAAGATTGCCCGGCAGGACCTGGGCGGCTACGCCATGACCACCGCCCTGGACGAGCTCTACGGCCTTGGCTACGACCATAGCGACGGCGACGACGCCCGCTACGAAGCCGTCACGCTCCAACAGATGAAGGACATCGCGCGGAAATATCTTCTGCCGAACGCGCTGGTCATTGCTTTGGTGAAGCCCGAGCAAGCCGATTGAGATCCCTGAAAAAGGCGCGAACAATAGAGGAACAATAGAGGACCAATAGAGGTCCAATAGGGGAGCAATCGAGAGACACACCCGGGTGTCGAGCCGACCGCACGCCGGCCGTCCCGCGCAGGCCTGCTCACATCTGCGGGGATCGTGCTTCGAGAGAGGCGAGCGACCAGCCGATTCCGCCCTACGGCCTCTCAGGGAGCTGCCTTTGGCCGCAGGCTGACCGAGCCGGGCGTAGTGATCACCGTCCCGGGCTGAACCGTCAGCACGGCTTGGATCCGGGTTGGATTCCCGGCGGAGTCGAGAAGCGTGGCCTGGACCAGGTGGTCACCGCCTTTGAGGTTCGCCTGAAGGCGGTCCTTGGCCGTAACGGTGGTTCCATCGTAGGTCCAGCTTTGGACCGGGAGCGTGCGCGCGGCACCCGAGAGCGGCTGCACCTCAAGAGTAACGAGCATCGTCCCATCGGCGGCGGGTTGGCCCTGGCCACAGAGCACAATTTGCCCCTGCGGCTCCGCGTTGGCCTGGCCGGGCGCGCCGGGGCCGGGAGCCGTTCCTTCATTGGACAGAGGCGCTGCCGGGTTGGGCCCCGGCGAGGGCAGGGGAGAGGCGCCGGGGGCCGGGGAAGCTCGCTGTCCAGGGGAGGGCGATCCGCCCGGGGTGGTCCCGGTCGGTTGCATGCCTGCAGGCGGCTGTGCGGCCTTGGCCTGATTCGCAGGTTTCTGCGCTGCCTGCGTGGACGCCTGGGCACGATCCGCCGCAGCTTTGGCTTTGTCGGCGAGGTCCCGCGCCTGCTTCGCGGCAGCGGTGGCGTCGGCAGCTTGCTGCTGCTTTCGATCCACATCCGCCTTCGTGGCGTCGGCGGCTTGCCGGGCGCGCTGGGCTTCGGCGGCGGCTCTGTCGGCATCCGCCTGGGCCTTTTGGGCGGCCGCTTCGGCTTGTTTCGCCTCCTGCTGAGCCTGCGCGGGCGGTGTGGCCGCGTTCTCGCCCTGAGCTGGCGGCGCGGGGCTGGCGGGCGGCGGCTGGGTAAACTGTTCGGCCCATCCCCGCACCTGCTCCCGATGCGTGGCCACCCACCACGCTGGCAACAGCAGGAGCAGCAGCAGGAGCAAGGCAGCCAGGAGCCGGCGCAGATTGTAGGACTTGTCCTCGACCAGCTTTTCGACAGCGGCGCCAGGCGCTAACGACGAATCGCGTGTTCGCTCGCACCCCCACAGTATTTGCAGCCGCCGCCTCCACCAGGGGCCGACGAAGCGGTACAGTTCGGGCTCAAGCGCCGGGCTCGGCAGCCTGAAGCGTTCGATGATCTCGCGATTGTGCGGCTGGGCGCCGGGGTCCTGTGCTTGCGCCTTGAACTCCTCGATAGCGGCCTTGAGCCGGCGAAGCTGAGGCCGCGGAATGCCGCGCCCGTTGAGCGGCCGGCTGCGGCGCAACAGTTCCCGGCCTCTTGCCTCGCGGTGAAAGCGTCCATACTTGCCCTGGTCGTCCTTCTCGACTTCGACGGGCGGGAGAAACTCCGCCAGGCTGCTCTCACGGATGAGCTGCTGCGGCATCTTGTCCCAATAGACCCCGCCCTGGCTGAACGCGCGCAAGGGCTCGTAATCGCCCGAGCGGGCGAGAAGGCCGTTGGAGGCGGGTTCGAGGGGCATGAGCTTTCAGGGGTTCGAGGGCCGGCTGAACCAGCCCTCCCGGGGCGCGGCCGTGAGCCGGATAGCCGATAGCCAATCGCCAATAGCCGAGGGCGAATGCAGGCATGGCCGAGAGCGGATGAGAATGCTCCAGAGGGCGCTATACGCGGCTCGCGACCCTGAACCCGGGACGGAGAACATCCAACATCCAACATCCAACACCCAACATCCGATGCTGGCGCGTGCCGGCGCCATTGGATGTTGGATGTTGGATGTTGGATGTTGGATGTTCCCAAACTTCAGGGTGGGCAGAGAGAACCTCATGGCTGCTCCTCAACTGACCTCTGCCAGGAATTGCCAACTGCCTTTGGCGTCGCGCACCGCCCAGCTCAGCACCTTGCGCACCTCGACCAGGCCGCTGGCGGACGGCTTCATGAACTTGTTGTCCACGCGGTCGCCCGCGCGCACGGTCTTGATATCGAATTGGCCGCGGGCGGACTGGCTGAGCGCCTGGGCAATCCTCTCGGCCTGCGGGCTATAGGTCTCATATACCGAGCGGCCGAGTTCGCGCAGCAGCTCCATCGGGATGGGGCGGCCCAGCCGTTCGAGGGCCGCCGCCGCAGACAGGCGCGCGACCAGGAGAGAAACCGCCGGCTCGGTGCCCGCGCGCCGGATGACCTCCTCGCGCCACGCGCGCCAGCCCTCGCCCTGTAAGGCTTTCGGCAGCAATTGTGCCTGGAGTTTCTCGGAATCCTCCCGCAGGCGCTGCGCGTCCTGCAAGATGCGCGCCGCCTCGTTGCGGACGGCTTCGGCCTTCTCGCGATCGGCTGCGCTCTCTGCCAGCACCCCCTTCGCGCGCTCCTGTTCCGCGCGGGCCTTGGCAGCCGCATCCTCGTTGCGCTTGATCTCGTCCCTTGCCTTTTCCTCGGCCTGGCCGGCCGCCTCCTTGCGGGCTTGCGCGTCGGCGGCAATACGCTGGTTCTCCTTCGCTTGGGCCTCGGCCTGGCGCTTGAGCTCCACGGCCTCGCGATAAAGCTTCTCGGCCTGGGGCACTGCGGCTTGTCTTGCGCCCAGGTCCTTATCGAGCTGTTCCAGGCGCCGGGCCTCCGCCGAGAGGTCACGCTGAAGCCACTCGCCAATGCGCTTCATTTCGGCGAGTTGCCGGGCGCTGAACTCGTTGGCCTCCGCGATGAGTCTCAGGGTTTCCGCCGTGAGCCGGTTGGCCTGCACCTGGATGTCTGGAGCTGACGCTACCGGCTTAGGCCCCTGTTCATTCGCGTTCATTGGCGTCCCGGGTTATTCAGGTAGTAGCGTAAGCCTCTGGCTTGCGTCCGTAGCGGCAACCCTCCGGGTTGCCGCACACGCCGCTGCACTCGGGCAATCCAGAGGATTGTTGCAACTATCGCAAGCCGGAGGCTTACGCTACTTGAATAGTTGCTGGCGTCCATTAGCGGTTACGCTGAGTCACGAGGCCTCACGCTTCCTCAACCGGCTCCGGGCTGGGCCAGAGCACGTGGAACGTGCCCGTGTCCAGCCAGTGCGTATCGGTTTCCAGGGTGCACAGGGACAATTCCACGTCCTGCGCCGTCACCCGCTGGCCGTTCCAGGTGCCGTTCACCTCGCCGACGCGCAAGGATTCGCTTTGCGGCGCCTGGTCGGCGTCGCTCGCGCTCCAGACGGGAGGCGGCACGCGCTCCAGCGTCACCTCCAGCAGCGCGTTGACCGGGTCACCGCCGCTGCGGTAGCGGCTGCGATCGCGCCAACGCAATTGATACACCGGTTCCGGCCGCGTGTCGGCGGGCAGCATCCGGCGCCCGAGGCGGTCGCCAATTTGCAAGCGGCACTGCTTGCGGTCCTCGCGCGGTTCGAGCAGCAGCGTGCCGAAGCGGGTGTGGCTGCCCCGGGGCATGGTGCCCCAATAATTGCGGGTGAGCAGGTGCGGTGACACCTGGCGCGTGATGTGCCAGCCGGGGCCGACCAGCCCGCGCTTGATCGCCTGGTGCAGTGCGGCGCCGGCCACCGTCACCGTCTTGGCGTCGTGAATCCGCCCATCCACGCTGAGCGGATACCACGCGCCCACGTAGGCGTCCTTGGTGAAGAGAATGCGCTGCGGCAGGAGCGGCAGTTCGGCGCGCAACAGGTTGCGCAGCGCCGCCAGCTCGGAAGGCTTGCCGCTCACCAACACCAGGTCGCAGTCGAACGCCTCGACCGCCTTGGCCATCGAGCGGAACAGCCCTGCGAAGTTCTCCCGCACGCACTGCGTCAGCCGCTCCTGCGAGTAGCTCAGCGCGGCGTCCGCATCCAGCAGCCGCCCGGGGAGCCCCGCTCCTTCGCAGAGCTGGTTGAATTCTTCGATCAACTGCAGGTTTACGTGCAGCTCGCGCAGCGTCGGCGTAGGCTGCACTGTGGATTCCTCCCGGCCAGCCGCCGCCAGCCAGCCATTGACGATCGGCAGCAACACCTGCCGGGTGAGCCGGTTCCAGCGCGCCCGCTCGTCGCCTTTTTGCCGGCTGAATAGGGCGGCAAAGCGTTGCCGCTGGTCTTCGCTCAAGCCCTGCCCGAGGGCGGGCAACAGGACGGACTCGATGATCCGCCGCACCAGCGCGTCGCCCGCTATCGTGCTGCTATCGCGATAAAGCACGGTCGCGACCAGGTCCACACCTTCGCCGGGCCGGCGGTCCTGGTATTCCACGATGGTGACATCGGTCGTGCCGCCGCCGATGTCCAGGTTCAGCACGCGTGCCCGCGCCTCCGTGCCGCGCCCGCGCCCGACCAACTCCAGCCAGTTCTCGCCTTCGCCGCCCAGGCGCGTCATTTCATCAAAGACGAGTGGAAGCTGCGCCGCCACCGCTTCGTCCAACTCCATGCTCAAGTTCGGCCGCTCGCCGCCGTTGGTGACTAGCCGGCAGTCCGCGAAATGCGTGAGCGCGAAAATGTCCAGCGCCTTCTGCCACTTGCGCCGGTAGGCGGCCAGCTCCTGCGCCGTCCAGCCGGGCGGGAAAGTCACCATTACCGACGCGAGCCGCACCCGCACGAACGGCTGCCCGGCAGGGCGTCCGGAAGGCGATTGAAGCTGGCGGTAGGCTGCCTCCAGCAGCGCCAGCGCCGTCCAGGTCAGGGCGTCGGCGCGCGGATAGGCCGGCTCGTTGGGCCGGGAAGGCGGGCGCGCGGCGGCGTTGGCGCGCTCCGGCGGAGGGCACTGGGCGGCGTCTTCGCCCAGGCTCCAGTCCGAGCCGTCCTGGTCGAGGAAGCGCAGCATGGTGCCGGAGAGTTTCTCGAGGGTCTTGCCGGCCTGCACCATCTTCGAGTTGGGATGCCAGCGCTGGACGTTCATCGTCCAGTAGGTCAGGCCGGCTTCGCCGAGGTCGCCCACGGGCGTTTGGTCCCAAAGGTAGCGCTTGGGAGAGCTCAGGAAGTGATTGCCGCCGGCGCTGGGTTCCATGTTGGCGAGAATGTCGGCGGCGGGCGGCCCCAGCACCGCCGGGGACAGCTCCACAAACATGTGCGGCATACGCAGCGTGCGCGCCACCACTCGCTCCCCCTTCTTCCGGAGGGGCCACAGGTGAGGACCCGTCTGCTCCCAGCGCAGGTCCTCGACGGGTTGCGGCAGATGCGGCGGCAGCTTCTGGTCGAGCGGCTCGAGGTTCGCGAAGGTGGTCTCCTGCAGCACGAACCACGAGTCCACGAGCGCGAACGGGTCCTCCGAGTCCTTGCCCCCAGCTTGGGGCTCTTCCTTCCGGTAAGAAAAGCGCACCGGCTGCGTGATCTCGGATAGGGTGCCGCGCGCCGCCTGGCTCCGCGCCAGCAGCAGCGCGACGGAACGCGTATTGCCGAAGTCCACGATCAAGTCCACGTCCACCACCTTGCCGACCGGCTCCAGCCAGTGAACCTCCAGGTCGAGGCTCACTGAGCGGCCGAGGGCGGAGGAGTCGCGCGCGGGCGCCGGGGTGAGCGGCAGATACACCGTGAGTTTCTGCACGCCGCCGGCGGGCTGGTGCGTGGCGTCGGGGAATACGTAAGGTGTGCGGGTTTTGTCGGCGGGCGTGTAGCGGGCGGCATCGTTGCCCGAGACGGCTTCCTCGGGCTGCAGCGCCCAGCCGCGGTGGGCGGTGCCCTGGTTGGTTTCGATGGCCAGCAGCACGCCGCTCTGGTCGGTGGGGTTGCCGGCGACCTCGCGCTGGGCGAATTGATAGCGCAACCAGCGCAGCGGCGCGCCGCTCCGGTCGCGCGCCTCGCACCAGGGAAAATCGTTGTTCCGGCAAAGGCGCTCAATATCCGGGTTATCATTCACCTGGCGCGAGGTGAGGGGCACGAACGCGAAATGGTGCCCGGTGTCGGCGAACAGGTTGATGATGGCCGGCTGCGCCGCCGGGTCGGAGGCGGCGGGCTGGAGGTCTGCCGATTCGGCAGCCGGGCCGGACGCGGATTCGCCGCGGGTGAAAGGGTCATTCGGGTCCATACGAGCGACAGGGAATTGAAAATTGCAGATTGAAAATTGAAGATTTCAAATTGGAGCCTCCGCTCCCGACGCGACAGTGCCTAGGATTTGCGGCAACGGCGCCTCCAATTTGCAATTTACAATTTACAATCTTCAATCTGCAATTCCCCGTAATGATCGAGGCAACGACAGGTGGGCACATCGCAAATTGCAGATTGAAAATTGAAGATTTCAAATTGGAGCTTCCTCGGGTCCGGGCGGTTGTTTCCCGCGCCCACGGGACTTCGCAGTTAGTATGGATTGGGCGATTATGCTCAGTAGTTCTTCGCACTCTCGCAGGAGAGCTGCAATTCGCCTTGGCGGCAGCAAGTCGGCGATAACGGTGAAGCGGAGCCATCCGCGGGTCTCTTTCTGTTCCTTCAGGGGTATCTTCAGTTTATGGATGAAGTCGCGCCGGCTTTCCGCGCAACAGGCCTCATCGTAATTGGGCGGTGCGCTGGTGCCGCACCGAACCAATTGCCCCGCCACGTGCCGCCCCAGCCGCGTATCCGGCAGCGCATCCACCACCTTCCCTACCCGTGCCGCAAACCCCCACAGCCGAGTGGATAGCTCCTCAGGTGTCATGGGCGCCCCCAATTAGCCATTTACAATTTACAATATTCAATCTGCAATTCCGTTCTCTCCAAGGCTCTCGGCCAACTTTGCCAACTCGGCATCTCCTGGCTGCGGTCTCCTCGCCGAGGCCGGCGCCTTCTTAACCGTTTCGAGGTGTTGCAGGAACGGCTTCAGGAAGCCCAGGTAATGCGGCGACTGGCGGTCCTCCCTCGACTCGGCGTCCTGCTGCTCCCGCGCCGCGTAGCCGCGCAGCCGGGGCTGGATCGCGTCAGCGGTGACGCTGGAGGCGGCAGCATCGTCGTCGGTAAAGCCCCGGTGTGGCGGACGGCCCTCGACGCCAAAGCAGATCATCTCCGCCATGCGCACGGCTAGAAAACGTCTGGCCTGGGCCGCTTCCACGTGGTCATTCAGTTGGTCGAGGTTCTCGCGCAGCCACCGATGCAGGTTGCCCTGCAACAACACGTGCTCGGCAAGGTAGCCCAAGTGGCGGCTGGTCGCCGCGGCATCCTTCAGGCCAAGGAACGCCCAATCGCCGTCACGCCCCTTGCGCAGCTCGCGCCAGCGCAGGAGCTGCGCCTCGACGTAGGCCCGCCAGTCCGGGCTTTGGCTTGCCAAGGGAATCGGCTCCAGCAGCTCTGGCTCCACATTCAACAACTGGCGCACCCCCTGGCTGACATACGCGGCCGCATCGGTTTCCAGGTGCTGTTGCCGGTAGCCATCCATCTCCGCCTCCAGTGCGGGGCCCCAGGCTTCCAGCTCCTGCGCGCGGCGCGTCTCGCCGGCGGCTGCGGGAGGCAGAGCGGCTTCCAGCAACGCCGCAAATTGCCGCTCCAGCTCTTGTCCACGCCGAGCCAGCAGGGCCCCCACTTGCGACTGTTGGGCCTGCGCCGCCAGTGCCGAGAGGAAGTAATCCGTGCCCCCGTCTCCGTCCGCCGTTCCGCCTTTGATCATCGCGGAGACCGAGCCGATGCAGTTGCCCAGGTGCCGCCGAAAATCCTCGCTCTGGGAAATCAGCTTGGCGGCCGCCGCAAGTTCCTGTGAGTTGCCGCGAATGCGGCCCTCGTCGAACTGCGGATAGGTGGTAGTGAAGAACTGCACCCACTGCGGGTTGGCCAGGTCGCCCAGCTTGTTAAGGAATTCGAACACGGGCGAGAAGTCTGCTGACGGACGCTGCAAGTGGATGCTGTCCACGACGCCGTTGACCAACCGGGCGGCAAACGTCAGCACGAGGTTCAAAGGCACCGTGCCCGGCGGCGGCGGCCAGGGCTGACCCAAAGCGCGCACCCAGGCCTGGATGCCGGTGAGCAACTGCGTGGGTTGCGCCGGGGGCGCCTGGATGCGGTTCAGTAGCGAGAAACCGGCAATGCCGAGCTGGCGCGAACGCGTCACGACGATACTCGCCGTCTTGCCGCGCTTGAGCACCTCGGTCAGCAATTGCACCGGGGTCAGTTGCTCCGGCTGCTTGCGCTCCCCGCCCGGGTAGGTCAGCGCCACGCCGGGGAAATCCAGCAGGTCGGCGGCATGCAGGAGGCGGCGGGCCGGTGAGTCTTGCGGCAGGAGAGCCGCATTGATCGGCAGCGTCATTTCCCAGACCAGGCCCTGCCACAGGCCGAACTCCTGCGTGTCCACAAATGCGGGCGTGGGCAAGCCCGTGCTTAGGCAGAAGTGCTCGCCCGCTGAGTAACCGACCCCGGTGATCACGCCTGTTCCATCGCCCTGCGAAACCTTGCGGTAAGCGTCTATGTCCAGGAAAAGGCGCGCGACCTCATAGGAGCAATGGATCGGGCGGCCCGCCGCCTGCTTCAGGATCCTGCTCCGTTGCGCGACCAGCTTCTGCCACAAATCGGTCAGTGGCGCCCGGCCATCCCAGAATAGCCAGGCCGAAAACTCCTCCAAACCGGCCGCGTCGGATCGCAACAGAGGATCCGAAGCGAGGCGCGGCCGCAGGTTCTTCCAATCCGGCGCCAGGTTGCGGTAGCGTGCCCAGTCGGCGGCAATAAGGTCGTCCAGCACGTTGAGCACGGTCTGGAGCCGCTCGCGGACCTGGCGGCTCGCCGCGCCTCGCCCACGGAAGCGTGACTTCAACTCGACCAGCTTGCGGTCCACGCCTGCCGCCTCATGAAAGACCTCGCGTCCCTTGGCTGTGCGCGTGTCGCATTCCATCACATAGCCCGCTGCCAACGCGTGCAGTGCCTGTTCCTCGGTCGCCAGCTTCAGCTCGACCGGATGGTGAGGGTCCGCGACCTCCTGGCAGAGCGTAAAGCGAGTCACACAGCCCGACGCATCGTGCTGCTGGTTGTAGGGATTCAGGTGGACGCATTGCGGCTTGTCAGGCCGGCCTACGAACACCACGGGTTTCATGGGGTCCCATTGCAGGGCCGAGGTGGCCTTGGGGTCTGCCGGCGCATCCAGGTAACGGGAGAGGAGGGTGGACTTGCCGCTTTGCGAAGGTCCCCACAGCGCCAGGCAAGGCTTGCCGGCAGCGACCGCGGCCTCGACAGACGCCGCCGCATCCCGCACCTGGTAGAGCTCGTCCAGCCAGGCGCCGCTCAGGTCATATTCGCCGGCCCGGGCCGACCCGCGTTGCCAATACCAGTCCAGGACGGCGCTGCCCCTTGCTGATGTTGAGCCACTCATCTGAGGTCATGTTGTGTGACCATTGCCTCCGTGCAAGCCAAAAGTGAGGGCAAAGCCCCACAGTTGCGCTGGGATACGGGCCGGCGCGCTACCGCCCCGAATTCCGCCAGCCATTCGGCCGGGATGCGGGCTCAGTCAGTCAAGCTGCTGCTAAGGCTCGCGCGTCATGTCCATCGTTTCTCCTGATGTTCCGCTGCGCTTTTTCGAATATGCCTTTTCCTGGCCCGCGGCTAAGCTGGCGGCATGAACACTTCTACCATTCACTGCGGAACCGGGACGGCCAACCGGCTATTGGGTCTCCATCGAGTCACAGGAAATCGCGAAAGTCGTTATCCTGGGAATGCGCTGCTCCTTGCGCTCCTGCTCGCGCTGGGAGCGCTTTCGACGCACGCGGCGGAGCAGGCCACCTACAAGCTCTTCGGGCGGGAGGTTGGCGGCTATGATTCAAAGGCCGACCTGCCCGGAATCGTCGCCAAGGCTCTCGGCCCCAGGGCATCAGTAGCCGATTGGGACGAGATCAAGAAGCAACACGGCACGAGCGAGGCCGACCTAAAGGCGTTCTGTGAAAAGCTGGGGCTGGCCCCCAACAGTTCGGCCTGGGTTACGCTCGGCGGGAAACCGTACTGGCAGGAAGAGCGGCGCTACTTCGTCTATCGGGCCGATCACAGGCTGCCGGAGGACTTTATGTTGCATGACCAGTTGCAGGACAACTTCCTGCTGCTTGGCTCGTGGTACGAGACGCGCCCCATCCTGGTGAAGATTACAGGTTACAACGCAGCCGACGCGGCGAAGTTCGCCAAATGGGACGAGGCGCTGGCTGCTCGGAAAAAGCCAGCGGTGGCAGGGAGCAAGGAAATCGCCGGCGTTTACACCCTGTCCACCGTTAATGGCCAGAAGGTGCCGGCCACCATCTCACACGAGGGAGCGACGTTGCGGATTCTTTCGGGCACTTTCACGATCACCCCGGAGGGAACGTGCAGCAGCCGGATGATCTTTATTCCGCCTTCCGGCAGGCAGGCGACAGTGGAAACCACGGCGACCTATACGGTCGAAGGGCAGAAGCTCGATATGCAATGGAAGAACGCGGGCCGGACCACGGGCACAGTCGAGGGCAACACCTTTACGATGAACAACGAGGGCATGGTCCTCGCCTACCAGAAGTAATCGGAAGCCTGCGGGCTCACGGAGACCCGGCTGGCTCTCTCAACCTGAAAAAGCGGCTGGGGTCGGTAAGCGGGACCGTGTAGCGAATGGGCCACCAGGGGAGGCTCCCGCCGGATCAGGCCCCGGCACCGGGTGCGCCCGGTGCACCCCTTGACTTCACTCCCGGCGCTCGTATGGTAGCTTAAGTACCCAAGAAGCATTGCTAACCTGCCGCCGGCGAACGGGCGACCACGTACCGTGTGCGGGTAGGGAGGCCATGCTGAAAGCCGCCAGCCTGCAAGCTGCCTGCGCTTGGGAGAAACCATAGCTAGCGAAAGGAAATCCGCATGTCTGTTATACAGGTTGGAATCATTGATACGACCAGCAAGCTGGACCAGGAGCTGGTCCAGTCGGCAGCCGCTGCGTTGAACCTCCAGGTCATCAAGGACCTCCCGCAGTTCTGGAACATCCAGGCGACGGTGAGCTATCTGCCCGATGCGGGCAAAATCCCGCCCGGCGTCTGGCCCGTCAAGCTGGTGCCCAAACTGCCGCCGGGTGAAGGCGGCGTGCACATGGATAAGCACAACCAGCCCTACTCGCTGGTCATCGCTAACCCGGGAAGCGACGAGTGGACCATAGACGCGAGCCATGAGACGCTGGAGATGCTCGTTGACCCCTACGGGAACCGGCTGCAGTCGGCGCACGCCATCGCCATAGACCCCAACGGCACCATCACCGACAATGCCGGCGAATTCAGCTACCTGGTGGAAGCGTGCGATCCCTGCGAGGCCGACAACTACGCCTACTCGATTCAAGGAGTGGCCGTCTCCGACTTCATCACGCCGCACTTTTACGATCCGACGCCGACCCCCGGCGTTCGATACAGCTTCACGGGCGCGATCCAGGCTCCGCGCCGGCTGCTGCCGGGCGGCTACATCTCTTACGTTGATCTGGCCACGAACGAGTGGCAGCAGATCCTGTGGATCGACCCGAACCAGAAACCCATCGTGAGAGACCTTGGCCCTGCTCCCGCGGGCCAGAGCCTGCGGGTATGGGTGGACGCGCAAATGGAGGCTTACAAGCAGAAGATCAGGCACAAACGGGCCCTCAATCCGGCGCTGCTTGACCGCTGCAGAAAACGTCGCACGGAGCTGTCGCGAATCGCGTCCCTGCGCGCCAAACTCTACACATAACACCGGCCCCGCTGCCCGACGGCAGCATCATAACGCACGTAAGTGCCATAGTATCAGCAAGTTGTGCGTTTTAGCGCACTCCTCGCACATTACCGGTTTGTACCCGTATCCCCTCCCTACCCCCTCCCTTACCCCACCCTATGCACACCGTAGATAACAATGTTATCCACGGTGTGCATAGGGTGGGGTAAGGGAGGGGGTAGGGAGAGCGTCTGGCGAAGCTCTGGAACAGAGGCAGTCGGTCCCCTACGGCTATGGCGGACGGACACTTAAGGCATAGCGGGAACATACGAATTCCGATCATCTTTGGAAGCGACTGCGGCTGAAAGGCTTAGTGGCAAATTCAGCGCCGTTAGGGTCCTTCCCTGATACCGCGCCGGGGAGAGACCTACTTTCCTGGGATCGTCCTGCGAGGGAGTGTCAGGCGCGAAACGGGACTTTGGTCTGAGGGTTACGGGCCGGTGAGAGCGGAGGGGGGCGGATTCCCGGGTCAATGGCGGGCAGCAGAGGATATGTTGCACTATGGATGACAAACAGAGAGTCAGCGTGACGCGCTGCGGCCCCCGCCAACGGGGAGAGGGGAGTGGAGCCCGAGAATGAAAGCGCTACTACTCCGCACAGCGCCGGGGCGTCCTTTCCTGGTTGCGCTGACCTGCTGCCTGCTCGGCTTGACGGCAGAGTCGCGACTTAAAGGTCAAACGAATGTTCCGCCGCCGCTGACCTCTATTGCGGGCCGGCCCGAGCGGATCATGGTTCGCCCCCTGCCCGGGAAGGACCTGTCCGCACTGCACTGCGCCAACGGCGTGCGCCGGCTGAGGGCGTTCCCGGCCATTGGCGGTTGGGAAATCCTCGAACTGCCCCGCGGGGCTGATGCCGATGCTATGGTCGCGGCTTACCTGAAGAGCGAGTTGGTGCGTTACGCCGAGAAGGACCACATCGTTCATGCGCAGCTTGAGCCCAACGACCCGTACTTCCAGAACGGCACCTGCTGGCAGCTCATGAACACGGGCCAATCTGGAGGCGTCGTTGGGGCGGATATTGACGCCACCGATGCGTGGAACACCATCACGAGCGCCGGGGGGGTGATCGTGGCCGTCGTGGACAGCGGTATTCGCTACACGCACCAGGACCTGGCGCCCAACATGTGGCATAACCCACAGGAGAATAATGACGGGTACAGCGGCGACCTTTATGGCATTAATGCCATCACCGGCAGCGGCAACCCGTCGGACGACTACGGCCATGGCACGCATGTGGCCGGGATTATCGGGGCAGTGGGGAATAACGGTGTTGGGGTCGTGGGGGTTTGCTGGAGCGTCCAGCTTATGGCGCTCAAGTTCATAGACTCACAGGGAAACGGCACGGTCTCGGATGCGATCACGTGCATTGATTACGCCGTCTCCCATTATGCGTCGGTCATCAACTTCAGTTGGGGCGATCCTTCCTGGAACTCTCAGGCGCTCTATGATGCGATCGAGGCGGCGGGCAACGCCGGGGTAATCTTCACCGCCGCCTGCGGCAACCTGGGCCAGAACACGGATTACTACCCTTATTATCCCGCCAGCTATCAGCTCGCCAACCTGATCTCCGTGGCCGCCACCACCCGCGCCGACCAACTGGCCAGCTACTCCTCCTACGGGCCGAGCACGGTCTCGCTGGGCGCGCCGGGGGACGGAATCTATTCCTGTTGGAACAGCTCAGACAGCAGCTACCAAACTCTGGCTGGCACCTCGATGGCCGCTCCGCTGGTCGCCGGCGCCTGTGCCCTGCTCTGGGCCGAGTACCCCTACGAAACCTACAGCGACATCATCCACCGCATCATGTGGAATGTGACCCAGATCCCGGCGCTGGCGGGCAAGTGCGTAAGCAATGGCCGGCTGAACCTGAGCGCAGCGATGCACGCGGCCGGGCCAACGCAGCCCCCGACCGTGACGGTGACCGCCTCCAGTCCAGTGGCGATCATCGGCACGTCCACTTACGGGGCATTTACCTTCACGCAGACCGGCAGCGCCTCAACGCCACTGGCGGTGAATTATTCTCTGGGCGGCACGGCTGTGAAATGGGACGATTATCGCGAGCCACCGCCAGTATCGAGTATGCCGACGTCCATCACGATCCCGGCGGGCAGCAACTCCTTCACGATACAGATCGAGGCCACTGGCAATACTAACAATGTCAACCCGGAAACCATCGTGCTGACGTTGAGCAGCAGCGCTGACTACAACGTCGGCTCTCCGAACAGCGGCACGATCACTATCTACCCGAACATGCCGCTGCGCATCCAGAGTGCCCGCTTCAGCCCGCCGGCAAATGTGACCCTCACCTGGTCGAGCGTCTCCGGGGCCAGCTACCAGGTGCAGTACAGGAGCACGGTGAACGGCTCATGGCAGACCGTCGCCGGCACGATTCCCTCCGCGGGCGCCAGCACCTCCTGGACAGGCAGTGTGTCCGGCGTGCGGCAGCAGTTTTACCGGGTCATGCGGACCAGTTGACATGGCCGGCCGCGTGCCGGGGGCGGGGGGAGATTAGGCCCGTTTGACAAAGCCGGGCCTGATGGTATTGGTCTGGCATGAAGCCAGTTTCATGTGTCGTTGCGCTTTTCCTTATGCATGTCATCGCCTCATCGGCCAGCCCGCTGCAGGACATCCCGGTCAAAGACATTGACGGCAAGGAGACCTCGCTGAAGGCCTATCAAGGCAAGGTGCTGCTGATTGTCAATGTGGCATCCAAGTGCGGCCTCACGCCGCAATACAAGGCGCTGGAGGCCGTGTATGAGAAGTACAAGGACAAGGGCTTCGTGATTCTGGCCTTCCCGTGCAACCAGTTCAACGGGCAGGAGCCGGGGTCGAATGAGCAGATCAAGCAGTTCTGTTCCACCAAGTACAGCGTGACCTTCCCGTTGTTCGACAAGATCGAGGTCAACGGGCCTGGCCGCCACGCGCTTTACGTGGCTCTCGCCGGGCCGGGATCGCCGTTCCCTGGGGATATCAAATGGAACTTTGGCAAGTTCCTCATCAGCCGGGATGGCAAGATTCTGAAGCGGTTCGAGCCGCGCACGGTACCTGATGCTCCCGAGGTGACTGATGCCATCGAGACCGCGCTGTCGGCCAAGTAGAGCGTCAACCTGCCCACGCGGGAGGCGAACGATGCTGCTTCGTAGTTGATGGACGCGATCGAGGGCGACGAACGGATGGGCCGGCGACTCCTGCGAGTTTTAGCCGCGGTGCTGGTGCTGGTTGCGGTGGGGACCTGGCTCGTGTTGGGCGCCAGTCTCGGATGGACCAAAACTAGCGTGCCCGTGCAGCGGACGGATGACGTCACGGGGATTACTGTTCAAGACTACCGAAGGGGCTTTCGTCCCGGTGTGGACTTTCTGGGGGCCGCCGCTCTCGGAGCTTTGGTGCTCATTGCCGGCTCCTTCCTGCTGCGCAAGCCACAAACCGATAACTAATGACACCTATATGACCAGGCATTACCGACAGATCATCCTCGTTTGCTCTCTTACCGGCGTTCTCCCGGCCCTGAGTGGGGCGGCGCTGGCTGCGCCGGAAAGCTTCGATTTCAAGGACCCGAAGGGCGTCAATAATGCGGTGTTCAAGCTGGACGCGCCGCTGGAAGCCGTCACTGGAAACGCGACCGGCATCAGCGGCAAGGTCACCTTCGACCCCGCTGACCCTGGGGCCACGAAGGGCAAGATCGTGGTCGCCAGCTCGTCGCTCTACGTGCCCAACCCGATGCAATTGCAGCACCTGCGCGGAGAGAAATGGATGGACGTGGCCAAGTACCCCGAGATCTCCTTCGACGCCAGGGAGCTGAAGGATGTGAAGACGAACGGGGACGTGACGACCGCCGACGTCACGGGGCTGTTCACGTGCAAGGGGGTCTCGAAGGAGATTACCGTGCCGGTGAAATTTACCTTCCTGAAGGATAAACTGGGCCAGCGGGTGCCGAACATGAAAGGGGACCTGCTGGTGATCCGCTCGACGTTCAGCATCAAGCGCAGCGACTTTGATATCATGCCGGGGCAAGTCGAGGACAAGGTTTCGGACACCATTGAACTGACGCTCAGCATTGCCGGCGCGGCGCCGAAGTAAGCGGGTTGACGAGCGGGGCAGGGGAGGGGAAGGGAGTCTCGGGTGTCCCACCAGTTACTGAGCACCTAAATCCGAAATCCGGAGCCCGAGAGCCGAAACAAATTCAGAGGCTCGAACGAGCAATGTCGGAAACCTACGGCTGGGGCGGGTTTTGTGCATTTGGGTTTGGAGCATTGGGATTTGTTTCAGATTTAGGATGTAGGATTTCGAGCTTCTGCTACCGAGCGCGGTGGGAGTGTTGAGCTGCGCCCTGCGAGGGGGGAATTCGCTTTTCTTCTGAGCCGATGGCGGTATGTTCAGCCACGCAGTTGCGCAGATGGACGCCGCACACATCAGAAACTTCAGCATCATTGCCCATATTGATCATGGGAAGACGACGCTTTCCGATCGTCTGCTGCACCGCACCGGCACGATCACCACGCGCGAGATGGAGGACCAACTGCTGGATTCAATGGACCTGGAGAAGGAGCGCGGCATCACGATCAAGGCGCACCCGGTGACGATGCTCTACAAGGCCCGCAACGGAGAGACCTACGAGCTGAACCTGATTGATACGCCGGGCCACGTGGACTTCTCCTACGAGGTCTCACGCAGCCTGAGCGCGTGCGAGGGCGCGCTGCTCATTGTGGACGCTGCCCAAGGGGTCGAGGCGCAGACGGTGGCGAACGTGCACCTGGCTATGAAGCAGAACCTCGCCATCATCCCCGTCATCAACAAGATAGACCTGCCGCACGCGAACGTCCCCCAGACTCGGCAGCAATTGGAGGACATCCTGGCCATCCCCGGGGAATCCGCGATTCGCGCCAGCGCCAAGGAAGGCATTGGCATTGATGAAATCCTGGAGGCCATTGTCGAGCGCATTCCGCCGCCCAGGCCCACCGGGGCGCCGTCCGTCCAGGCGCTGGGCTTCGACTCCTATTTCGACACCTACAAAGGCGTCGTCACTCACGTGCGCGTCTTCAACGGCGAACTCATGCCCGGGATGCACGTGAAGCTGCTGCACTCGGGCAAGAACGTGGAGATTAAGGAAGTCGGCAGCTTTAACCCCAAGCCGTACGTGCGGGAGAAGCTCGAGGTGGGCGAGACGGGCTACATGACGGCCAACATCAAGAGCCCGCAGGAAGTCAAGATGGGCGATACGATCACCGACGCGCGGAATCCTTCGCCCGCGCTGCCGGGCTTCAAAGAGATTCATCCGATGGTGTTCAGCGGCATCTATCCCATAAACACAGCCGACTACGAGCACCTGAAGGCGAACCTGGCCAAGCTGCAGTTGAACGATTCGGCGTTCGTTTACCAGCCGGAGACGTCGGTCGCGCTGGGGTTCGGCTTCCGTTGCGGTTTTCTGGGGCTGCTGCACCTGGAGATCGTGCAGGAGCGTCTGCGCCGCGAGTACGGGATGGACATCATCGCCACTTACCCGAGCGTCATCTACCGGGTCACCCTCACCGATGGCACGGCTAAGGAGATTGATAATCCGGCGTACCTGCCGGAGCCGACCTACGTGGCCAGCATTGCCGAGCCGATGGTGAAGGCGTTCGTGATCTGCCCCAACGAGTACATCGGGGACATGATGGCCCTGATTTCGGAGAAACGGGGCAGCGTGGATAATACCGAGACCATTGACTCGCGGCGGGTCATGCTGACCGGCCTCTTGCCGCTCAATGAGATCCTCATAGATTTCCACGACCGGATTAAGAGCATCACGCGCGGTTATGGCTCGATGGACTACGAGCACGCCGAGTATCGTGAATCGGACATGGTGAAGCTCGATATGCTGGTGAACGGCGAGTCCGTGGATGCGTTCTCCTGCATCGTGCACCAGTCCAAGGCGGAGGGCAGGGGACGCGCCCTGGCGGCGAAGCTCAAGGAGGTCATTCCTCGCCAGCAGTACGCCGTAGCCATTCAGGCCGCCATCGGCGGCAAGATCATTGCGCGCGAGACCGTGGGCGCGTTACGCAAGGACGTGACCGCCAAATGCTACGGCGGCGACATCACGCGCAAGCGCAAGCTCCTGGAGAAACAGAAGGAAGGCAAGAAGCGCATGAAGTCCTTCGGCTCGGTGAATATCCCGCAGGAAGCGTTTATTGAAGTTCTCAAAGCCTGACATGGCCAACCCAGACAAACAGCAATCCAAACCGAAATCCGCCACGCCACCCGCGCCGGCTGAGCCTCCGAAGGCGGCGGCACCCCCGAAGGTGCCCGTTGCGCTGCGCTGGCTCACCTCCAAGCGGGTCCGCCAGCTCACGGCCATGCGGAAGCATGTCCAGAAGATGCTCAATCATCAACGCGATATCCTGGCTCCGCCGGCCGTTGCGGCGGTTCGTGGGGCGGTGGCCAACGCGCAAAGGGCCGTTGCCGCCGGCGCTGACCCGGAGGCGCTTGATAAACAGATGGAGAGCCTGGAATCGGCGGCAAATAAATGGCTCAAACCGTATCCAAATGCCGCCTGGCGCGAGAACGTCGAGGTGCTGCTGGTGGCGCTGACGGTCGCCATGGGGATCAGGACGTTCTTCCTGCAGCCGTTTAAGATCCCCACAGGTTCGATGCAGCCAACCCTTTACGGGGTGACCTCCGAGAACCTGATCAACCGGCCGGACGTTAAAATCCCGATGGGCTTGACTCGCGTGCGCCAATGGTTCGAAGGCGTGTCCTACGTACACAAGGTGGCCGCCAATGACGGTTTGCTGCAAAGCGTCAGCCCTCCCGTGCGCTTCCTCATTTTCAATATCCTGCAGACGCTGGTCGTCGGCGGGACGACCTACACGATATGGTTGCCGCCCGATTATGGAGCTCCGCCCGGGGGCACCCTCGAGGCCCGGGCAGGCCTTCAGCCCGGCTTCCAGTCGTTTACCAAGGGCGAGGACATGATCCGCCTCCGGGTCAATGCGGGAGACCACCTGTTCGTGGACCGCCTCACTTATAATTTCAGGCCGCCGAAGCGCGGAGAGATCGTGGTCTTCGAGACGAAAGGCATTGACAATCTCCCGCCCGATCAATTCTACATTAAGCGCCTCGTCGGCCTGGGAGGCGAGACCCTTTCCCTCAAGCAGGACTACACGGTCACCGGAGCGCCGTCATTTGGCACCGTGCCCGTCGGGCACCTGGTCGTGTACGGACATCCGCTGAGCGCCGCCACGCCGCACTTCGAGAACGTCTATTCGTTCACCGGGGCGGGTCGCGGCTCCAACGTCCTGCATTACCGCGAAGGCGGCTACTACGGGCACGCGATGGTGGGGCGCCTGGCAACGGGCGAATCCTTCCAGGTCGCGCCCAACCACCTATTCGTCATGGGCGACAACACCATGAATAGCCTCGACAGCCGCTACTGGGGCGACTTTCCCGCCAACCAGGTCATCGGGAAGTCCTTCTTCGTGTACTGGCCGCTTACGGACCGGTTCGGGTGGGGAAACCAGTAAAGGCCAATTAAGGCGGCGTAAGCCCTTGAAGCTTAGCGTGAAGTGGCTGCCGCTGGCACTGGGTGTAGACCGCACAAGGTGTGTTATATTTAATTAGATTCTACGTGGACTCCGCCTAGGCACCGGAATCTGACTCTCGCTGGCGCGGGTCAAAGGTCGCGTTTGGAGTCCGAACTACAGCTTGTCGCGAGGCGTGCAATGCCGGAACGAGCTCAAGCCTGAGCCTTTGGCGCGAGCGCCCGTTTCTCGAACTCGCCCCCTGGGTCTCCACTATTTCGTTTGCTTCCTGATGGACATTGTGTCGGAGGTCGGCTATAAAGCTCGCGTAGCCTGTGCCCGATTTAATCTAGCTGACTATGGCGCGACTCGTTGTAAACCCGGGCTCACCCACAGCCTGGGAACTGCACCTCAAGCCGGGCTCCAATACCCTGGGGCGCGGACAAGCCAATGACTGCCTGATCAACGACCCATCGGTTTCGGGTTCGCACTGCCAGGTTCTTCTCGAAGGCGGCGTCGCCATCATCCGGGACCTGGGTTCGACCAACGGCACCTTTGTGAACCGTGCGCCGGTAAAAGAAGCCGTCCTGCAGGACGGTCAGACCATCCACCTGGGAAGCGTGCAGATGGCCTTTTATGCAGACGGCGCCCCTGTGACTCCGATGGGGGTTTCGCAGGCTGCTATCGCTGCGGCCCCCCGCATTGCCGCGGCCCCCGCCGTCGCCCGCGTGAGTGGCAGCCCGCCGGTGGCGCGGATCGCCGGGACGCCGCCCCCGCCTCGAATCGCAGCCTCGGAGACGGCAGTTGCAGTTGCGGTGGAGGCACCCCCAGTCGGCGGCCCAGCCGTCGTCAGCGCCAACCAGCCTTGCAAGTTCCACCCCAAGACGCCGGCGCGCTATTTCTGCGCTCACTGCCAAAGGTATTACTGCGAGTTTTGCGTCACCGCACGAACGGTTGGAGGCATCCAGCACAAGACCTGCCGCCAATGCGCTGCGGAACTGGTCCCGGTGCAGGTGTCGGGGCCCGCGCCGGGCAGTCAGGAGCGGTTCTTCTCGCGGCTTGCCGGTGTGTTCGCCTATCCTTTCAAAGGCGCGGGACCCTTTGTCCTGGTGGTGTGCATGTTCGTGATGGCCGTGCTCGGCTTTATCAAGGGCCTGTGGGGCTGGTTCATGATGGTATCCTTCTACGGCTACCTCTTTGCCTTCATGCAGAACATCATCCACTCGACGGCTTCGGAGGACGAAGAGCTTCCGAGCTGGCCCGCCTGGGACGACCTCGGTGGATGCGCCTTGCGGCTGGCGGGCGCGCTGGTGTTCTCCTTCGGTCCGGCGATGGGCTTGGAAGTGTATGCGATCTGGTCTGAGGAATCGACCGTAGGCATGGCGATGATCCCTGCCCTGGTTTTCGGCTGCCTTTATTTCCCGATGGCCTTGCTGGCGGTGGCCATGAAGGATTCACCGCTGGCCGGCAACCCGCTCGTTGTGCTGCCGGCGATTGTGAAAGTGCCCTTGGAATACACCGTGACCGTAGTCCTGATGGCGATCGTCGTGGTCGTCGAGCGCGGCGGAGAGATGATGCTCACGGAGATGTTTCCGAAGGGGATGACGACTCATTCCATGGCTACGTTGTTCGAGATGTTTGGGGCGCGGATGCTATGGAACTTGATCGCGCTCTACCTGCTGGCCGTGAACATGCGCGTCCTGGGGCTGCTCTATGTGGCCAAGAAGCGCAAGCTGGCCTGGTTTGAGCGGTAGCGCCGGGCGGGTGCATCTGGACACCAACAACAACCCGCCCCTCACCCCGGCCCTCTCCCCATCCGATGGGGAGAGGGAGAACGACCAGCGCCCAGGAGCGATTCCCCCTCTCCCCATCGGATGGGGAGAGGGCCGGGGTGAGGGGCGCTTGTGGTGGTACTGACAAGACGCGCCCAGCCCCGGCTGGCCGGCCCCCACTTTGGCCTTGAACCCCCTGCCCTGCTGCGGCACATTTTTTGCCGCCAGGGCCCATGGAATGTGGACTTACGAACCCCGCCAGGGCCGGAAGGCAGCAACGGTAGTTTGCTCTGCATCTGCCGTGGTCACCCTGGCATTTGAATTTACGATTTACGATTGGCGATCTGCGAGCCGGTGCTATTCGAGGTGCTCGTGCTATGGGTCGAATCGCCTATCGTAGTACAACTCGCAAATGGCCTATCAAGTTATTGCCCGGAAATACCGGCCGCAGCGCTTCCAGGATGTCGTGGGGCAGGAACACGTCACCCAGACGCTCGCCCACGCCATTGAGCGCAAGCGCATCGCCCACGCCTACCTCTTTTGCGGGCCGCGCGGCACCGGCAAGACCACCATCGCCCGCATTTTCGCCAAGTGCTTGAACTGCACCGACGGTCCGAAGGTGGACTTCGCGGAGGACGACCCGCGCTGCGTCGAAATTGCCGAAGGCCGCGCGCTAGACGTGCTGGAGATTGACGGCGCCAGCAATAACGGCGTCGAGCAGGTCCGCGAGTTGCGCGAAACCTGCAAGTACGCCCCGGCCAGCGCCCGCTTCAAGATCTACATCATAGACGAGGTGCACATGCTCTCGACGGCGGCTTTCAACGCCCTTCTCAAGACGCTGGAGGAGCCACCCGCGCACGTGAAGTTCATGTTCGCGACGACCGACCCGGAGAAGGTGCTGCCGACGATTCTGTCCCGCTGCCAGCGGTTCGACCTGCGGCGCATTCCCGCGGCGCTCATCGCGAAGGAACTCACGCGCATCGCCGGCCTGGAGAAGGTCGCCATTGACCCCCCTGCCCTGTATGCCATTGCCCGCGGCGCCGAAGGCGGCCTGCGCGATGCCGAATCCGCTCTCGACCAGCTCATCAGCTTTTGCGGCAATAAGATCGAGGAGGCCGACGTGCTCTCGATGTTCGGCCTCACGGCGCAGGGACAGCTCCTGGCGCTGTCCCGGGCGGTGCTGGCGGGCGAGACGGAGACGGCCCTGCGCCTGTTCAACGAGCTGGCCAACCAGGGCAAGGACCTTGGCCGCCTGGTCACCGATCTGCTGAACCATTTCCGCAACCTGCTGATCTACCTGGTTTCCCGAGGGGACCTTAACCTGCTCGAAGTCTCCGAGGCCGAAACCGCAGCGCTCGCCGAGCAGTCGAAGCTGGCCGCTGCCGACGCCCTCACGCGGGTCCTGGAGGTGCTCTCGGAGGTCGAGATGCGCCTGCGGGATGCCGCGTCGAAGAAGATTCTCGTGGAGGTCGCCCTGCTCAGGGCCGTGGAAGCTCGGAACGCCGTCAGTATAGACGCTCTGCTCAAGCAGCTTCAGGACTTGCGCGAGGGCAAACCAGGGGGCACCACGGTCGCGAAATCCGCGCCGTCCACGGCGGCAACCCGCGCGAGTCCAGCGGCGGCCCGTTCCTCCGCCGAGCCGAGGGCGGCGGGCGATCGGGGAGGAGGCGCCGCAAGTGCGATGACCTCCGCTGGCGCCGGCGCTCCGGCCCTCGTTCACGACCAGCCGACTGGGGCAGTTCCCGTGGCTCCCACGGATGATCTGGGCGGGCTCTGGGAGAAGGTGCTGGAAGCGGTCGGGCGCGTCAGGCCGATGCTGCGCAGCTACCTGCTCGAGGCCAACCCGGTCTGCCTGCAAAAGAGCGTGTTCACCATTGGCTTCGACCCTGAGTTCGAGGACCATATCGGGCTGGTGGACAACGCTCGTAACCACACGTTGCTGCAGACGAAGCTGGCGGAGCTCGGCCATGCTGGCTTGCAGTTCAAGTTCGTGAAGGCCGAGGCGCCGGCCTATAGCGCTGCTCCCGCGCCGCCGGCCGTAGCCGAGCCGGCCCTACCCGTGCCAGCCAGGCCGACGCCCCAAGCGCCTGCTCCAAAGCCCGCTGCCACTCAAACATCGGCGCCGAAGGAGAAGCTTGCCCCGGTGCCGTTCAACAAGGATGATTTTAAGAACGATCCACTCATCCAAAAGGCCCTGGAGATCTTCAAGGGGCAGATTGTGGAAGTTCGCGCGTGATTTATGTCGAGCATGGGAAAACTTATCAAGCAGGCTGCGCGCATGCAGCAGCAGGTCGAGCAGATTCAACAGGATCTCGCCAAGCGCACGATCGAAGCCACCAGCGGCGGCGGCGCGGTGAAGGTCGTGGCCAAGTGCGACGGTAGCCTCGCCTCGATCAAGATTAACCCGCAGGCCCTTAATCCGGCCGACGTGCAACTCCTGGAAGACATGGTCCTGACCGCGGCCAACCAGGCCCTCAACCAGGCCAAGGAAATCTCGAACGCCGAGATGGGCAAGGTAACAGCGGGCTTCAACCTGCCAGGGCTTGGCTAAGGGCGGCAGGATGTCAGGCAGCCTCCCGCCAGCGAACGCGCAGTCGCATTTCCGCGCCGAGGATTAGGCCCGTGCCAGCCTTGGCCTCACCGACCACGTTTCACGTCCCGCGTCATTAGAATGGCCGCCCTGCCTGACTCACTGGCTTCGCTGGTATCCGCGCTCAGCACCCTGCCCGGCATTGGGCCGCGTTCGGCGGAGCGCATTGCCCTGTACCTGGTGCAGGCCGAACCCAGCGCCGCGAAGCGCCTGGCCGAGTCCATCCTCAGCGCCCGAGAACGCATCCGCTTCTGCGAGCGGTGTGGCGCGCTGACCGAGAACGCCCTCTGTGACACGTGCTCCGACCCGCGGCGTGATGCCTCGCTCGTGTGCGTGGTCGAGCGCGCCGTGGACATTCTGCCGCTCGAGAAGTCCGGCACCTATCACGGCAAATACCATGTGCTGGGCGGGAAGATTTCACCCTTGAACGGCGTCGAGCCCGAGGACCTGCGCATCGCGGAACTGGAGAAGCGCCTGGGCAAGGAGCCGATCAGGGAAATCGTCATCGCGCTGGGCACCGACGTGGAGGGCGACGCGACGAGCTTCTACCTGGCAAAGCGACTGGCGCGGGAAGGTCTGAAGGTGACGCGCATCGCTCATGGCCTGCCCGCCGGCACCGGGCTCGAGTTTGCGGATGAACTGACCCTCAGCCGGGCACTCGAAGGCAGGCGAGAAATGCTCTAAAGGGAACGTTTGCCATGCAATCTGCTTCAGTAAGAGCGGTTGTCTTTGACCTCGGCAAAGTGCTGCTGGACTTTGATTACTCCATCGCCGCCCGCCGCCTGGCCCGCCGCTGCGTGATCCCGCCGGAGCAGATCCGCGATTTCATCAATACCACTCCCCTGCTCTACCAACTGGAAACCGGCGAGCTGACGACGGACCAGTTCTACAAGGGCGTTTGCTCCAACACCGGCTTCGGCGGTACCCTGGCGGAGTTCACGGAGTTCTTCGCCGATGTCTTTGTCCCGATCGAGCCCATGATCCGGCTCCATGCGGACCTACGCCGCCGGGGGCTGCCCACCTACATCTTCTCCAACACGAACGACCTGGCCGTCTGCCATATCCGCAAGAACTTCCCGTTCTTCGGCAACTTTGACGGCTACGTTCTATCCTACGAGCACGGCCTGATGAAGCCGCAGGCCGCCATTTACGAGGTGGTCGAGCGATTGTGCCGCCGCCGGGGCGCCGAGATCCTTTACGTGGACGACCGCCCTGAGAACATCGAGACGGGGGCCGCCCGCGGCTGGAACGTGATTTTGCAGGAGACGCCGGAGAAGACGCTGGCCGCAGTCAAGAAGATGGGCCTGCTGAACCACGACTGAGCACGGCCGCGATTCGCACTATTGCTTCTGGCCCGAAACGCCCCTCGGCCGCCAAGGCACTCGGTCTTGCGCAAGCTTTCAACTACGGGAAGTGGGAAGTTCTCGTTGGAGTAGAGGCGCGCCATCAGTCGCCCTCGTTCGCCTCAATCTGTCGCGAGACTTCCTCCGAGTGCGAACGGACATAAGCCCAGGCATTGGCCAAGTCCTCGGCGCGAAGCGTCGTATAGCTTCTCAACAACTCGGCCTCCGAAGTGCCCAGTCGCCTCGCCTGCTCCAGCACCCATACCGGAATACGCGTGCGCACGATGCAGGGCTCTCCACCACATACTCCTGGGCGGCTTTCGATGCCTGGGAATGCGTCGCCTAAGTCCCGTGCGGCCCATTGCAGCACCTGGGCCTTCTCGGCCCGAGTCAGCTTGGCCAGGAGTTGCTCTGCAGCTTCCAGCGCGCTCATGTCACTCTAAGGCTAGAGTAACATTTGCTCCTCGACAAGCGTCGTCTGGCGCTATTGCAAGCTGGGCCCGCCCCGCTTCGACTGCAGCAGCGCTTCCAGCGTGTAATCCGTGTCACCCATCGAGAACAGCCGCTCCGCGATGTCGTTGAGCGCCAGGCGCGAGGTTTCAAACCGTTCCGACAAGGTGCTGAGGATCTCGCTTAGCTCGAAGCGCTTCGCCAGGCGGTGGTCGCTCGCGACGCCATACTGGATTCGCCCGAGCGTTTCGTAGTAGCGCAAATCGGGCAGGCCCCGCCCTTCGGCGCGAAATCGTATGCGGTCCGGGAAGACGCCTGACAGGAAGAGCGAGTAGTTGCCGATATGCACACGGAGAAAGAAGCTGGTGCGGTCATCCGCGGTCTGCAACGCCCCCAGCATCTCGACAAAATAATCCAGCGGCGCCGTATGGCCGGGCACCACGCACCGGCCCCGCTCCGTGCGCGAGAACTCCGTGAGCACTTCCGCCACGTAGTCCGCCACCGACCGGTCCTGGATGTCCGCGCGCCGGAATACCTGCCTCACGAGGATGTAGAAGTAAAATCGTGTGGACACCCGCAGACATCCGCGCCGCTCCAGCAGCGCATGGAACAGGGACTCGTCATCCAGGATCAGGTCGCGGGAGTCTTCGTCCGCCAGCAGCTTAACAAGGCACTCGGAAGTGCCGATCTTCGGGCCGAGCACTGACAGGATGAACTCGATATCCTCAGCCCCAAACTGCACCCGGCACCGGGGGTGGATCATTCTCATTGTCTCTCCTCTAGCAATGTCGTCGCATATCGGGGCCGCGGCGCGCTGCCCGTTGTTGGCCCCGTCTGCGTTCGGCCTGCCTCAACATAAACGCTAACAGCCGCCACGCAAGAGGCTCATTATGGCTTGATGCACGGCCAAACCGGGGATTGCCTGCCGCACCCGCGACCCTAAGCTCCTGCGGCATGGCGTTCGCCCGGATTCCCGCCCGCTCACGCCGCCAGGCGATGGAGTGGAGCCTGGTGCTCGTGAGCCAGGACATCGAGACCACCATTGATCCGCCGGCGGACGGCGCGGGCTGGGGGCTGCTGGTGGCCGAGCAGGATTATCGGACCGCGCTGGGCGTGCTGCGGCAGTATCAGCTCGAGAACCGGCGCCCGCTGTGGCGGCAGGACGTGTTCGGAGCGGGCGTGCTGTTCGATTGGGCGAGCCTGGGCTGGGTTTTCCTGGTGGTGCTGTTCTATTGGGGCAGTTCGCGTGGAAACCTCGAGGCCGCCGGGATCATGGACAGCACGGCGGTGGCGCACGGGCAATGGTGGCGCCTCTTCACGGCGATGTGGCTTCATGCCGACGCTGGCCATCTGGCCACGAACGCCAGCTTCGGACTGCTGCTGCTCGGGCTGGTGATGGGACGGTATGGCACGGGCGTGGGCTTGTTGGCGGCCTACCTGGCGGGCGCTGGAGGAAACGTGGCGGCGTGGCTTCTGTCCTCGGCGCCGCACCTGAGCCTCGGCGCGTCCGGCATGGTCTTGGGGTGCCTGGGGTTGCTGGCCGTGCAGTCCGTTTCTCTCTGGCGGCAGCATCCGCAGGCGGCCAAGTACATCCTCACCGGCATCTTCGCCGGCGTGATGCTCTTTGGGCTGCTCGGGTTGACGCCCGGGACGGACGTGCTGGCGCATGCGGGCGGGTTCGTATCCGGCCTGCTGCTGGGCGGCGTGCTAACCCTCGTCCCAAGGATCACGCAGAGTGCCTGGGCCAATGCCGTGAGTGCCTTGGCGTTCGCGGCACTGATGCTGGGGCCGTGGTGGCTGGCCTTGACGCGAACGGCGGGCCCGGGCAGCTAGTAGCGCCTGCGCTCTGCCACCTCGCATTAACAAGTCCCTGCCCCAGAGGCGCTTGCCGATTCCAGCCCGCCGACGCTCTCTGCAGCCCATCCCAATGCACCCCGCAGCCACACCGGTACCTCACCGTCGTACCTCTGCAAAGTTTGCAGAGGTACGACGGTGAGGTACCAGTGTGTATCCGGATGGGTTACGGCATGCCTATCCGGTTCCTTGTCCTTACCAAGGTTCGCAGAGCCCAACCGTGGGCAGATTAAAGGGGATTGCCATACGTCAAATCACGGCAGGACAACCAACCGGATAGCCACGTCGTAAGCCACTGCCCTAAAGGCACTTACTGCCCACCACAGAGGCTAC
>Ga0335069_10002362_pt1 | contig 29188 bp, 29 predicted proteins | sample Lox_Sample_11_FD_206714 | JGI IMG/M metagenome (GOLD analysis project Ga0335069, IMG submission 206714) | Soil microbial communities from Loxahatchee National Wildlife Refuge, Florida, United States - Lox_Sample_1.1 | ecosystem: Environmental > Terrestrial > Soil > Wetlands | place: USA...
GGCGCGATCGTCTCGCTCTGCCTCAACCTCTTCCTGGTCGGCCTCTCGGCCGGGCATTGGTTCTACGGTCCGCCTTTCGGTCCGCGCGGCATGGGGCCGGGCGGCCCCGGCGGTCCGGGCCACGGCATCGAGGCGATGATCGGCGGCCTGCCGCCGGAAGTGCGGCCGATCTTCAAGGAAAAGTTCCAGGCCGCGAAGCCGCAATTCGACTCGGCCCGCGACCAGATCCGCGCCGCGCGCGATAAGGTGGCTCAGGCCGCCGAGGCGGATCCGTTCGATCCTGCCGCCTTCGACCAGGCGTTCCACGAGCTGCAGACGGCAATGGACGGTATGGGCGCCATCGCGCACCAGACCATCCGCGAGATCCTTCCGCAGATCCCGGCGAAGGAGCGCCACGACCTGGTCGAGCAGTGGTCGAAGCGCTGGCGCGACCGCGGCGACCGAGAGCCGCCTCCACAGCCCTAAGCAATCATGACGCCAGCCGCCGTCCTCGCCGCCAACCGCTTCGGTCTCGGCGCCAGGCCCGGCGAGCTGGCGGCGATCGGCGCCGATCCCCGTGCCTGGGTCAAGGCGCAAGTGAACGCTGCAGCGATCCCGGCCGCGGTGGCGGCACTGCCCGGAACCGAGGCGCGCCTCGCGGCGCTGCCCGAGGCACCGCCCGGGGCCGGGGGCGAGGCGCAGAAGAATCTGATCCAGGCCATCCTGAAGCTGGCGAGGCAGCACTATCCGGACGATGCCGCCGCGCGGCTCGCGGCCGCGATCGGCTCGACGACACCGTTCGTCGAGCGCCTGGTGGCCTTCTGGTCGAATCACTTCACCGTCTCAGCAATCCGCCCGGCTGCCGCCGGCTTCATCGGGCCGTTCGAGGCCGAGGCGATCCGCCCGCATCTCTTCGGCCGCTTCGTTGATCTCTTGAAGGCGGTCACCCTGCACCCGGCGATGCTGCTCTATCTCGACAACGCGACCTCGATCGGCCCCGATTCCCGCGCCGGTTGGCGCCGGGGCCGCGGCCTCAACGAGAATCTCGCCCGCGAACTCATGGAACTGCACACGCTCGGCGTCGATGGCGGCTATACCCAGGCCGACGTCACCGAACTCGCGAAGATCCTGACCGGCTGGACCATCCATCGCCCGGCCCAGCCCGATCGCGTCATCGCCGCCCGCCGCGGCGGCGCGGTCTTCATCCCGTCGATCCACCAGCCCGGCGCCAAGACTCTCCTCGGCAAGACTTATGCGGATGAAGGCGAGAACGAGGCCGATGTCGCGTTGGAGGATCTCGCGCACCGTCCGGCGACGGCGCACTTCATCGCGACCAAGCTCGCGCAGCACTTCATCGCGGACGATCCGCCGAAGGAGGCCGTGGCGGCACTGGTCGACACCTTCACCGCAACTGGCGGCGATCTCACCGCGGTCTACGGACGGATGATCGACCTCGATGTTGCCTGGCAGGACCTTGACCAAGGCGGGGGCAAGTACCGCGCGCCCTACGACTGGGTCGTGGCGATCTTCCGCGCCTTCGCCGCCGACGGCGACGTGAAGGCGCGGCGCGCCGTGCAGGCGCTGAACCGCCTTGGCCAGCGGCCATACTTTGCACCGTCACCGGCGGGATGGCCGGACGACGCATCGTCCTGGCTGGCGCCGGAATCGCTGCTGGCGCGCATCGACTACGCGGAATCCGTCGGCAAGGCGCGCGCCGACAGCGATCCGCTCCGGCTCGCAGATCTCACACTTGGCACGACGATCTCGCCGGAGTCGGATTTCGCCGTCACGCATGCGCCCAGCCGCGCCGACGCCATCGCCCTGCTGCTGGTCAGTCCCGAATTTCTGCGGAGGTGATGCCATGTTGAGCCGTCGCTATCTGCTCGCTTTGACTGGATCCGGCCTCGCGCTCGGCGCGCTGCCGCGCCTCGCCCTCGCCGATGCGCCGACCGACGCGCGTTTCGTGCTGGCGATCCAGCGGGGCGCCATGGACGGTCTTCATGCCGTGCCGCCCTATGGGGATCCCAACTACAAGGCGCTGCGCGGCACGCTGGCACTCGCCGATGACGGGGGCGCCGACGGCGTGCTCGACCTCGACGGCAAGTTCGGCCTGCACCCGAAGCTCGCCGAGCTGAAGGCGTGGTACGACAGGGGCGAGATGCTGGTCGTGCATGCCGTCGCGACCTCCTATCGCGAGCGCTCGCATTTCGACGGCCAAGATCTGCTGGAGAACGGCACGACCCGGCCCCATGCCGGCGAATCCGGCTGGCTCAACCGCGCCATCGGCTTGATGAGCGGCGGCGACGACCGGCGTCTTGGCGTCGCGCTCGGCGGCGAGGTGCCGCTCGCCTTGCGCGGCAAGGTGGCGGTCGCCTCCTGGGCGCCGGACAATCTTCCGGCTGCAGGCTCCGACTTCCTCAATCTCGTTCAGGCCATGTATGCGAGGCAGCCGGCTCTCGGCGACACTCTGCGCCAGGCGATCAGCGCCGACGCGATGGCAACGCAAGCGATCGGGCCGGATGCCGCGATGACGACGCTCCGCCCTGGCAATGCCGCGCGCGTGCTCGCCGAGGCCGGCGGCAAGCTCTTGGCGCAAGCGAACGGCCCGCGCATCGCCGTCCTGGAGCTGCAGGGCTGGGACACCCATACTGCCCAGGGGCTCGGACAGAACGGTCGCATGGCGGCGGCTTTGCAGCAGATGAACGATGCCTTTGCTGCGCTCAAAGAAGCGCTCGGTCCCGCCTGGTCGAAGACGGTGGTCATGACCGCGACCGAGTTCGGCCGCACCGCCCGCCCCAACGGCAGCGGCGGCACCGATCACGGCACGGCGACGGCGCTCTTCCTCGGCGGCGGCGCGGTCGCGGGCAAGCGTGTGATTGCCGACTGGCCCGGCCTGGAGTTCGCCCAGCTCTATCAGAGCCGCGATCTCGCTCCGACCACGGACTTCCGCGCCGTCGCGAAATCGGTGCTGGCGGCGCATTTCGCCTTGCCGCAGGACGCCCTGGCGCGCGTTGTGTTTCCCGACAGCGCCGCCGTCACGCCGATGCCGGAATTGCTGCGCGCCTGACGCATCTCATCATTTAGTCCAATTTCGGCGACCGCGGTGCCGAGGCTACGATCCGCCACTGATATCGATAGGGCATTCAACCGCCATAGGAGTTGGAGCACATGCCGCACCGCTTGGCGATCGGGGCGCTGATGTTGCTGTGCGCGACCGTGGTCGCCGCGGGTGACGCCGAGGCCTACATGGCCTTCGTCTCCAACGAGAAGGGCAACACGGTCAGTGTGATCGACACCGACAAGATGGCGGTGGTCGCCACGATCCCAGTCGGCCAGCGGCCCCGCGGCATCACCATCAGCAAGGACCGAAAGACCATCTTCGTCTGCACCAGCGACGCCGACCACATCGAGGCGATCGACGCCGACAGCATGAAGGTGGTGCGCACCCTGCCGAGCGGGGCCGATCCCGAGCTGTTCGCGCCATCACCCGACGGCAAGTATCTCTACGTCGCCAACGAGGACAACGCCCTCGTCTCCGTGCTAGACATCGACCAGGGCGCGGTGGCGAACGAGATTCCGGTCGGTGTCGAGCCCGAGGGCATGGGCGTGAGCCCGGACGGCAAATGGCTGGTGGCGACCTCCGAGACCACCAGCATGGCGCATTTCATCGACACCGACAGCTTCCAGGTGGTGGACAGCGTGCTGGTGGACACCCGCCCGCGCTACGCCGAGTTCACGCCGGACGGCAAGGAGGTCTGGGTTTCTTCCGAGGTCGGCGGCACGGTCGCGGTCATCGACGTCGCCACGCGCAAGATACTGAAGAAGATCTCCTTCGCGGTCCAGGGCGTGCGCCCCGAAACCATCCAGGCGGTCGGCATCTCCATCACCAAGGACGGCAAGACCGCGTTCATCTCCTTGGGGCCTGCGAACCGCGTCGCGGTCGTCGATGTGGCGAGCTTCGAGGTGAAGGACTACCTGCTGGTCGGCCAGCGCGTCTGGCACACCGACCTGACGCCGGACGGCAAGTACCTGCTGACCGCCAACGGCGAATCCAACGACGTCTCGGTGATAGATGTCGGCAGCTTGAAGGTGCTGAAGTCGATCCCGGTCGGCGAGCTGCCCTGGGGCGTGGTGATCCGATGATGCGGGCTGTTCTTATCTTGGCCGCACTGACGGCGTTCGCGGCCTCCGCCTCGGCGGAGACGATCACCAAGTTCTGGAATCTCACCAAGAACACGGTCGACGGGCTGCAACTGGCGCCGGCGGGGAGCAGCGATTTCGGTCCCAACCTCTGCCTCGCCGATCCCGACAAGTCGGTGGATTACGATGAGCGCCTGAAGATCAGTGGACTTGCGAGCGGCACCTACGACGCCAAGCTCCACGACGTCGCCGGGCGCAGTTGTTCCGCGAAGAGCGTAAAGGTCGAAGCGGGCAAGGTCTTCTCGATTTCGGAGAAGGAACTCAGCGGCTGCACGCAGTGATCAGTACGCGAACTCCTTGAACACCGGGTCGACCGAGCGATTCCACTTGGTCTCGTAGAGCTTCAACTTCTCCTCGGCCGGGCACTCGCCGGACTCGGCGATGGTCTGCAGCACGTTCAGGAAGCCGCTCTCGTCGGCGCCGGCGAGGTCGCCGGCCTTGCGGTTGTTGAGGCCGAGGCGCGCGATCTTCAGGACCTCGAGCGCCACGTCGCGCACCGTTCCGTTGCGGAACCTGGTCTTCAGCGCCTGCCTCGGCACGTCGCGGCGCATCGCCTCGCGCTCCGCGCGGCTCCAGCCTTTGCAGAGGTCCCAGGCGGCCTCGAGGGCGGTCTGGTCGTAGAGCAGGCCGACCCAGAGGGCGGGGAGGGCGCAGAGCCGATCCCACGGCCCGCCATCGGCGCCGCGCATCTCCAGGAACTTCTTCACCCGGACGTCGGGGAAGGCGGTCGTGGCATGGTCCGACCAGTCCCCGGTGGTGGGGACCTCGCCGGGCAGGGCCGGCAGCTTGCCGTTCAGGAAATCGCGGAACGACTGGCCGCTGGCATCGATGTACTTGCCGTCGCGATAGACGAAGTACATTGGGACATCGAGCAGGTAGTCGGTGTAACGCTCGAATCCCATGCCGTCCTCGAAGGCGAAGGGCAGGGGGCCGGTGCGATCGGGATCGGTGTCGGTCCAGATCTGCGCCCGATAACTCATGAAGCCGTTGGGCTTGTCCTCGCTGAAGGGCGAATCGGCGAAGAGCGCGGTTGCGACCGGTTGCAGCGCCAGCGACGTGCGCAGCTTCTTCACCATGTCGGCTTCGTCGAGGAAGTCGAGGTTCACCTGCACCGTGCAGGTCCGAAGCATCATGTCGAGCCCGAGCTGTCCGCGCCGCGGCATGTGGCGCTTCATGATCTGATAGCGCGCCTTCGGCATCCAAGGCGTGTCCGCGCGCGACCACTTCGGCTGGAAGCCCATGCCGAGGAAGCCGATGCCGAGCTCGCCGGCGATCGCCTTCACCTGGGAGAGGTGGTTCCCGACCTCGGCGCAGGTCTGGTGGATCGACTGGAGCGGCGCGCCCGAGAGCTCGAACTGTCCGCCCGGTTCGAGGGTGATGCCGCAACCATCCTTGGTCAGGGCAATGACCTTCCCCTCCTCCTCGATCTTCTCCCAACCGAAGCGGGTGAGGCCGTTGAGGATCGCGCCGATGCCGTTCGGCCCCTCATAGGGGACCGGGCGCAGGGTCTTCGCGTCGAACACGAACTTCTCGTGCTCGGTGCCGATCCGCCATTGCGCCTTCGGTTTTGAACCCGACGAGAAATACTCGACGAGCTGGGCGCGCGAGGTGATGGGTTCCCCTTGTGACTTCGGTGGTGCCGACACGCCCTTCTCCCACGAGACTTGATGTCGAAAAATTCTAACAGGCGGATCATCGCAACCGGATGTCCGCCGCCCCTTCAGACGCCCTCGGTTACCCCCGAAGGCGGTCTCTCAGCCCCGTCGCCCAGGATCGCCTGGAAGCTCGCCAAAGCGGCCAACGCCGCCGTCTCGGCGCGCAAAATCCGCGGTCCCAGCCCGACGGCCGTAACAAAGGGGAGTTTGCGCAGCCGGTCAAGCTCGTCATCTTGAAATCCGCCTTCCGGTCCGCACAGGATGGCGAATCTGTTAGATGATCTCACATCGGATGTGAGCTTGCCGAACGCTTCGGCGATCGGCGCCGCAAGTCCAGCTTCCGCGCAGAGGAGCAGATGCCGCCCTTCCGGCCAGCCGATCCTGAGGGCGTCGAGGCTCATCGGCTCGGCGATCTCGGGCACGGAGAGCCGCCCGCATTGCTCCGCGGCCTCGGTCGCGACCGCACAGAGGCGCTCGCGGTTGATTCGCCCCATCGCGGTATGGGCGGTCATCACAGGCTGAAATCGTCCGGCCCCGAGCTCGGTGCCCTTCTCGATCAGGAAATCGACCGCGTCCTTCTTCAGGGGCGCGAAGCACAGCCAGACGTCCGGTGTCTGGTCCTGGGGCCGGGTCTCCTCGAGCGCCTCCAGCACCAGCCGTCGCTTCGCCGCCTCGGCGATCCGGCCGCGGTATTCGCCGTCGCGCCCGTTGAAGAGCAGCAGCGGGTCGCCGGTTCCACGGCGGAGCACGTTCAGCAGATAGTGTGCCGCGCGCGCATCGGCCGGGAAGCGCGTACCAGGCCGCAATTCCGGCGCGACATGGAGTCGTGGAATCATTCCCGAAGGGTCCCCTCCCCGAAGCGTGCCCCTTGACCAACGGGACCCGCCGTCTATGGTCCGGCCCCATGAAGTCGAGCCCATACCTATGACCGGCGCCACCGACATTCAAGCCGGCGACTGGATCGACCGCATCGCCCCGGATTGGACGCGGCCCTATCTGCGCCTGGCACGAATCGACCGGGCGATCGGGACCTGGCTGCTGCTCTTTCCCGGCTGGTGGTCGCTGACCCTGGCCGCCCCCGCCGGTCAGCTTCCGGACGGCTGGATGATGGTGCTGTTCGGCATCGGCGCCCTGGTGATGCGCGGGGCGGGCTGCACGGTCAACGACATCGTCGATCGCGACATCGACGCCAAGGTAGCGCGCACCGCCGCCCGGCCGTTGGCCTCGGGCCGCCTGAGCTTGAAGCAGGCCGTAGCCTTCCTGGCGGTGCAGGCGGCGATCGGCCTCGCGATCCTGCTGCAACTGGCGCCCCTCGCCATCGAGCTCGGCGTCTTTTCTCTGGCGCTGATCGTCGCCTATCCCTTCATGAAGCGCATCACCTGGTGGCCCCAGGCTTTCCTTGGCCTCACCTTCAACTGGGGAGCGCTGATGGGCTATGCCGCCGTCACCGACCGGCTCGCGGCACCACCGGTCCTGCTCTATGTCGCGGGCTTCTTCTGGACCTTGTTCTACGACACGATCTACGCGCACCAGGACAAGGAGGACGACGCGCTCATCGGCGTCAAATCCTCGGCGCGCCGGCTTGGGGAGAATACGCGGCCGGCGCTCTGCCTGTTCGGCGCGATCATGGTGGCACTCCTGATGGCGGCGGTCGGCCTGGCCGGCCTCGGCTGGGCGGCGAAGCTCGGCGTGATCGGCGTTGCCGCCCATCTCGCCTGGCAGGCTGTCACCTGCGACTTCGACAATCCGAAGGATTGCCTCGCCAAGTTCAAGAGCAATCGCTTCATCGGCTGGATCCTGCTCGCCGGCCTGGTCGTCGCGAAGCTGATGCAGTGAGCGCTCGGCCGACCACGCCCCTCATGACCCCTCCACAGCGGCGCGCCTTCATCGCAGCACAGACCGCGATTGCAGCCCCGCCGCTGACGCCGGAAATCCGCCTCCATCTCGCGACCGAGATCACGCCGATCTGGCAGGCGACCGAGGCGACCCTGGAGGAGAACAATCTGCCGCCACCCTATTGGGCCTTCGCCTGGCCCGGCGGCCAGGCCGTGACCCGGCTGCTGCTCGATCGCCCGGATTGGGTCAAGGGAAAGCGCGTGCTCGACTTCGCCGCCGGCAGCGGCTTGAGCGCGATTGGTGCCGCCATGGCTGGTGCGGCCAGGGTCGAAGCCGCCGAGATCGATGATTTCGCGATCGCGGCGATGCTGCTGAACGCCGAGCTCAACCGGGTCACGATCGAGGTGCTGCGCCATGACATTGTCGGCCGCAGCGAGGGCTGGGATATCGTCGTGGCGGGCGACGTCTGCTACGAGCGGCCGATGGCGGAGCGCGTCATCCCTTGGCTGCGTGGCCTCGCCGGCAACGGCGTCACTGTGCTGATGGGCGATCCTGGGCGTGCCTACCTGCCGGCCCAGGGCCTGGTGGAAGTCGCGCGCTATGCCGTGCCGACCTCGAAGGAGCTCGAGGACCGCGAGCAGCGCGAGACCCGTGTCTTGCGCCTGATGCCTTAGGAGAAGGAATGACCGAATACCGCGTTGCCGATCTCTGGCTCTACCCCGTGCAGTCGCTGCGTGGGCAACGGATGCCGGCACTCGATTTCGTCGAGGGTGGCCCGCGGCTCGACCGCTGGTTCGGCATCCGCGACGTCGAGACGGGAGTCATGGTGGGGGCCTCGATGGCGAAGCGTGCCTGGCTGCCGCTGATCACATGGGACGCGACGGTCGTGACACCAATGGATGCGGCCGAGCCGAAGGTCGAGATCCGCTTTCCCGACGGTGCGTCCGTGGTCAGCGACGATCCCGCCGTCGACCGCGTCCTCTCGGATCGCCTGGGGCGTCCGGTCGAGCTTCGCGGCCGTGACGGCATTAAGGCCGACCGGCGCTACCGCATGGCGTCCTGCCATCTGCTCACCAGCGCCACCTTGAAGCGCCTGCGTGCGAGCCACCCCGAAGGCGATTTCGCGCCGGAGCGGTTTCGCCCCAATGTCGTGCTGGATTGCGGTGATGAGGTCGGCTTCATCGAGCAACCCTGGCTCGGCCGCCACATCGCTGCCGCCTCCGGTCTGGTGCTCCAGGGCACCGAGGACTGCAAGCGCTGTGCCCTCACCACCCGCGCGCAAGGCGATCTGCCCAGCGATCCGAAGATCCTCCACACCGTCATGCTGGAGAACAGCACCAATGCCGGCATCTATGCCCTGGTCGCGGAAGCGGGGCGGATCGCGGTCGGGGACGTCGTATCGGTCGAGTAGAAAACCCCCGCGCCCGGTAAGCGCGGGGGCTCGATTCAATGCCGACTACAGGTTCGGCTGCTTGGTCGTGCGGAGATACGGCTTGATCTTCTTATAGCCCTTCGGGAAGAGCTTGTCCGCGTCGGCGTCGCTGACCGCGGGGACGATGATGCAGTCCTCGCCGTGCTTCCAGTTGACCGGGGTCGCCACCTTGTAGTTCGCGGTCAGCTGCAGCGAGTCGAGGACGCGCAGGATCTCCTCGAAGTTGCGCCCCGTCGAGGCCGGATAGGTGATGATCAGCTTGATCTTCTTGTCGGGGCCGATGATGAACACCGACCGCACGGTCAGCGTGTCGTTGGCGTTCGGATGGATCATGTCATAGAGGTTGGAGACCTTGCGGTCGGGATCGGCCAGGAGCGGGAAATTGAGCGCGTGGCCCTGGGTCTCCTTGATGTCGCCGGCCCAGGACTTGTGGTCCGCCACGGGATCGACCGAGAGCCCGACCACCTTGGTGTTGCGCTTCTCGAACTCCGGCTTCAGCCGCGCCACCTCGCCGAGCTCGGTGGTGCAGACCGGCGTGAAGTCCTTCGGGTGCGAGAACAGGATGCCCCAGCCGTTGCCGAGATAGTCGTGGAACCGGATGCGCCCTTCCGTCGAATCCTGTTCGAAATCGGGCGCGGTGTCGCCAAGTCGCAGGCTCATGCTCTCCTCCTTCTGTCGCCTTGTTTGATGCTTCTTTGAAATCTATCCGCCGGCGGCGCGCAAGCCTGCCGTAGCCGACTCTTCCCGGGCCGGCTTCGCATAATCGCGATCGTGCCGCAGCGACGGTACGGCATCCCGCGCCGCGGCGACCTTCGCAAAATCGATCTCGGCGAGGATGGTTCCCGGCGTCCCGCCGTCGCCCTCGGCCAGGATCTCGCCCCAGGGTGCGACGATCAGCGAATGGCCATAGGTCTTGCGCCCGCCGGCATGGGTGCCGCATTGCGCCGGCGCGAGCACGAAGGCGCCGTTCTCGATCGCCCTGGCGCGCAACAGGACGTGCCAATGCGCCTCGCCGGTCGGCACGGTGAAGGCGGCCGGTATGCTCAGCATCGTGGCGCCAGCCTGGGCGAGGTCGCGATAAAGGTGCGGGAAGCGGAGGTCGTAGCAGACCGTCATCCCGAGCGGCCCCCAGGGCGTCGGCGCGACGACCGCACCTCCGCCGGGGCGGATGGTCGCGGATTCGCGATAGCGCTCGCCGTTGGCAAGATCGACATCGAACAGATGGATCTTGTCGTAGCGCGCGACGATCCGGCCCTGCTCGTCGATCAGGAAGCTGCGATTGGCGAGCCGCCCGTCCTCGACCCGGATCGGCATGGAGCCGACCAACAGCCAGATGCCCAGCTCCTTCGCCAGCGCCGTGAAGCATGGCACGCCGGGGTGCGCCTCCTCGGGCAGCGCCTTCGCCACAGCAAGCTCGCGCTTGGGCTCGATGATGCTGGTATTCTCCGGCGTCAGCACGAACTTCGCGCCTTTGGCGGCGCCGTCGCGGACCAGCGCGGCCGCGGCGTCGAGGTTGGGGCCGATCTCCGGCCCCGCCGTCATCTGAACGACGGCAACCTTCAGTCCGTTCACCGGAGCCTTGTCCTCCTCTGGGCCGGACCCCGGAATGCGAGGCTACTCGGCCGGCTCGGCAAGCAATGGGGCGAGGCCGCCCGCGCGGTCAAGCGCGTAAAGCTCGTCGCTCCCCCCAATATGCCTGTCGTTGATGAAGATCTGCGGTACCGAAGTACGGCCGCCGGCCCGGCGCTGCATCTCCTCGCGCCGCTTGCCGTCCGCCATCACGTCGATCTCCTCGTATTTCACCGCGCGTGCGTCCAACAGGCGCTTCGCCCGGACACAGTACGGGCAGATCATGGTGGTATAGATCTCGACTTTGGCCATTTCACACCGGTTCAGTGGGCTCATGTCCGATTCCCACGGTCAATACTATAGATCGCGCCTCACACCGGCTTTGGCAAGTGGCGGGGATCACCGCGGAAGGTCGCAGGGCTCGTCAATCGGCCTGGATCACCTTGGCCAAAGCGAGCACATCGACGGCCCGGGCGCCGGCCGAAATCAAGGCCTTGGCGGCCGACTCCACCGTAGCCCCGGTGGTAATGACATCGTCGATCAGGAGGACCCGCCGGCCGTCGATCCGGCCCGCATGGCGCCCGGCGACCGTGATGGCGCCCTTCACGTTGCGGAACCGGGCGAGGCGGCCGAGATGTCCCTGGCTTGAGGTGGCACGCCGCCGCTCCAGCGCCTGGGGGTCGACCGGACGCTGCTTCAACCGGCCCAGCGCCTGGGCCAGCAGTCCCGCCTGGTTGAAACGCCGGCTCGCAAGCCGGGTCCAGTGCAGGGGGACCGGCACGATCAGCTCGGCACTTTCAAGAAGCTCGGCGCCCGCCCGAGCCATCCATTGCGCGAAGGCCGGCACGCACTCGGTGCGATCGGCATGCTTGAAGCCGATGATGAGACCGCGGCTTTCGGCGTCGTAGCGGAAGACTGCGCGGGCACGGTCATAGGCCGGTGCCTTCCGAAGGCAGGCACCGCACCGCGTGCCTTGGCCGGCGTCGAAGGCAAACGGTTGGCCGCAGCACGCGCAGCAGGGCGGACCGAGCCAGTCGATTTGCCGCCAACAATCCGGGCAGAGACCGTGGGCCGCGCCCAGGATCTCGCCGCATTTCATGCAGCGCGGCGGCAGGACGGCATCGAGGACCCGGTGCGAGAGGCGCCCCATCAACTCCAGCATGGCCCAGTCTAGCGGGACCGGTGGAGAGTGTGTCAATCGATGAGGTGCAAAGCACGCCGAAGCTGCCATATTGACCGCATGAAGTCGCAGCCCGACCAACCACCCTGCATCTTCGACCGCGCGCTCCTGCGCCGCCGCCGCGACCGCGCCGCCGCGCAAGGGAGCGGCGCCGATCATGACTTCCTGTTCCAAGAGGCCGGCGAGCGCTTGCTGGATCGGCTGGACGACGTGACCAGGCGCTTTCCCCTGGCGCTCGATCTCGGCTGCCGCGACGGCGGCCTCGCGCGGCTGCTCAAGGGACGCGGCGGGATCGAGACCCTGGTGCAGGCCGACCTCTCCGCCGCCATGCTGCGCGGTGCGCGGCGCCATGGTCCGGCGGTGCAGCTCGACGACGAGGCGCTGCCGTTCCGCGCCGCGACCTTCGATCTCATCCTCGCCAATCTCGGCCTGCACTGGGCGAACGATCTGCCGGGCGTGCTCTTGCAGATCCGTCATGCCCTCAAGCCTGACGGCCTCTTCCTGGGCGCGATGTTCGGCGCCGGCACGCTGCAGGAGCTGCGCACCATCTTGATGGAGGCGGAGATCGCCGAGACCGGCGGCGGCAGCGCGCGGGTCTCGCCCTTCGCCGATCTGCGCGATGTGGCGGGGCTGCTGCAGCGAGCCGGCTTCGCCCTGCCGGTCGCCGATCTCGAGACCGTGACCGTCACCTACCCGGATCTGCCGACCCTGTTACAGGACCTCCGCGGGATGGGGGAGAGCAATCTCCTGCTGGCGCGGCTGAAGCGTCCGACCCGGCGCGCGGTTCTGGCGCATGCGGGGGCGCTCTATCGCGACCGGTTCTCCGACGCCGATGGCCGGCTCGTCGCCACCTTCCGCCTCATCTTCCTCACCGGCTGGGCGCCGCATGACTCCCAGCAGCAGCCGGCGCGCCGGGGCAGCGGGAAGATCGACCTCGGAACCGCTCTCGGTGGAGGCCCGTCGCGCCGCGGCGGTTAACGCCAACCGCCGGTGATTGCCATCGGCGCTCGAGGTCTGGCTGTCCCCGGGTCCGAGATTGCTGCGTCACCATTGACGTCGTTGTGAGCGTCGACCCGGCCCTCGGTGACCGAGGTATCGGTGGTGCCGCCCTTCGGCATCGCACCGGTCACGAACCGCAAGGTGCCGACCGAAAGCTTGATCAGCGCGTTGCCCTTGGCCTTGGATGGATCGAATACGAAGTCATCGATCAGCACCGTGGTCTTCGATCCCAGTGAGAGATCGGAGCCGTCGATGAAGCGGACGAGAGCGCCACTCTGATCGAGCGTCTCGATCTGCTCCTGGAACTGCACGCCGTCGCCCTTGCGCTTGACCGCCTCGCTGCCGGCGGGCGGCGTGCCATAGACGGTGCGCCCGACCTGTTCCATGGCCCCGACCTCGACCGTGTCGGCGCGGGCCGCATGGGTCGGCGCAAGTCCGGACACGACGCCGAGGCCGGCTGCATAGTAAAGCAAAGATGAACGGCGCCACGTGGGCGCCGTTCACAGAACTGTCACACCCTCGGGTGCGGGATCGCGTCAGCCGCCGTTGATGCCGCCGCTGGCGCCACCGCTAGAGCCACCATTCGCGTTGCCGCCACTGGTGCCACCACCGCTGGTACTGCCGCCGGTCTTTCCACCACCGGGCTTCCCGCCGCCGGTGTTGCCGCCGGACTTCTTCGCCTTCTCCGGGCGGCTCGGAGTGTCTTCGCCGCGTCGCTGTTCCGGCGTGCCGATGATCTTGCCGCCGGTGCCGAAGTCGCCGTTGTCGGCGAAGCCTCCGTCCACCACCGGGTCGCCGGTCCGCGAATTGTCGCTGGCGTTGATGCCATTGGCCGAGATATCGACGCCGCTGCCGGCATCGACCTCGGTGTCGGCGCCTGTGAGCTTGTTGTGGACGCTGACCTTGCCTTCCTGGACGAAGAGCGCCGTGGTGCCGTCCGCGCCGACGCCGACGGTGACGTTGGTCCCGCGCAGGACCATGGTCGCAGTCGGCGTGTCGATCGTGGTGTGGCCCTTCGGCATCGAACCGGTCACGTAGCGCAAGGTGCCGGTCGGGATCGAGACCAGTGCCTTGCTGCCGCTGTTGCTGGGGTCGTAGACGAAGTTGTCCACCAGCACGCGGCTGTTGGCGCCGAGCGTCAGCTTGGAGCCGTCGTCGAACTTCACCAGCATGCCGCTTTTCTGGAGAGTCTCCAGGAGCTCGTTGAAGGCGATATTGTCGCCCTCATGCTTGCTGACCTTGCTTGCGTTCGGCGGCGTGCCATAGGCGGTCTGTTTCACCGCCTCGACGTCGCCGATGGTGGCCGCGACGGCAGTGCCGTTCAGCGCTGCGAGAAGGAAAGTGGCGAGGGTGACGGCAAAGGGGGCACGCATGATCTTCTCTCCTGAGGGCGCAACCGATGGGCGTTGCGGGCGCGTTGACTAAACCGCGTGGGGTGCCCGGTCGAGTGACGCCGCTCACAGCCGGCACCGCGCTGCTTTGCAGCTGGTCGATCCCCCGAACGTCGTCGCACGACAGTGAGTACCGGCATGGCGGCGCGCGGTTCGATCAGCGATTAGTGTCCACCCGGCAATGGGTTAGCCGGGTAGCTTCTGGTGCCGGCCGCGGCGTCTTGCGGGTCGCCGCGGCCGGGTCGTCGCGAGCTGCGCCGCCGATGCGGTGTGGTGCATCGGCAGGACGCCGATCACATCGCGAAACCGTGATCCACCAGCGGATCGCCGATCACGACCGCCCTGGTCTGGGTATAGCCGTCGCGGGTGATATCGACGCTCTGGCCGGCCCTGAACTCGGTGTCCTCGCCGGTGGTCTTGGAGCGCACGGTGACCGCGCCCTCATCGACCACCAGGTGCGTGGTGCCGCGGGCATCGACGCTGATCATGACATTGGTGCCGGTCAGCACCATCGAGGCGGCCGGCGTGTAGATGATGGTATGGCCCTTCGGCATGGCGCCGGTGACATAGCGCATGCTGCCGGCGGCGAGGGCGATGATCGCGTCGCCGATCACACCCTGTTGATAGCCATAGGCGACGACCTGCACCTTGCTGTCGGCGCCGAGAGTCAGCTTCGAGCCGTCGGCGAGCTTCGCGAGGAGACCGCCCTGGTCGGAGGTCTCGATGAGCTCGCGATGGATCACCGGGTCGCCCTGGTGCATCTCGGTGCGACCGGCATTGGGCGAGGTGCCGTAGGCGGTCTGCGAGACCGCTTCAACGACGCCGACCTGTTCCATCTGGTCTGCATTGGCCATGCCGCTGATTGCGACGCAGGCGACGGCGGCGAGGGCGGCGGCAATCTGGTAACGCATGGTTCTCTCCCTGAAGAAGTTCGAAGCGCGAAAAGGCCCGGCTTCGATGCGAATGCAGGGAGATCAGTAGGCGCGTCGGCGCTCTCGGTCAGTGATACTTCTCACAACGCAGGTGCGATTGGGCGGCGCCGGCGTACCGACAAGCCGGGTTCAGTGACGAGGCTCACATCGCGAGCGCGCAACCGGCGATCAGTGATGGTGGCAGCCATGGCCGCTGTCCTGGCCGTCATTCCCGCCATCGCCACCATTGTCGCCGCCGTCACCACCATCGCCGCCGGTCGTGCCGCCCGTGGAACCGCCGGTGGAACCGCCCGTGGGGCCGCTGGACGGCTTGGAATGGGTCGGGGCGGGGGCCGGAGCGGAGGCCACCTTGGTGGTCGTGGTGTTGTCCGGCAGGCTCTCGGCGACCTTGTGATCGGTGTTCGTCAACGAATCACCATTCAGCCCATACTGGTCGTTGTCGCCCGAAAAATCCTGGTTGCCGGCCTGGCTCGCGGTCTGGCTTTCACCCGGGCCGAGCGTCGTCGTGGCGCCGGTCAGCTTGTTGTGGGTCTCGACCAGCCCCTCGCGCACCGAGATGTCGGTCGTCCCGTCGGGATGGACGTGCACCGTCACGTCGGTGCCGCGCAGCGTCAAACTGGCTGTCGGCGTCTGGATGACGGTGCCGCCCTTGGGCATTCCGCCGGTGACGAAGCGCATTGTGCCGACTGCGATCTTCAGGACGGCGTTGCCTTCGGCCTTCTTCGGATCGAACACGAACTCGTCGATCATCACTCTCGTCTTCGCGCCGAGCGCGAGGTTGGAGCCGTCGATGAAGCCGATCAGGGCGCGGCTGGCGTCGCGGGTCTCCAGCGACTCCGCGTAGAGGACGCCGTCGCCTTTGCGCTTCACTTCCTCTGCGCCATCCGGCGGCGTGCCGTAGACGGAGCGCTGCACTTGCTCCATCGCGCCGACCCTGACGTCTTTCACGTCGGCGAGTGCTGAACCGCAGGAAGCCAATGCTGCCGTAACGACGACGGCGGTCGCAATTCGCATGCCCATGGTCCCCCGATCCGAGGCGTCCCCATGGAGAGGATATGCCGCTGCATACCCGGTTGATCTGACGAAAAAGGCGATGTTCGTTACAAATTTACACTAAATTAACCATCGTGATCGGCTTCTGAGGCCGCTCACAGCAGATCCTGCAGCATCGCGACCAGCGGTTCGTCCGCGGGCGGCATCGGGTACTCGCCGAGCCGCTCCGGCCGCACCCAGGCCAATGTCTGGCCTTCGCGCGCGACCGGCGTGCCCTTCCAGCGGCGGCAGACGTAGAGCGGCATCAGCAGGTGGAAGGCCTCGTAGCGATGCGAGGCGAACGTGAAGGGCGCGAGGCAGGCTTCGGCGACGTCAATGCCGAGCTCCTCCTGGAGCTCGCGAATCAGCGCGGCTTCCGGGCTTTCGTCTTCATGAATCTTGCCGCCGGGAAACTCCCAGAGCCCGGCCATCGACCTTCCTTCCGGCCGCTGTGCCAGCAGCACCCGCCCGTCGGGATCCACCAGGGCCACGGCGACCACCGTCAGGATACGGAGCGTCATGCGACCACGGCCCGGTCCAACTTAGCCCCCAGTCCTTTCTCAGGCGACGGTCGCCTGCGCCGCCGCCCATTGGGCACGGGTCAGCTTCCGGATGATGACGGGGAGCGAATGGCCGCGCACTTCCGAGGCGCGCTCGCCGGCGGCGACGATGGCGAAGCCGTTCTTCTCCAGCACACGGTGCGAAGCATCGTTGAGCGGCACCGCCGCCGCCCAGATCTCCTCGACCTTCAGCTTCTCGAAGCTGAACCGGGCGAGCCGCGCCACCGCCTCGCTGGCATAGCCCTCGCCCCAATGGCGCTTGCCGATCCAATAGCCGAACTCCAGCCCGCCATTGACCTCGGCCGGCTGCAGCCCGATGCAGCCGACCAGCTGCCGGTCACTGCTGCGCTCGATGGCGAAGGCGACCTCCTCGTCGGGAACGCGGTCACCCGGCCAGGAGGACCAGCGCGCCGCCTGGCCGGCGATGAAGGCGTCCGCCATGCCCTGGTTATAGGGATAGGGAATCGCGCTGGTGTAGCGCACCACGTCCCAGTCGTTGACCTGGTCGACAATCGCCGCGGCGTCGCGGGGTGCGAGCGCGCGGAGGATCAGCCGCCGGGTCGCGAGTTCAACTCCGGTAGTCGGCATTGATTTCGATATAGCGGTGCGTGAGGTCGCAGGTCCAGACCCGGGCGCGCCCGGCGCCGACGCCGACATCGACTTCGATCTTGATATCGCGGCCTTTGATGTGCCTCGCGACCGGCGCCTCGTCGTAATCCGGCACGCGCTGGCCTTTGGCGGCGATCAGCACGCCGCCGATCTTGATCGCGAGACGGTCGCGATCGGCCTTCTCGCCGGCCTTGCCGACCGCCATCACGATGCGGCCCCAGTTCGCGTCCTCGCCGGCGATCGCGGTCTTCACCAGGGGCGAGTTCGCGATCGAGAGCCCGATCTTCCGCGCCGCCGCCGCGCTGGCGGCGCCGGTGATGTCGATCGTGACCAGCTTCTCCGCGCCTTCGCCGTCCATCACCACCTGGACCGCGAGATCGGTCAGCAGCGACTCCAGCGCCTCGCGGAACTCCTTCAGCAGCGGATCGCCCGGCGATTTCGGCTTCGCGTGCCTGGCCTGGCCGGTTGCCGCCAACAGCAGCGTATCGCTGGTGGAAGTGTCGCCGTCGACGGTGATGCAGTTGAACGAGCGATCGGCGCCTTTCTTCAGCAGCGCCTGCAGGATCTCCGCCGGCAGCTTGGCGTCGGTCGCGACGAATGCCAGCATGGTCGCCATGTCGGGCGCGATCATGCCGGAGCCCTTCGCGATGCCGTTGATGGTCACCGTCGCCTCGCCGATCCTTGCCGTACGCGAGGCGAGCTTCGGGAAGGTGTCGGTGGTCATGATGGCTGCCGCCGCCTCGGACCAGGCGTCCGCCTTCAGGTCCTTGGCGAGCGCCGCGAGGTTGGCGGTGATCTTCTCTGCCGGCAGTGGCTCGCCGATGACGCCGGTGGAGGCCGGGTAGATTTCGGTATTCCGGCAGCCGAGTGTCTTCGCCACGGCGGCGACGCAGGTCTGGGTCGCGGCGATGCCGAGCTTGCCGGTGAAGGCGTTGGCGTTGCCGGCATTGACCAGCACCGCCCGCGCCTTCCCGTCTTTGAGGTGCTTGCGACAGAGATCGACCGGCGCGGAGGAAGCGAGCGAGCGGGTCAGCACGCCGGCCATGGTCGTGCCGGGCGCGAACTCCATCAGCATCACGTCGGGTCGACCGCGATAGCGGATGTTGCATTCCCGCGCTGCCAGCCGCACGCCGGCGAGCGCCGGCAGCTTCGGCGCATGCGTCGGCGCCAAGGGCGAAGCCTTGTGGCTCATGCGATGACCCCCAGTTTGCCGGGCGAATGCTCCCGCGCCCGATCCCCGATCCCGATCTTGTTCCAGCGCCGCCGCGTCGCCGGTCGGCCTATTGGCCGGTCGGCGCCAACGGCAGCTTATACTCGTCCTTGGTGTACTGCACCTGGGCCTTGCCGATCAGGCCCTGCACCTCCTTGTGCACGGCCTCCTGGCTCAGCGCCTTGCGGATGTCGTCGCGGCGCTGGTCGAGCGGCACCGGGGTCTGCATCCGGGAGTCGGTGATCTTGATGATGTGCCAGCCGAACTGGGTCTTCACCGGCACCTTGCTCACGTCGCCGCGCTGCATCGCAAAGGCGGCATCGGAAAATTCCTTCACCATGGTGTCTTTGGTGAACCAGTCGAGGTCGCCGCCCTTCTTGGCGCTCTCGGTGTCGATCGACTTCTCCGCCGCGAGCTTGGCGAAGTCGGCACCGCCCTGGAGTTGCTTGATGATGTCCTTGGCCTCGTCCTCGGTCTTGACCAGGATGTGGCTGGCGCGGATCTCGATCTGCGGCGGATGGTCCTTGAGGTCGGCGTCGTAGACCGCCTTGATGGCGTCCTCGGTCACATCCTTCTGCACCAGCTTCTGTAGATAGGCCTGGCTGATCGCCTGGTCCTCGGCCTGCTGGACGAAGTGCTTCACCTCGGGATCGTCGGCCAGACCCTCGGTGCGGCCCTGGGCCACCAGGAGCTGCAGGCCGATCATGCGGTTGAGGAGCTGCGGGAAGATACGGTCGATCTGCGCCAGGTACTGCGGCGGCAGGTCGGAGGCGGAATCGATCACGTCCTGGCGGGTGATCGGCTTGCCGTTGACGGTCGCGACCACTTCCTTCGGATCCGGCGGGGTCGGCGCGGCGCCCGGTGTCGTGGGGGCGGGCTGGCCGGTCTGGTCGGTCGCCGCCGGAGCGGCGTTGTCGCCGGTCGCCGGCGCGGCGCTGCCGCCGGCAGGCGCGGTCGCCTCCGGCTGGGCCGGGGCCGCGGCGTCGGGCGCCGGTGCGGTGGTCTGCGTGTTATTCGTGTCCTGTGCCAGCGCGGGCACAGCCGCCGAAACAAGGGCGAGGGCGCCGGCGAACAGTGCGGCGCGGAGCGAATTCTGGAGCATGATCCGGGATCTTTCCTGGTTCCGGGGCCGCTCAAGCGGCCGGTTCCGGCCGCGGGACGGCGCTTCAGGCCCGTCAGGGGCCTAGCCGTGAGCGGGCGGCATCATGCCGAAGCGGTCCCCCCGATACAAGCGGAAACCCGCCCGAATTTCCCTGGAAATCCAACAGAATCGATGAGATTTCCGTGACTTCCTGCCTCCGTTGACAGGGGGGAACCAGCCGCCTATCTGTTGCGCACCGACAAGCCGGAAATACGAAGGTTTCTGAACATGTTCGCGGCGCTGGCCAAGCGGGTCTTCGGATCCGCCAATGACCGTTTCATTAAGACTCTCAACACGACGGTCGCGGCGATCAACGCGCTGGAACCCGAGGTTCAGGCCCTCGACGACGAAGCCCTGAAGGGGCGGACCGCTGCGCTCAGGGCGCGTCTCGCTGCTGGCGAGACCCTGGAAGACGTCCTGCCCGATGCCTTCGCCACCGTCCGCGAGGCGGCGATCCGCAGCCTCGGACAGCGGCATTTCGACGTCCAGCTGAAGGGCGGCGTCGTGCTCCACCAGGGCAAGATCGCCGAGATGAAGACTGGCGAAGGCAAGACCCTGGTCGCAACCCTGCCGGTCTACCTGAACGCGCTCGAGGGCAAGGGCGTCCACGTCGTCACGGTCAACGACTACCTCGCCAAGCGCGATTCCGAATGGATGGGGCAGATCTACCGCTTCCTCGGCTTGAGCGTCGGTGTGATCGTCCACGGCATGAGCGATGTTGAGCGCCGGCAGGCCTATGCCTGCGATATCACCTACGGCACCAACCACGAGTTCGGTTTCGACTACCTGCGCGACAACATGAAGTTCCGCCTGGAGGACATGGTTCAGCGCGACTTCAACTACGGCATCGTCGACGAGGTCGATTCGATCCTGATCGACGAGGCGCGGACGCCGCTGATCATCTCCGGTCCGACCGAGGATAACTCCGACCTCTACTACAAGGTCGACAAGCTGATGGCGCACCTGAAGCCGTCGGATTACGAGAAGGACGAGAAGTCGCGCCACGTCGCGCTGACCGAGGAAGGCACCGAGCACATCGAGCAGTTGCTGAAGGGCGTCGGCCTCCTGAAGCAGGGTTCGCTCTACGACATCTCTAACATCGCCCTGGTGCACCATGCCAACCAGGCGCTGAAGGCCCACACCCTGTTCTCCCGCGACGTCGACTACGTGGTGAAGGACAACAAGGTCATCATCATCGACGAGTTCACCGGCCGCATGATGGAGGGCCGGCGCTATTCCGAGGGCCTGCACCAGGCGCTGGAGGCCAAGGAAGGCGTCGACATCCAGAACGAGAACCAGACGCTGGCCTCGATCACCTACCAGAACTATTTCCGCATCTTCCCGAAGCTCGCCGGCATGACCGGCACGGCGATGACCGAGGCGCCTGAGTTCTCCGAGATCTACGGGCTCGACGTGATCGAGATCCCGACCAACAAGCCGGTCAGCCGTGAGGACCAGGAGGACGAGGTCTATCGCTCGGCGCGCGAGAAGTACGACGCGATCATCGACGAGATCAAGCGCGCCCGCGAGCGCAAGCAGCCGGTCCTGGTCGGCACCGTCTCGATCGAGAAGTCGGAGGTCTTGTCCGAGCTCCTGAAGAAGAAGGGCATCCCGCATTCGGTGCTGAACGCGCGCTACCACGAGCAGGAGGCGCACATCATCGCCGAGGCCGGAGTACCCGGCGCCGTCACCGTCGCCACCAACATGGCCGGTCGCGGTACCGACATCCAGCTCGGCGGCAACCTGCAGATGCGGATCGAGCGCGAGACCCTCGGCATGACCGACCAGGCGGCGATCGCGAAGAAGGTCGAGGAGATCAAGGCCGACATCGCCCAGAAGCGCGAGCAGGTGCTGACTTCGGGCGAGATTCTGGTGATCGAGCCCGGCAAGAACGGCAAGCCCGACAAGACCGAGACCTTCCCCGGCGGCCTCTTCATCATCGGGACCGAGCGGCATGAGAGCCGGCGCATCGACAACCAGCTGCGTGGCCGTTCGGGCCGCCAGGGCGATCCCGGTCGCTCCAAGTTCTATCTCTCGCTGGAAGACGACCTGATGCGGATCTTCGCCCCGGCGCGCATGGACTCCATGCTTCAGCGCCTGGGCCTGAAGGAAGGCGAGGCGATCGTCCATCCCTGGGTCACCAAGGCGCTGGAGAAGGCGCAGCAGAAGGTCGAGGCGAGGAACTTCGATATCCGCAAGAACCTGCTGAAGTTCGACAACGTGATGAACGATCAGCGCAAGGTGATCTACGAGCAGCGCCGCGAGCTGATGGCCGCCGACGACCTCAAGGAGGAGGTCGCCGAGATGCGGCGCGAGGTGGTCGACGACCTGATCGCCCGCCACATCCCGGAGAAGGCCTTCGCCGAGCAATGGGACGCCGCCGGCCTGCACGAGGAGATGCTGCGGATCTTCGCCCTCGACCTCCCGGTGGTCGACTGGGCCAAGGAGGAGGGCATCGCCGAGGAGGCGATCCGCGAGCGGGTGACCGACGCGATCGACCGCAGGATGGCGGAGAAGGCGGCTAATATCGGCCCCGAGGTCATGCGCAGCATCGAGAAGTCGCTGCTGCTTCAGCTCCTAGACCAGAACTGGAAGGAGCATCTGCTCCTGCTCGACCATTTGCGGCACGGCATCGGGCTCCGCGCCTATGGCCAACGCGATCCTTTGAACGAGTACAAGCGCGAGGCCTTCGAGATGTTCGAGGCCATGCTGGACCGGCTCCGCGAGCAGATCACCACGCTCCTTGCCCATGTCGAGATCCGGCCGCAGGAGCAGGCGCCGTTACCGCCGGCCCAGCCGACGCCGGTCGTGGCACCGCAGGGACCGCAATCCGGGACCGCGCGCCAGGTGATCGCGCAAGCGAACGCCGCGACCGCGCCGGCCGGCACCCGCCCGAAGGCCGAGCTGCCGATCGGTGTCGACGCCAACGACCCCTCGACCTGGTCGCGCCTCGGCCGCAATGCCGAATGCCCCTGCGGCTCCGGCAAGAAGTACAAGCACTGCCACGGCAAGCTGGTGAAAGCCTGAGGTATCGGGTGCATTGCACCTTCGCATAGCCCTTCCCCTCGTTCTTCTCTTCCTCACTGCGACGCCGGCTGCCGCCGGCGAGGCTGCGCACGAGATTGCTAGCCGCGCGTGCAATGCGCTCCAAGAGCGCGCGAACGCCGTTCCCGGCGACGGCCCGCTCTTCCTTCGCAGCTATGACGCCGCCTCCGGCGAAGGTCCCGGCAGCGAACCTGCGCTCAACGGCGCTTTCACTTATGACAACGCGCTCGCCTCCATCGCGCTCGTCGCATGTGGGGATACTCGAGCCGCGCAGCGGGTGGGACAGGCTTTGCTTGCTGCCGCGGCGGCGGATCGCAGCGGCGAATCCGGACGTCTCCGCAATGCCTATCGGCCGGGCCCAGTCGAGCAATCGCCCGTGCCGCCACCCGTACCGCCAATGGGCTGGTGGAGCGATGTCGAACGGCGCTGGGACGAGGATCCCTATCAAACCGGAACCGCCACCGGCAACGTGGCCTGGGCGGCGCTCGCGCTTCTGACGCTCGAACAGGCGACCCACGACCCGCGTTATCGCCAAGGCGCCGCACGCCTCGCCCGCTGGACCCTCGCCGGCTTTGTCGATGATCGCCGGCCGGCCGGGATCGTCGGCGGCCTCTACGGCTACGATGTGGCGCCGCAGCGCCTCGCCTGGAAATCCACAGAGCAAAACACGGACTGGGCGGCGGTTTTCGACTGGCTCGCGCGTCTCGAGCCCGATGCCGGCTGGCAGCAGCCCGCTCAACGCGCGCGCGGATTCGTCGCTTCCCAATGGGAATCGGATGCGGGCCGATTCCTGGTCGGCACTCTGCCCGACGGCACGACGCCGAACCACGTCAACAGCGGGTTGGATGCCGCACTTTGGCCGCTGCTGTTGCGCGATGCGCCGGCGGAATGGCGCGATTCGATGAGTGATGTGGCGCGCCGTTACGCCGTCGGCGCGGGTTTCGATTTCAACGACGACCGCGACGGCATCTGGTGGGAGGGCACGGCCCAGGCGGCGCTGGTGTATCGCGTCCTCGGCCGGATCGAAGATGCCGGTCGGCTTCTCGCGGCACTCGCCGGACAGTTCAGTCCAGGCGGTCTCGTCTGGGCGACGGACCGGCCGCGCATCACCACAGGCCTCGCGCTCTCGCCTCAAAGCATGCGCGACGACTTCTATTATTTCCACCTGCCGCATCTGGGGGCGACCGCCTGGACCGCGCTCGCGGCGCTCGGCTGGAATCCCTTCACCGGCTCAGCGAGCAAGCCCTGACCTGATACCAAAGGGTCATTGAGGTGCACGCAGCCGACGCGCAGATTGTCGCTGTCGGCAACGGCGGTCGCCGGTGACAGGGACCGAAATTCGTGCTCGGTCATTCCTGTTGCCTGCGGCAATCTCTATTACTATCATAATAAAAGTCTCTTGAGCGCCGCGCGTTCTTGGCGCCGTCCCGCAACCATTCAGCTGTTGGGGATATTCCATGATCACCTTGACCATCAACGGACAGAGCCACGACCTCGACATCACCGAGGACACGCCACTGCTCTGGGCCTTACGGGACGTGCTCGGCATGACCGGCACGAAATTCGGCTGTGGAATCGCGCAATGCGGCGCCTGCACCGTGCATCTCGACGGCCATCCGGTGCGCTCCTGCATGCTGCCGGTGGGGACGATCGGGACGGCCCAGATCACCACCATCGAGGGGATCGGCGCGACCGAGGCCGGTGCCCGTATCCAGAAGACCTGGCTCGACCTCGAGGTCGTGCAATGCGGTTACTGCCAGTCCGGCCAGATCATGTCCGCCGCGGCCTTGTTGGCGAACACGCCCCAGCCTGACGACCGCGACATCGACGACGCCATGGCCGGCAACATCTGTCGCTGCGGCACCTATGTCCGGATCCGGGAAGCCATCAAGAAAGCGGCAGGTGTGGCATGAGAGCCGCGCTTTCACGGCGCTCTCTGCTGAAGGCTGGCGCCGCCGGCGGCCTCGCGGCAGGATTCCTGCTCGGCTTCCGCCTGCCGCTCGCCCGCGCCGCAGGGGAGTTCGAGCCCAACGCATTCATCCGGATCGCCGGCGACGGCGGGATCACTTTGATCATGCCCCAGGTGGAGATGGGGCAGGGCACCTACACCTCGATCTCGATGATCCTCGCCGAGGAGTTGGACGCCGATTTCGCCCGGGTCGCGGTCGAGCACGCGCCGCCCAGCGACAAGCTCTACGGCAATCCCTTCTTCGGCATCCAGGTCACCGGTAATTCCAACTCGATCCGTGCCTTCTGGGATCCGCTCCGGAAGGCGGGTGCCACCGCGCGGGCGATGCTGGTTGCGGCCGCGGCGCAGGAATGGAAGGTCGATCCCGCGACCTGCCGCGCCGCCGCGAGCCAGGTGTTCCACGATGCCAGCGGCCGCAACCTCGCCTACGGCGTGCTCGCCGACATCGCCGGCAGCATCACGCCGCCGACGGATGCGCCGTTGAAGGCGGTGAAAGACTTCACCCTGATCGGCAAGCCGCTGAAGCGCCTCGACACGCCGGGCAAGGTCAACGGCTCCGTCGTCTATGGCATCGACGAGCTTCCCGCGGGCGTCAAGTTCGCGGCCCTCACGCTCTCGCCCGTACAAGGCGGCAAGGTCGTGAAGGTCGACGATTCCAAGGCGAAGGGCCTGCCGGGCGTCCGGCAGGTCATCGTGCTGGACGACGTTGTCGCCGTGGTCGGTGATCACACCTGGGCGGCGAAGCAGGGCCTCGCCGCCCTGGACATCGCCTGGGATGACGGCCCGAACGCCGCCATAGGCTCCGCCGAGGTCTGGGCCGCGCTCCGCGCCGCCAGCACCCAGAAGGGCGCGGTTGCCAAGGCGGAAGGCGATGCCGACAAGGCGCTCGGCGACGGCGACCGGCTCGACGCCGACTACGAGATGCCGTTCCTCGCTCATGCGGCCATGGAGCCGATGAATTGCGTCGCGCACGTGACTGCCGACGGCTGCGAGCTCTGGATCGGCACCCAGGTGATGACCCGCGTGCAGTCGGAGGTGGCGAAAGCCCTGGGACTTCCGCCCGAGAAGGTGATCGTGCACCAGCACCTGCTCGGCGGCGGCTTCGGCCGACGCCTTGAGCCCGACATGGCGATCATCTCCGCCCGCATCGCGCAAAAAGTGGACAGCCCGCTCAAAGTGATCTGGTCGCGGGAGGAGGACATCCGCCACGACGTCTATCGTCCGGTCTATCGCGACGTCATGTCCGCAAGCCTGAAGGACGGCCGGATCAATGCTTGGACTCATCGTGTCACCGGTTCCGCGGTGATCGCCCGCTGGTTCCCGCCGGCTTACAGCAAGGACATCGACATCGACGGCGTCGACAGCGCCGCCGATATTCCCTACGGCATCCCGAATCTGCGGGTCGAGTTCGTGCGCAAGGAACCGGGCGTTGTCACCACCGGCTTCTGGCGCGGCGTCGGCCCGAACAACAACGTCTTCGCGGTCGAGAGTTTCATCGACGAGCTGGCGCATAAGGCGGGGAAGGATCCGGTCGCCTTCCGCATCGCGATGCTCGACAAGACGCCGCGCCTCAAAGCCGCGGTGCAGATGGCGGCGGAGAAGTCCGGTTGGGGCGGGGCCTTGCCGCCGCGAGCCGGACGCGGCATCGCCGCCCAGGTTTCCTTCGGCAGCTTCATCGCCACGGTGATCGAGGCGGAGGCGGACGCCGATGGCGAGGTGAAGCTCCGTCGCATCGTCTCCGCGGTCGATACGGGCATCCCGGTCAATCCCGACACGATCGTCGCGCAAATCCAGGGCGGGCTGGTCTTCGGGCTGACGGCCGCGTTGTTCGGCGAGATCACCATAGACAAGGGCCGGGTGCAGCAGAGCAATTTCCACGACTATCGCATGCTGCGGATCAACGAGGTCCCGGCGATCGAGGTTCACCTCATCGAGAGCGGCGAGCGCCCGGGCGGCATCGGCGAGGCCGGGGTCAATCCCTGCGCGCCGGCCCTGGCTAACGCGCTCTTCGCGGCGACGGGCATACGCCTCCGCCGCATGCCGATCGACCGCGATGCCCTCGCGGGGAGGAAGCCGGCATGAGGCGGTCGGTGAAACGCGGCGTCGGCATCGCCGTCCTGGTTGTCGTTATTGTCGTGCTCGCCGGCGTCGGCTGGATCGTCTTCGGCCCTGGCCCGCTCGATTTCGCCGGCGGCACGACGGTGCCGCTGGAAAGCTACAAGGACGGCACGCCCACCGGCGTCCCCGCGGCGCTTGCCAATGCAAGTCTCATCGAGCGCGGCCAATATCTGGCCGAGGCCGGCGACTGCGCCGCCTGTCACACCGTCAAGGGCGGCAAGCCTTACGCCGGCGGCTTCGCGTTCAAGCTGCCTTTCGGCACGCTCTATTCCTCGAACATCACGCCCGACAAGGAGACCGGCATCGGTAATTGGAGCGATGCCGATTTCCTCCGTGCCGTGCACAAAGGCATCGCGGCTGACGGGACGCGGCTCTATCCCGCGTTTCCCTATGCCGCCTACACCTACATGACCGACGAGGACGCGCTGGCGATCAAGGCCTATCTCTTCAGCCTGCCGCCCGTCCATGCCGAGACGCCGCCGAACACCTTCACCTTCCCGTTCAATCAGCGCTGGCTGATGGCCTTCTGGTCGATGTTCTTCAACCCGGACGAACGCTTCCATCCCAACACCGGACGGAGTCCGGACTGGAATCGAGGCGCCTATCTTGCCGAGGCGCTCGGCCATTGCGGCGACTGCCACACGCCGCGCAATCCCATGCAGGCGCTGGACAACCGGCAGAAGTTCAAGGGCGCCGTCGCCGCGGGCTGGCGGGCCTACAACATCACACCCGACAAGGAGACCGGCGTCGGCGCCTGGAGCGACGAGACCCTCGCCGCTTTCATCCACACCGGTCATGTCGATGGCTACGGCACCGCTTCCGGCCCCATGGGCGAGGCGATCGACAACAGCCTCAGCCATTTGCGGCCTGAGGACATCAAGGCGCTCGTGGTCTATCTCCGCACCGTGCCGCCGCTGGCCGATCCGGACCTGCCGGCGCCGCGCCAGGCGCCAGCCGCCGCTGCGCCGAAGCAGGGACCTGCCGAGGCCGACGCCCGCGGCGCAGCACTCTTTGCCGGCGCCTGCGCCAGCTGCCATGGCTGGACCGGCAAGAGCCCGGTGCTCGACATCGCCACCTTCACCGGCGCCCGCGCGGTCAACGATCCCACCGCGCGCAACGTCGCCCAGGCGGTGGTCTGGGGTGTCACGCGGCAGACGGCGACCGGGCCGGCGGTCATGCCGGCCTTCGGCCACGCCTATTCCAATGTCGAGATCGCCGCGATCGCCAACTACGTGACACGGCGCTTCGGTGCGACGCCATCCGCGATCACCGCCGACGAGGTGGCGCAGATCCGGGGCGAGGCGGCGCAGTAGCCGCGCGTATAGACGGCTATTCGAATCTCTTGGCAAGCTGCTGCAGCGAGAGGCGCGTGCCGGCTACGTTGTCCTCCGGCTTGAGGCCTGGCGGTAGGTTACTGCAGAGGAATGTGACCTCGGTGCCGGCGGCTACTGGCGCAAAGCCGATCTCGATCCGCATCGTGCCGGCAAACCCCGGGTCGTCGCTGATGAAGGTGACCGCTTCCACGATCCGTCGTGACGGTGCGAGTTCCAGGAATCGAACCTCCACCCGGTCTTCCTTTGCCGTGGTCTTGCCGCGAAACCGCGTCTCGTCCTCGGAATAGAACAGCGACAGGACATAGCCGCCGCCGACCCGGCCATCGAACCGGTGCAGCACGCCACGCATCCCCGGCGGCGGCAGCCATTGCATCAGGACGTCCGGGTCCATGAAGGCGGCGTAGACCGCAGCCGGCGATGCCTTCACCGTCTGCGCCGTCCGTGTCGATGCCGGACTTGCCATCGAACCGTCTCTCTAGAGGGAACGGCGCAGCGCCGTGACCGCGGCGTGTATCGCGTCGTCGCGAATCCGCGGCAGCAGGGCATCGAGCACGGCGTCGACCGGTTCGGCCGCCGAGGGAGCGCTCGTTTCGTCGACGCCGAGGCGCCATAACGCGTAATCGGCCAGGCCGAGCCGCTCGGGCGCCAGACCCGGCCGGATCGATGCCAGCGCTGCGGCGATCTCCTCGGGTGCCGCGAAGCCCGCATAGGCATCGACCGCCTCCTCTAGATAACAGACCTCCGAGGCCGGCGGGTTATCCTCGCCGCCGTCGCCGTCGCGCTCGGTGACGAGTGCCGTCATCGGCACGTCATGCGGCTGCGGATGGATGGTCTCGAGGGCGAACATGGAATAGCCGATGCCGATGGCGCTGGCATCCTTGCCGAGCTTCGACAGCGTGCGGTCGAAGAAGCCGCCGCCATAGCCGAGCCGGTACCGCCCCGCATGATCCGCCGCATAGCCGACGATCGGCGCGATCAGGGTCCGCGGCGCGACCTC
>Ga0335069_10002364_pt1 | contig 29171 bp, 24 predicted proteins | sample Lox_Sample_11_FD_206714 | JGI IMG/M metagenome (GOLD analysis project Ga0335069, IMG submission 206714) | Soil microbial communities from Loxahatchee National Wildlife Refuge, Florida, United States - Lox_Sample_1.1 | ecosystem: Environmental > Terrestrial > Soil > Wetlands | place: USA...
TGAAGGACATCAGCGAACTGACCGGCTTTCCCGAGATGCTGGATGGCCGCGTGAAGACGCTGCATCCGCGTGTACACGGCGGATTGTTGTATGTTCGCGGCAAGCATCAGCATGAGACCGAGGTGGCTGAATACGGCATTGCGCCGATCGACATGGTGGTGGTAAACCTCTACGCGTTCGAAAAGACCGCGGCGCAACCGAATGTCGAATTCGGAAATCTGATCGAGAACATCGACATCGGCGGGCCTTCGATGGTGCGGTCGGCGGCGAAGAACTTCGAAGACGTGGCGATTGTCACCTCCTTGGGCGACTTTGCGGAACTGGCTGCCGAACTTGAAGCCCACGGCGGTGCGCTGAGCCGCGAGACGCGCTGGCGGCTGGCGAAACAGGCGTTTTCGATCACCGCGGCTTACGACACAGCGATCGCGGTCACGCTGGACCGGATTGCCGATGCGCCTGCGCCAGAGTCACCGGCCGCTCTGGACATGAACGCATTCCCCCAGACGCTGCGCATCAACCTGCCGCTCGCGCAGGCTCTGCGTTACGGCGAGAATCCGCACCAGCGGGCGGCCCTCTACAGCGATGGCTCGGGCAGGGGAATTGCCGGCGCAACGCAATTGCAGGGCAAGGAGCTGAGCTACAACAATCTCGTGGATCTCGATGCATGCTGGGAACTGGCGCAGGAGTTGAGTGAGGACGGAGAGCCCGCCGCCGCCATCGTCAAGCACACGAATCCCTGCGGTGCGGCAACGGGTGCGAGCCTGCTCGAGGCCTACCAGAAGGCGCTGTCCTCCGATCCTGTTTCGGCGTTCGGCGGCGTGATCGGCTGCAATCGCGAGGTGGATGGCGACGCGGCGGCGGAGATTGTCAAGCTGTTCGTGGAGGCGATCGCCGCGCCGGCGTTTTCGGCTGAAGCGCGGGAGCTGTTTGCCGCGAAGAAAAACCTGCGCCTGGTCGAGGTGCGGCCTGCGCCAGTAAGGCCGGTTGTCAAGCACGTTTCCGGCGGACTGTTGCTGCAGGATGCGGACACGGCCCGGGTTGCCGGGTCCGAGTTGAAGGTCGTCACGTGGCGGCCGCCGACGGCCGAAGAGTTGCGCAGCCTGCTGTTTGCGTGGCGGGTGTGCAAGCACGTCAAGTCCAATGCGATCGTCTATTCACGCGACGGGCAGACCGTCGGCGTGGGTGCGGGCCAGATGAGCCGCGTGGATGCTGCCCGATTCGGCGCTATGAAGGCGGTGCTGCCGCTCAAGGGAACGGTCGCGGCGTCGGATGCATTCTTCCCGTTCCCGGACGGGCTTGAGGCGGTAGCCGAGGCCGGCGCCACGGCGGTCATCCAGCCAGGCGGCTCGGTGCGGGATGACGATGTGATCGCGGTTGCCGACCGCCTGGGACTGGCGATGGTATTCACTGGCATCCGGCATTTCCGGCATTGATCGACCGCGCGCGTAACAGTCCAGCGGTTCCTTCAGTTCAACAAAAAGCGCCGCGCGGCAAGTTTCTGCGACAAATGCCGCGTAAAATCGTCTTTACTGTTAGCCTGGGTGACCCGGCAGGGTGGGCTCCTGCTCCATGGCGCGATCGCGTTCCCCATGCGCTTGCTCGTGAGGTAATGAAACGCAGGATGATGAATCTAAAAGGTGTTTCCCATTCAACACGGCTCTTGGCCGCCGTTGCGGCGTTCGTCTTGCTGCCGCCGCAGTCGAACTGGGCACAGACTGCCGCGGCCAGGCCGGCAAGCGGCGACACAATCGGTCCCGCGGCGTCCAGCCCGGCCGACACAGGCAACGCGCCGGACCGTTCCAAGGCCTACTATCACCTCTCACTGGCCAGCACGTATGAGGACGACGCCGTAACCTACGGTAGCCAGGACTACGCCAACAAGGCGGTAGAAGAATACAAGATGGCGCTGAACGCCGATCCGGATTCGCCCATGCTGAATGACGGCCTGGCCGACCTCTACTTCCGCATTGGCCGCGCCCACGAAGCCGAGACCACGGCGAAGGCCCTCTTGAACAAATCGCCCGACGACCTCCAGGCGCATAAACTGCTGGGCCGCATCTATCTCCGCGAGCTGGGCGATGGATCGGGTCCGCAGAGTGCCGGAGCTTCGGCCGCGGGGATTCTTGACCAGGCCATCGCCGAGTACACCAAGATCGTCGCCATCGAGCCGAAGAACGTCGAGAATCGCATGGTTCTCGGGCAGCTTTACACGGTCAAACACCAGTCGCAGAAGGCGGAAGAGCAGTTCAAAATAGCCCGGGCGCTGGAGCCGGACTCCGAGGAAGTGGTGCTGAACCTGGCGCGCCTCTATGCCGAGAGTGGCGACGTGACGCAGGCGGCCAAGGTACTGGAGTCGGTGCCGGACAGCGATCGGTCGCCGAAGATGGAGTTTGCCCTCGGTGCGGCCTACGACCAGATGAAGAGGCCGAAGGAGGCCATCGACGCCTACAAGAAAGCCGCCGAAATGGAGCCGGAGGATGTGGACACACTCCGGGCGCTGGCCCAGGCATTGCTGAACGACGACCAGCTCGACGTGGCGCTTAAGCAGTACAAGGAGATCTCCGAGGCCGATCCGGACGATGTGCCGACGCTGGTTCACATTTGCGAGATCCAGCGCCGGCAGGGCAAGTTCGAAGACGCGCTGGCCACGATCCGCAAGGCGCGCAAGAAAGATCCCGAGAATCTGGAAGCCGGTTACAACGAGGGCCTTCTGCTCGATCACCTGGGCCATCTCGAGGAAGCGGCGCAGGACTTCGAAAAGATGGTCGAGCTGACCTCGCACGCCAACGGCGCCTACACGCCGGACGAGAAAAACAACCGGGGCATCTTCCTCGAGAGGCTCGCCTTCGTTTATCACGAGCAGAACAAGGTGGATTTGGCCGTCGCCACTTACCAGAAGATGATCGACCTCGGCGGCGATACGGCGTTGCGGGGCTACCAGGGACAGGTGGAAACATGGCACGACGCGCTGCAGTATGACAAGGCTGTTGACGCTGCGCGCAAGGAAGTCGATGCGAGGCCCAAGGAACGCGGCCCCAAGCTGGTGCTGGCCGAGGCCCTGGTGGATGCCGGCAAGCAGGAGGAGGCGCTCAACCTGGCCAAAGGCCTGCTCGACAATAGCAAGGACGATCGGACGACATGGCTGGAGCTGAGCGAGATCGACAAGCGGATGCGCCGCTGGAAGGATGCCGAGGAGGCGCTGAACAAGGCGGGCGCGCTGACCTCGGAGAAGAGCGACCAGGTCTACCTGCTGTTCCTCAAGGGTGCGCTGGCCGAACGGCAGAAGCACTTTGAGCCGGCAGAGCAGTATTTCCGCCAGGTGCTCGAGCAGGATCCACAGAACGCCATGACGTTGAACTATCTCGGGTACATGCTGGCGGATCGCGGGACGCGGCTGGCGGAGGCATTGAAGCTGATCCGCAAGGCTGTGGATATGGAGCCGGGCAACGGCGCATATCTCGATTCGCTCGGCTGGGCCTACTTCAAGCTCGGGCAGTACGAACTCGCGGAAGACAACCTTCGCAAGGCCGTGGAACGCGAGCAGAGCGATCCGACCGTGCACGACCATCTTGGCGACTTGTACGAGAAGACAGGCCGCATCCGGCTGGCGGCGGCGCAGTGGGAGTTGTCACTGTCGGAGTACGGGAAGTCGACTTCGGCCGACGTCGAACCTGCGGACATTGCCAAGGTGCAGCACAAACTCGAGAATGCGCGTGTCCGGCTGGCCAGGCAGGACACGATCGATGCGGCGCCGTCAAAGCCGGAATAATCGGCAAGTCGGCTGCAAATAGCGAGGGGACGGGCCAGCGCCCGTCCCTTTCGCTTGGTGCTCATCCTTCGCAACGCGTGGACGGGTTCACTTCTGCGTTGCGGTTGCTGCGATGTATAGGTCGACGTTGTTCTTGTCGACGATCGACGTTCCGGTATCGACAAACGCCGGGTACGGCGAGGACGGGTCGGAGGAATAGTCCTTGCTGAGCTGTTGCGGCGGCGCGTGGTAGATCTCATCCAGCGCCTTCAGTCCGACGTAGGCCATCGTGAATGGCCTTTGCACGACGGTCGCGTCGATGGTTCCGCTCTTGATTCCGTCCAGCGTGTCCTGGTTCACGTCCCACGCGATCAGCAGCCGGTCGGCAGACTTCGTGCGCTGGAGAGCGTCAGAGACCATCTTGCCGGACGCGGATTCGAGACAAATGAACGCATCGATCTTCTTCGGGCCGGTCTGCGCCATGAATTCCTGTGTCCTATCGAAGGCCGCCCGTGCGTCGCTCTTCACGTCGACCACGTCGGCGATATGCAGGTTGGGGCTGTTGGCGAAGGCGTCCTTGAAGCCTTTGAGACGCTCGTCGGTATTGGGCTGACCGGGAATGGTGAAAAAGACCACGTTGCCCTTTCCACCCAGCTTGGCGACCACCCGGTTCCCGCCCAGGCGTCCGGCCTCGAGGTTGTTGGTCCCGATAAAAAACAGCCTGTGGCTACCCGCGGCGTCGGAGTCAATCGTGATGACGGGAACGCCGGAGCTAATGGCGGTGTCGATTTCAGGCTGCAGAACGGACACGTCGGACACCGAGATGAGGATGCCCGCCGGCTTGGCCGCAACTGCTTTCTGGAACTCGGCCAGCTCAGCCTGCGGATCGTAGCCATCCGGGCCGACGACGCGAGAGGTCACTTTGTATTGAGCCGCGGCTTGCTTGAAACCGGCGGTGGCCGACTGCCAATAAGGCAATGCAGCGTTTGCCGTTACCAGGTAATAGACTTCCTTTTTTGAGTGCCGATCACAGCCGGAGGTGAATGCAATTGCCAGCGCCAGCATGGCCAATCCTATCGCTCGAATCCCTTTCATACGTGCCTCCTGGTCCAGGTGAATAACATCTCCGCGTCCGGCCGCGAGTTCAGCCTGCTCGGCCGTCCAAGCCGCAATTCCAGGATTTTTCCGCCTTGCAAAGAGTCTTCGGAATCTCTGCAAACGCGAGGGATCGGAACCCGGAACGGATTTCTCCGACAGTGGAAGGAACCCTGGAATTGCCATCGAAATTTCGGCGGGATGCTCCCCTCAGAGGGCTTGCGTTGTCCAATCCTGCCGAAGGGGAAGTTTATAGCATTCACCCGCACAGAAAAACGTGATTCGTAACACGTCTTTTACATTGTGCGAAACGACGACTTGACTGGGGCCGAACGTTCGAAAAAGGCGGCGCCGGCCGGCGATCTGCCTGCCCGGGGTGCCGTAAGCTGGAACGGGACCGAAATGCCGGGAGATTCTTCCAGACTGTCCGTCGAACTGCCGCCGGGGATTGCGGTTCCCGGCGAGGACGGCAGTGCATTGGCGCGCCGCGAACATGCCGAGCGCTCGCACGCATACCGCTCGTCGTTTGCCCGCGACAGCGACCGCATTCTTCATGCAAGGGCCTTCCGGCGGCTGGCTGGCAAGACGCAGGTCTTTACGCGCCTGAGTTTCGATCCGCCGGGAGACCACTTTCGCAGCCGGCTGACTCACACCCTTGAGGTGACGCAAATTGCGCGGACGCTGGCCGGGGCGTTGGGATTGAACCGCGACCTGGCCGAAGCGCTGGCGTTAGCCCACGACATCGGCCACCCGCCGTTCGGGCACGCCGGCGAAAAGGCGCTTGACGGCATGATGCGCGCCTACGGGCTCAGCTTCGATCACAATCTGCATGCCTTGCGCATCGTCACATGGTTCGAGGAGCGCGCGCCGGCATTTCGCGGATTGAACCTGACGCTCGGCGTGCGCGAAGGCATCGTCAAGCACTCGCGCGACTACACGGCTGCGGAGCATCCGGAGTTGCGGGAGTACTTTCTCGACCAGCGGCCGCCGCTCGAGGCGCAGTTGATTGACCTTGCCGACGAGATCGCGTATCTGACCGCCGATCTCGACGACGGGCTGGATTCCGGAATTCTCACCCTCGATCAGGTCCGCGAAGGTGTGCCGCTGTTCCGCGATGTTCACGACGCGGTACGCCGAGAATTTCCAGCGGCCCCGCGCAAGCTCGCGATCTATGAGGCCGTCAGGGGAATGCAGGATGCGCTGGTCACCGACCTGTTGCGCAATGTGCATGCACGAGTTGTGGATGCGGGGGCCGCGACGCTCGCCGATATTCGGCAAATCCCCGCGCGGCTTGTGGCGTTGGGGGAGCAGATGGAGGCCGGGCGGGCGACGGCGAAGAGCTTTCTGTATGCAGAGCTCTATAACTCGCCTGGGATCGAAGAGGTCCACGCGCATGCGGCGATGGTGGTCGAAGAGCTCTTCGCCGCAATTGCCGCCAATCCGCGACTGCTGCCCGAAGATCACCGCGAGCAGATCCCGACCGAGGGCTTGGCTCGAACCGTGGCAGATTACATAGCGGGGATGACGGACAGCTATATCGAGCAGACTTGGCGGCGCTGCAAAACATAGCTAAACGTCTTACTGCACGGTCGCCGGCGGTCGCAGCCGGCGCAGGTCCGCAGCGCAAGCCACGGCATTTTGAGCGAAGAGCCGGAGGTTGTCCGACGCGGCCCAGAGCCAGAGCCGGGTTGTCTCTGTGGGGTTCCGCGAGCCCGGCACGGGACGCATGCGGACGAGGACGTCGTTCTGCCCGGTCGCGGCAAGGTTCGAGGGAGAGTCGGTGTCTTCGAGGACCAGATCCACGTGATCTCCGCTCAGCGCATCTTCGATTGCAGCGATGGGGACCGGCCGCTCGAGTTCCGCGGCGACCGAGAAGGTGTGGCCGTGGAAGACCGGGGCATGGATGACCTGCAATGCAACAGACGGCCAGCCACCGCCGGCGAGAGCCTCAAAGTGCCGGCGGATTCGCGCGGCGCTGGCGATCAGGCTGGCTTTTGCGGCTTCGCCGAAGCCGCAAAGCAAGTTGTAAGCCACCTGGGCATCGTAGAGATCGCGGGGCAGGCTCTGGAAGCTCAGCAGGTTCACGGTCTGTTGGTGCAACTCGTCCATGGCGGCGCGTCCGTACTGGCTGGCCGGTTCGAGAACGGTGGCCGCGGCAAATCCCACCGGTGCAGCCTGCTGCAGGCGGTCGATCAGCAAGGCCAGAGCGATGGCCGCGGGATGCGCGGGGACGATCGCCGGGGTGAAGAGATCCGGGGTTGAAGTTTCGGGTCCGAGCCAGGGAGCGCGGACGAGTACACCAGTCTCCTGGTCCAATGCGCCGGAGAGGTCGAGCACCGATGAGCCGGATTTCAACGCCTGGCGCCAGTGGGCGCGCGTCAGATCTTCAGAACCGGTGAAGAAGGTGAAATCGACATGCTCGAAGGTGTCCTCGGCGATGGGCTGGACAAACGTGACCTCGTCGCCAACCTGATCGAGCTGTCCCTGGGATTCCTCCTCGCCGAGGAGGACGACGTTGGCCGCTTCGAGCGGCGACTCGGAGAGAGCTTCTTTCAGTTCGCGGCCGACGAGTGTGGAGGCTCCCACGATTGCGATCTTGTACACAGGCGTCCTTTGGGCTGGAGTGAACTACGAGGGGCGGAAAGGGTCGGGCTCCGGCGCGGCCTGGGCGTGTGGCGGATCGGCGACGCTCATGGGCTGGCGGCGGCGACGGCGCTGCCACGAGTAGGCCGCCCGCGCCCAAAGGCCCGAGAACATGTACACCAGCGCCAGCGCAAACAGCACCGTGCTCGAGTACTTCAAGCAGATATACACCACGATGGCCAACAGGAACAGCAACTGGAAGGGGTGACTGCGCGAAAGGTTGATCTCCTTGCCCGACCAGAACCGCCAGGTGCTGACCATGAGGAAGCCGGCCAGGCCGACGAGAAGGAGCCACGGGATGGCGACCCACCACGTTTCAAGTTCCGTCTGGACCGGAATCCCGTCGAAGAAATGAACGGTCGATGCCAGCAGGCCTGCCGCGGCAGGGATGGGCATTCCCACGAAGTACTTTCGTCCGGGGCGGCCGGGGTTGCGCGGCTGCGCGTCAGGGCTGATGTTGAAGCGCGCGAGGCGCGAAGCGCCGCCGATCAGAAAGAGAAAGCAGATGAATGTGCCGGCTTGCACGAGGTGCTGGTGGACCTGCGAATTGATGGAACCGGGCAGGAAATGGAATCCCCAGACCCAGGCAAGGAGGCTGGGCGCGACGCCGAAGGTGATAACGTCAGCGAGCGAGTCGAGTTCCTTGCCGAATTCGCTGGCGGTATTGGTCATGCGGGCGATGCGGCCGTCAAGAGCGTCGAACGGGATGGCGAACAGGATCGCGATGGCGGCCCAATCAAGATGCTGCTGTGCGTTGGCGTTTTCAGAAACGGCAGCGATGGTCTGGGTAATGGCGAAGTAGCCGGCGGCGATGTTGCCCGCGGTGAACAGCGACGGCAGCAGGAACATGCCTCGCCGCAACCTGGCCTGGGCCCGTGCCTTGGCGAGAGCGGAGTCATGGTTGTTCATGCGCGGCTCTCCGCGGCGACGCTGGCCAGCACGCTGGCGCCGCCTTTCACCCGCTGGCCCACCCTGACGTGGAGTTCGGCATCGGCCGGAATCAGAACGTCGACGCGCGAACCGAACTTGATGAGTCCCACGCGCTGGCCGCGCTCCACGCGATCGCCTTCCTTGAGGCCGAATACGATGCGGCGCGCCAGCAGGCCGGCGATCTGCTTGAACGTGACCTCAATGTCTTCGCCGCGCACGGTCACGATGTTTTGCTCATTGCGGTCGGCGGAGGCGGGGTTCATTGCGTTAAGGTACTTGCCCTTCTGATAGTGCACTCCCGTGAGGATGCCGGAGATCGGTGAACGGTTGACATGCACGTCGAAGACGCTGAGAAAGATGCTGATTCGCTGCTTTGGGCCGTCCGGAGTGGAGATCGCCGCGGTCTCAGTCACCAGGCCGTCGCCGGGCGAGACGATAAGGCCATTGCCGGTTGGAATAGTCCGCCTCGGATCGCGGAAAAACCAGAGGAAGAACGCGGCCAGCAGGATCGGGATGAGACCCCAGAGCCATGCGCCCCTGGTGACCCACACAACAAGGGCGGACACGACGAAAAGGCTCAACCCATAGATGTAACCGTCGCGAACCATTGTCCCCAACGATTATACGGTGAGTTCAACTTTCATGGCGGGAGCGGCGCGAGGCCTTCGCGGATGCCCACACATTCAGCTCCGATGGCCGTCAGCGGGGGCGATTGGCCTGCTTGCCTTCTGCTCTTTCGTTCCGATCTAAACCGTGGCGAGCGTCCGGCGCTCGATGGCGTAGATCAGGTCCTTGGCGTGCAGCTTGAGTTTCTTCAAGCGCACTTCCTCGAGCTGTTCATCTTCGGAGAGATAGCGTTTCTGAAGCAGTTCTTCCAAACGCTGAGCGTAGCGATGATGTTCGGCATGCAGGCGTTCCAGTTCTTCGCTCAGCGTGGCATCCTGTACTTCTTCCATCCGTCACCTCCATACTTTACAGAACATTTACATATACCTCTGCCGGAGGACAAACGGCAAGATGGAAACGAAGGCGACGCGATTTTTTGCTGTGGAATTCCGGAGTGGAGCGGTCCGGTTACGCGTCTTGATGAGAGTTCAGTACCGCGAAGAATTAGCGAAGATTCCAGGCCAGCAAGATCGCATCTTCAATGGGATCAACGTAGTAGCGTACGCGGCGGCCGCATTCGCGGAATCCGGCGGAACGGTAGAAAGCGAGCGCCGGCTTGTTGGAGGCGCGCACTTCCAGCGTGACTTCAGTTATGTTGGCGGGCTTGAGGCTGGCAACGAGTGAGGCCATCAGGCCGCGGCCCAACCCGGAGCGCCGAGCTGCGGCGGAGACGACAATCGTCTCAATTTCGGCCTGCGGCGGGATCAGGCAGGCGATGGCGAAGCCGGAGCGGGGTTCCGACGGCAGTGGACCGGAAGGCGTGGCCTCGATCTCCGCGACGACGGCGATGCGGCGGAGAAGGGACGCCGAGTCGAGCGCTTTGTCGTAAGCGGCGGACGGCCAGTGGGGGGCCTCGGACGTCGAATCGGCGAGAGCTTTGGCCCAGGCAATGTCGGCGGGCATCATCGGGCGGATGAAGAACTGTGGCGGCGGATTCATGGATGGCCGGGGGCTGCGGGCTCGCCGAAGATTTCCGCATCGGAGCGGCGCAGATAATGGCCGTCGAGCAGCAATGGATCGGCGAATTCGCGGGCGAAAATGCGGGAGGCGGCGAGCCGGATGGCATCTGCGGCCGTCGGCGCCTCGACAGGAACGAACCTGGTCGCCGGCCATGTTGCGGAGAGCAGCGCGGCGGCCTGGTCGCAAACGGCGACTGCAGGCGGCCGGGTTGGAATTGCTGCGAGTTCGGCTCCGCCAGCCAGGACTTCCGTTGCCTCCTCACCGGGCGCAGCCAGCCGGAGAAAGACTTCGGAGCGGTGCGCGTCGAGGGCGGCCGCTGGGACTCCGGATTTGAAGGCGAGGACTTCAAGCCGCGAGACGGCGACAATGGGAATTGGCGCCGCCTCGGCAAGGCCCTTCGCTGCGCTTAGACCGACACGCACTCCTGTGAAGCTGCCAGGGCCGCTGACGGCAACAATGGCATTCATATCGCGCAGTTTCAAGCCGGCTTGACGGAGGAGATCGCCGATGGCCGCGATGAGCGTGGCGGAGTAGCTGCGGCCTTCGAGAGGGGCCTGGCCGAGAACTTCGACTTCCGGCTGGCCGGAAGCTCCGAAAAGCCTGGCCAGCGCGACCGAGCCGGACGGCCCGCAGGTGTCGATGCCGAGAACCGGCAGCGACTGCACATCAGGCGCAGCAGGCTGGGCGGCGGAGTCGGGATGCAAGGGGTTGCCGGGCATGCCATCACCAGCATGCCATAGGCGGATTCGGGAGCCCAATCCGGTAGTCTGTTGACAGAGCGTCAACCGACAGACCCGCTTCCCGGCGCGCAGCCAGCTGCGCAGCTTATCGGCGCGCAATCGAGTAAGGAAAGGACCTGCACTTGGCGGCAGCCGCGGCGACACTCTCGTTTCACGACACGTGGAAGCCCAAGGCAAATCCCTGGCTCATTGCACTCACCGTGACCATGGCGACGTTCATGGAGGCGCTGGACACCTCGATCGCCAACGTGGCCATGCCGCATATCGGCGGCAACCTTTCCGCGAGCCGCGATGAAGCGACGTGGGTGCTGACGAGCTACCTAGTTGCCAACGCGGTCGTGCTGCCGATCAGCGGATGGCTGGCCAACCGAATGGGCCGCAAGCGGTTTTACATGACATGCGTAGCGCTCTTCACGCTGACGTCGTTGATGTGCGGGATGGCGCCGACGCTGGGCGCGCTGGTGCTGTGCCGCGTCTTCCAGGGCGCGGCGGGCGGCGGACTGCAGCCGAGCGAGCAGGCCATCCTTGCGGACACCTTCTCGCCGCAAAAGCGCGCGATGGCATTTGCCGTTTATGGCATGGCGGTGGTGCTCGCGCCTGCGATCGGACCCACGGTCGGCGGCTGGATTGTGGATAACTACAGCTGGCGCTGGATCTTCTTCCTGAATATTCCGGTGGGCATTCTGTCGCTCATCATGACCAACCGGCTGGTCGAGGATCCACCGTACCTGGCCGAGATCCGCAACCGCCGTACGCCGGTGGACTATTGGGGCCTGGGGCTGCTCGTGATCACGGTGGGCGCGCTGCAGACGATGCTCGACAAAGGCCAGGAAGACGACTGGTTTGGTTCGCGGTTCATCGTGAGCTGTACCGTCCTGGCTTCGATCTGCCTGGTGCTGTTCCTGTGGCGCGAGTTCCACACCGATCACCCGATCCTCGATCTGCGATTGTTCGGCCGGCGCAACGTGGGCATGACGCAGCTTGTCATGTTCATGGTGGGAGTAGCGCTGTACTCGAGCACGGTGCTTATTCCGCAGTTTCTGCAGGAGATCATGGGCTATTCGGCGCGGCAAGCGGGCATGGCCATCTCGACCGGCGGTCTGGTGCTGATGATTCTCTTTCCCATCGCCGGATTCATCGCGCCAAAGTTCGATCCACGGCTTCTTGTGGCGATGGGTTTCTGCATCATCTCGTTCGGCCTGTGGCGTATGACCGAGCTCGACCTGAACGTGAGCTTCGGCATTGCGGTGAGCTGGCGCGCGGTGATGGTGCTGGGACTGCCGTTTCTGTTTATTCCAATCAATACGTTGTGCTACGCGGGGATTCCGCAGCACAAGAACAACGAGGTGAGCGGCATGTCCGCGCTGTCGCGCAACCTGGGCGGCAGTGTGGGAATCAGCTTTGTGACTACGCTGCTGGCGCGGCTGAGCCAGAAACACCTGGCGTTTCTGTCGGCGCACGCTTCGCCCGGCAATGGGCCGTTTGAATATGTGCGGCATGCGCTGGCCGGCGCTTGGATGACGCGCGGTGGAGGCGGTGCTCCGGATGCCGTGATGAAGGCCGGCGCGCAGATCTACGGCATGGCGCAGGTGCAGGCGCGGCTGCTGGCCTATGTCGACGTGATCTGGGTGATGGTGGCGATCACGCTGCTGCTGATTCCGCTGCCATTCTTGATGCGGCGGCCGGCGAAGGCGGCGGCGGTGCATGTGGGGCACTGAGCCGGAATTCGCTTAAGCGACAAACCGCATTCAACGGAAGACTATTCGAAGCGCTCGATCCGCTTCTTCGTAGACCGGCGCTTCGCAAGGGCAGCGACGGGCTTCAGGTTCGTCATCAGGACATGCCGGTCATCGAAGAGTCGCGTGCCCGCCTCGGCCTTCTTTGTTCGTGAACCGAACATTGGCTGCCCCGGCACTGCACGCGGCATGCGCTCGAGGCAAGCCATCCAATCGCTGCTGCCGTAGACGCCGCGGAGCAGCTTCGACAGATTGTGTTTCACATTGAGCGACGGCCAGGAGATCGCCGAGCCATCGTCGAGAGTCTCGATCCGGCTCAATTCGCGCGCTGCGGCATTTTCCAGCCCTTCAAGCAGACGGCGCGGGATAACATAGATCGTCCGATCATCGAAGATGATGCGCACTCGGTCCATCGCCTTCGAGTAGGTGACGCGCACAATCCTCCGCTGGGGCGCAGCCATCACACGCAGTCCAATGCCTGCTCCAGGTCGGCGATCAGGTCTTCCTTGTCTTCGATGCCGACGGAGAGACGGACCAGCCCCTGTGTAATGCCGATCCGATCGCGTTCTTCCTCGCTGAGCGCGGCGTGCGTTGTGGTGGCGGAGTGGGACGCGAGCGACTCCACTCCGCCCAGCGACTCGGCGTTCAGGAACAACTTGACCGCGCCGAGGAAACGGGCTGCGGCTTCGCGCGTGCCAAGATCGAAGCTGAGCATGGAGCCGAAACCGCGCTGCTGTTTGCGCGCAAGCTCGTGCTGCGGATGCGACTGGAGACCGGGGTAGGCGAGGCGCTTTACCTTGGGCTGCGTGGAGAGAAACTCGGCAACCGCACGGCCGTTCTCGTCGTGCTGCTTCATCCGCAGGGGCAGCGTTTTGATGCCGCGCAAGACGAGGTAGCACTCGAACGGCGACAAGATGCCGCCGGCAGCTTTCTGCACCAGCAGAAAACGCTCTTTGTGCTCAGGGCGGGTGCCGATGAGCGCGCCGCCGAGGCCGTCGGAGTGACCGTTGAGGAATTTAGTGGTCGAGTGCATCACAATGTCGGCGCCGAGCGCAATGGGGCTCTGCAGATAGGGCGACATGAAGGTGTTGTCGACACTGACCTCGACGCCGCGGGAGTGAGCGATCTCGCAGATGGCGGCGATATCGGTGAGCGACAGGATGGGATTGGTCGGCGTCTCGATATGCATGAGCCTTGTGTTGGGGCGGATGGCCGCGGCGACGGCATCGAGTTTGCCGGTGTCGACGTACTCGATGTCGATGCCGTAGTGGCGCACGATGAGGTTGAAGAGCCGTGCGGTGCCGCCGTAAACGTTATGCGAGCAGATGATGTGATCGCCGGCGTGCAGCGTGGCCACGAGCGCATAGATCGCCGCCATGCCGCTGGCGAACGCGTGGCCGCTGTGGCCGCCTTCGAGCGCGGCGAGCGCGGTTTCGAGGCGGTCGCGAGTGGGGTTGCCGGCCCGCGAATAGTCCCAGCCCTTGTCGGAGCCGATCCCGGTGAGCTCGAAGGTGGAAGAGAGGTAGAGAGGGACATTGACCGCGCCCGTGAGCGGGTCGGGTTCCTGGCCGGCATGCACGGCGAGAGTCGAGTACTTGAGTGGGGACATGGTTAGCTCTCAGCTTTCAGCTATCAGGTCTCAGCTTTTAGCCATTGGCTCTTAGCTTATCGTGCGGGAGCGAGGCGTATGAATGATTGTCCGCCGTCGGTTCTCGGCGCCCGCCATGAAGGCCTCTTGATCATTGGGCCTTACACTCCACCTTCGAAGATCTTCTTGGACAGGTAGCGCTCGGCAGAATCGGCAACGATAGTGACGATGCGTCTGCCGGGGCCGAGTTCGCGGGCCAGTTCGACGGCGGCGTGGAGGATGGCGCCGGAGCTCGAGCCGGCCAATACGCCTTCTTCGGAGGCGAGGCGCTTGACCATGCCGAACGCATCTTCGTCGCTCACCTTCACGATACGGTCGCAGACCTCGCGGTGAAATGTGTCGGGGATAAAGCTGACGCCGATGCCTTCCACGCGATGCTTGCCTGGCGTGCCACCCTGCAGGATGGAGCCTTCGGTCTCTACGGCGACCGTGAGAATGGAGGGGTTCTGTTCTTTGAGGAAGCGCGCAACGCCGGAGAACGTGCCGCCCGTGCCAATGCCGGCGACCCATGCGTCGACGCGGCCCTGCATCTGCTCCCACAACTCCACCGCGGTCGTGTCATGGTGATACTTCGGATTGGCCTGGTTGTAGAACTGCAGCGCGGTAAACGAACCTGCGATCTCAGCGGCGGCTTCACGGGCGCGGCGGATGGCGCCGGCCATGCCCTCGTCTTCAGGCGTACGGACGACCTCCGCCCCAAATCCGCGCATGAGGATGCACTTCTCTTCCGCGAAGCCTTCGGGAACGAAAAGCTTGACCCTGTAGCCGCGATTGACGCCGATGAGCGCCAGACCGACGCCGGTGTTGCCTGCAGTGGCCTCGAGGATGGTAGCGCCCGGGCGGAGAAGGCCGCGGGCTTCGGCGTCTAGGATCATGCCGAGGGCGGCGCGGTCTTTCACACTGCCGCCGGGATTGAGGAATTCGAGCTTGGCGAAGACCTGCGCGGCTGGCGGGGCGGCGAGGCGCGAGAGCTGGAGCAGGGGCGTGTGGCCTACGAGATCGGTGATGGCGGCGGCGACGCGCGCCATGGGGAAGCTTTGAGCGGCAACGGCCATAGATGCCACAAGTCTAGCGCGAGGCGGGGAAGCGCGGCCCGGTGCAAAACCGGGCCGTTTGGAGTGCGAGACTATTTCACGGTCTGCGCGAGTGCTGCGGCGCTGGGCTTGAAGTTCATCGAGCCCCCGAAGCTTGCCGTGATGGTGTCGGAGCCTTTCGGAAGTTTCGAAGTCGAGAAGGTTGCCGAGCCGTTGACCAGTGTGGCTGTACCGAGCGCGCTTGTGCCGTTCTTGAAGGCGACCGTGCCCGAGGGAATGCCGGCAGCGGAGGTAACGGCAACGGTGAAGGTGACCGCGGATCCCGATGTGGACGGGTTCTTCGACGACGTGAGCTTGGTGGTGGTAGCGGCCCTGGTGACGACCTGGCTGAGGATCGCCGAGGCGCTGGTCTGCACCGCGGCGTCGCCGCTGTAGACGGCTTTGAGCTGGTGTGTGGCGGCTGGGAGCGCGCTGGTAGTGAACGTTGCGGCCCCGGCGGAGAGCGCGGCGGAGCCGAGCTTGGCCGTGCCGTCGAAGAAGCTCACCGTGCCGGTGGGTGTGGGGGTGCTCTTCACTCTGGCAGTGAGCTTGACGGCCTGGTGAAAGACGGATGGATTGAGGCTGGATGTGAGAGCAACTGTGCTTGTCGCCTTGCGGACGACCTGGTTCAACGCCGCCGAGGTGCTGGGCTTTGAGGTCGTGTCGCCGCTGTAGACGGCGGTGATCATCGATGTCCCGATGGACAGGCTGGAGCTTGACCAGGCGGCTGCGTTGCTGGAGAGCGCGACGGTCTTTAGGGGTGTTGAGCCGAGCCTGAAGGTGACGCTTCCGGTGGCCTTGCCGCCGCCGGCGACCGCGACGGTCGCCGTAAATGTGACAGTCTGGCCGACGATGGAGGGGTTGGGGGACGACTTTAGCGTGGTGGTCGTGGGCTCGATCTTAAGGAAGTTGGCGGTCACGGTCTCCGGCGCGGTCATGGTGACGGCGGTCGCAGCGAGCTTCGAATTTGTCACCGGGCCCGACCAGGACGAGAAGATGAAGCCGACCGTGGGAGTCGCGGTGAGGTTTACCGCGGAACTCGGAGCAAAGTAACTGCCGGAATGCGGAGTGACCAAGCCGGCGCCGGCCGGGCTGACCGCGGTGGTGAGCTGATACAGAGTCTGGAACGATGCAGTGTAGGTTATTGCAGAGGACGGAGCGGTCACGGAGTGCGCAACGGCCCCGCCATCAGACCAGCTCGTGAAGAGATATTGGATCCCGCCGGAAACGGCTTGGGATCCGACCGTGGCGATGGTATGTTGGCTGCCGGCCTGCCACTGAACGTTGAGCGGCGCGTTGAGCGTCGCGCCGCCGTCGATACTGACGGGAAGGCCCGCAGGCGTGGTGGCGATGGTGACGCTGACGGTGGCGGTGGCAAAGTTGGCGGTGACGGACTCCGGCGCGTTCATGGTGACTGTGGTCGAGGCGGAGCCGGAGTTCGCGACCGGGCCGATCCAGCCGGAAAAGCCATAGCCGCTATTCGGTGTGGCAGTAAGATTCACGACGGCGCCGGAGGAATAATAAGTGCCGGAAACAGGAGCGACGGAGCCTCCTGCAGTGGGGCTGGCCGCGGTGGTGAGCTGGTACGAGGTGTTGAATGTGGCCGTGTAGCTGGTCGTCGCGGCGGCGGCTGTCACGGTGTGGCTGATGGCGCCGGCATCTGACCAGCTGGAGAAGTTGTCCTGCACGCCAGTTGAGGGCGACTGTGGGGATGTGGCGGCGAGGCTGTGCATGGAGCCGACGGCCCAGGTGAACATCTCCGGCGCGGTATAGGTGGTGTTATCCACCGTAAAGGCGAGTCCGGATGGTTGGGTGCCTATAGCGACCTGGACGGACTGCGAGACGGCGACGCCGGTGGTCACTGTGACGTTGCTGTTTCCGGTGTCGGTGGCGGTGATGGACTTGGCGCCTGCGTGCAGGGTGGCCTGGAAGGTGTGCACACCCTGGTCTGCCTCGGTAAAGGTGTAATCGGCGGGCAGCGTGGCCTGCGCGTCGGTACTCGTGAAGTGGATCGTGCTGAGGTAGGCCGTGTCGGTGCCCTTGGCGCCTGCCGGATTTTTCGCGGTGACTGTGAAATCGACGGGCTCGCCGTCGACAGCCGTGCCGGTCACGTTCAGATTCAGCGAGGGATGCAGGCCCGTGACTACGCACTGCTTCTTGGTGTTCGACCAGACGCTTGAGGCGTTGAATGAGCCTTGCGGCGTGGTCACGGTGGTGCCCTTCCCGTCGTCGCAAATATCGGCGATCTCACCGCAGTTGTTGCTGCCTCCGTCGTACCATCCGATCGGATATGCGACGTCTACCCCGGTATCGAGGGATACGTCGGGATCGGTGACGGCCTCGGTCAGTTCATGGCTGGCGACGTAGGTGATGTTATCGAAAGGGTTCGAGGCGCTTCCGCAGCCGCTGTTGCAGGCGGTGGTGATGAGGTCGGGGAGGATTCCGTAGAGGATGGGTTTTGAATTGATCGTGAACGCGGAGTGATAAGCGCAGAACTGCACGCAGCTCTGGTCACCGTAAGGATCGGAGATCGTAATGTAGGGAGGAAAGTTCACCATGTAAACGGTGTTGGTGTTTCCGCCGGTATCGGATTGCGAGGCCGGCAGCCCGCCAGCATTGATTTGTGCGGTGATCTCGGTCTGCACTTGGGCGTCGGATAGATTGCACGCGGTCGGCTTTGAAGAGTTCTGCGCCGGGCAACGTGTCGGCATGATGGTGTAGGAGCCTGCATAGGAACCGCGGCCGATGGACTGATTCGTTCCGCCAACGCCGCCGGTAGGAGTGACATTCGTGCTGTATTCGCTGAGCGTATCGAGGAGCGGGCTTTCGACGACTTCCTGATAGAACGCCGGCATATTCTGCTGCACCGTGCTGGCGACGTCGCTGTTCCAATTGACCAGGACAATCTGAACGTTCGAGGTAACGGGGCCGCCATAGTAAGACAGTGAGGGACTGTTGCAGATCGGCGAGGAAGCGCGGTGCACACCCGAAGCAGGGACCCGCAGCGGCATGATGTGCGCGCCGAGCCTGGGTTGAGACGGCACGGCGAGCGGGGCCGGCGACAGCGCCGGGCGGGCCAGCGAGGAATCCTGTGCGAGCGGGCCGGTCTGGCCACGCGCAATCGAGGTGGGCGAAATCAGTACGGAGGCGGCGAACAGAGCTTTAAGCAGGCCTGCGGCGCCGGAGCGCCGGCGAGGGGTCGAGCTATACATGGATCACGGGCTTTCTGGGGGATCTCTTTGCAGAAACTCTTCAAATAATGCAAGTCGATAGTGCCGGTACGGTCATGGCCGTTTCGGCCAGTGATTGCAGCCCGGGGAAGTCACTCACGGAGTCTGGAGCGATGATGCCTTCCGTGGGTATCGGCGTCAAGCGCAAAGTGAGGCGCAGGACGAAGACAGGGACGATGGGACTCCGGGAGGGAGCGGTCTCTTACTCCTGGCCGGCTCCGCTGTCCATGGCTCGCTTGATCTGTTTCTGGGTGCGGACGACGGGGAAGTAACCGGTGCGGGTGCGGACGGTGAGCTTGCCCAGGCCTTTGGATTCCGCGGAGACGGAGATGCGGCGGAAGCCGGGTTCCGTGGTGGGCTTGGTGGAGCGGTAGCCAAGCGTGTACTGGTTGCGGATGTCGCGTGCGACCTCGGCGGCGATCTCGTCGATCTGCTCGATGGACCTCGGGAAGAAGGCGATGCCACCCGTCTCGGTTGACAGCATCTCGAGGGCGCGGTGGGCGTGGCGGATCTCGGAACGGCTGTTTTCGTCCCCAAAGAGCAGGCCGATCGTGTAGATGACCGGGCCGGAGAGCTGCTGCACGCGGCGGATGGTCTGTTCGAGGCTGATCGTCGAGGCGTTGTCTTCGCCGTCGGTGATCAGCACGATGACTTGCTTGGGGCGCTTGGCGTCGGCCACCAGTTTGTCGGCCGAAGCGACCACCGCATCATAGAGAGCCGTGCCTCCGCGCGACTCGATATGGCCGAGTCCGTCGCGGAGTTTGTTGACGTCGGAGGTGAACTCCTGGTCGATAAAGGCTTCGTCGGAGAAGTTGACGACGAAAGCCTCGTCCTGCGGGTTGGACGCCTGGATCAGGTCCAGCGCGCTTTTGTTGACCGAGGGGCGCTTGCGCGACATGGAACCGGAGTTGTCGATGACCAGCGCGATCGAGACCGGCACGTCGGTGTGCTGGAAACTGATCAGCGTCTGCCGGACGCCGTCTTCGAACACCGCGAAGTTCTCCTTTTTCAGGTCGGGGACGAGCTTGGTGCCTTCGAGGACGGTCGCATTCAGGACGACTTCTTCGACATCGGTGTGAAGAACGTAGCCCTCGGATCCCTGCTTTTTCAAGGGCTCGGAGACGGCGCCGGCGGCATCGGGAGAGCGGACGGGATCGCGGTCGACGGTAAGCGGCGGAGCCTGGGTGGGAGGCGGCTTGACGGACGGTTGCTGCGCGGATTGCGATACGGCTGCGACCGGCGAAAGAACCCAGAGAACAGCGAGAATCGCGTTATTGCAAAGGCGCATAGTAGCCGGTGCGAGCATGAACAGTGAGCGGTGGCAATCCCTGCGGGGGATTCAGCTTCACCTTAACTTTACGCCACTTGCCGTCGCGGGAAAGATCCTTGGGCCTGTAGCCGATCACATATTGGTTGCGCAATTCGGTGGATATCTTCTCGGCAATGTCGCCCATCTCGGAAAGGTCATCGACGCGGAACAGGCGGCCTCCGGTCTCTTCGCTCAGGTCGTTGAGCAGCTGCGGACCGGTGCGTTCCTCGGGAGTGGGGGCGTAAGGATCGAAGATGCCGATCGCGTAGAGTTCGACATCGGACTCGCGGACCTGTGCGCGAAGCTCGCCCTCGGTGTATCGGGATCGGTTGTCGCCGCCGTCGGAGACGATGAGCAGCGCCTTGCGTTCGTGCTTGGCCTCCTTCATCTTGGCCAGGCCGAAGTAGATCGCGTCGAGCAGCGCGGTGCGGTGGCCGCTGCGCACCGTGGCGAGCCGGGCCTGAATGTCCTCGACGGAACTGGTGAAGTCTTCGATGAGCTCGGGGCGATCGTTGAAGCCGATGACAAAAAATTCATCTTGCGGGTTGGCGGTTTTGATGAACTGCAGGATCGACTCGCGGGCGCGGATGAGCTTGGAGTTCATCGATCCGGAGAGATCGAAGATGATTCCGATGGAGACCGGCGCGTCCTCGCAGGCGAAGGTGCGGATCTGCTGCTGGCCGCTGTTTTCGTAGATCTGGAAGTCTTCTTGTTCGAGGCCTGTGACCAGGCGGTTCATGGGATCGGTAACCGTCACCGGGATGAGCACCATGTCGACATTCATACGAATGATGGCGCCCGGACGGGCGCGAAGGGCGGCGGCGCCGGTGGCGGGCGCGGCTTCAGCGCCGGCGGGCGCTCCGGCGGCCGGCGCAATGACCGGCGGCGGCGTGACATGGACCTTGTTGAGCGGGTCTTCCTGATCCTGCGCCCGGGCGCACAAAACCACGAGCGTCGCGGAGAGAAAAGCAATCGCGATTGCGCGTATTCCCATCTGCAACTTGGCCCGGCCAGACGGAATGGCACGCAGAATGGGACACATCGTCATGAGAGAAGACCGGAGTATCGATGATCGCGATCTTAGCATGGTTCGAGGGTTGCTGGCGCGGGTGGTTCGGTCATTGTTTTGTCATTCTCCGACCGGTATCTGACCTGGGTTCCGGTTCGGATGGCCTTCGGCCGCTGCGATACAATCGAGGCGACGGCGTCTCTGGATTCCGATTCCGGCAGGATCCCATTCATAAGCTGCCGCCTCGCCGATTGCCGTAGAGTTACCGCGCAAAGAGAACGTGCCGCGCCTGAGGCATCGACGGCCAGCATGCTTTATCACAGGGGCCCCTTCAGGGCGTTGCCAGGCCCCAGCAGAATCGATTGTTTTTCCCGGGGAGTAAGACGATTCGCATGGCTCGCATCTTTCCGTTTCGTGCATGGCACTACAATCCGACGAGAGTTCGGCTGGACGATGTAGTGACGCAACCCTACGACAAGATATCGCCCGCCATGCAGCAGGCGTATTACCAACGCAGCCCCTACAATCTGGTCCGAATCATCCTTGGCCTTCCTGAGCTGTTTGATGCCGAGCGCGGAGAAAGTGTCTATACCCGCGCCGCGCGCGACTTCAATGCGTGGCGAGAGCAAGGCGTGCTGGTGCAGGAGAAGGACCCCTGCGTGTTCGCCTACGCGCAGCGTTTCCGCGTGCCGGGGTCAAGCGAAGTGAGGGAGCGGCGAGGGTTTATCGCGCTGGGTAGGCTGCACGAATATGCCGAACAGGTGGTCTTCCGGCACGAACAGACGCTTTCGAAGCCCAAGAGCGACCGGCTGAACCTGCTGAACGCGACGCGGGCGCACTTCGGGCAGATCTTCATGCTCTATTCGGATCCGGCGGGCAGCGTGGAGAGGGTTTTGTACGACGGCGCAGGCGCTGCCGATGCCGAAGTGACCGACGAGTATGACGTCCTGCATCGAGTCTGGCGCGTCAGCGATCCGGCGGCGATCCGGCTTCTGGCGGCTGCAATGGCGGACAAGAAGCTCATCATCGCCGACGGGCACCATCGATATGAGACGGCGCTGAGTTACGCGAAGGAGCATGCGCCGGCGGATGGAGCAAAGATCGAGCACAGCGCGAACCAGCTGCCGCAGCCGGCCTGGCCTGAGTCGGCGGTGATGATGACTTTCGTCAACATGGATGCGGAAGGACTGGTGATTCTGCCGACGCACAGGGTGGTGCACAGCCTGGATCGGTTCGATCCGGTAGCGTTCGCGGTTGCAGCCAGGGAGTTCTTCCAAGTGGAGGCGCTCGGCGACGACACGGCGGAGGCCTATATCGATCTTCTCAAGAGCCAGAACGGCACCGCCTTCCTGGTGGTTACGCGGGCCGGCGCGCTGCTCTTCCAGGCCAGGCCCGAGGCCATCTCGGCGGCGCTGGCCGGGGTGCCGGAACGGCAGCGGCAACTCGACCTGACGCAACTCCACGCAGTCATCCTCGATCGCCTGCTGGGCCTCGATGCCGAAAAAGTGCGCGAGCAGACCAACATCCGGTATCTGCGCGATGCCGGCGAAGCGGTCGACCAGGTTCGGCGCGGTGAGGCTGACGTTTCGTTCCTGACCAACCCGGTGAGCATGGAGCAGCTTCGCGAAGTGGCGTTTGCCGGCGAGGTGATGCCGCAGAAGTCGACCGATTTCTATCCCAAGCTGTTGAGCGGATTGACGATCTATGCGCTGGACTAGTTCCGGCCCGTTGGCGGCGGCGATTGTTGCTGCCGCCGGCTGGGCTGGTTCGATGCCGGCGGCGGGGCAGGCGCCTCCGGTACCGGCCTCCGTACCTCATCCTCCCCCGACCGCCCCGCAGGCACGGTTTGTCGTGGTGCTGGACGCCGCACACGGCGGGAGCGACACGGGTGGAAAGCTAGGCGGGAACCAACTCGAAAAGAACTTCGCGCTTGCGTTCAGTGTGCGGCTGCGGTCGCTGCTGGCAGCGCGCGGATTCCAGGTGGTTACGACACGGGAGCAGGACGCGGACCTGGATTCAGACCGGCGAGCGGCGATCGCGAACCACGCCAAGGCAGAGGCTTGCCTGATTCTGCATGCGAGCGAGAGCGGGCAGGGCGTGCACCTGTATGTGTCGTCGCTCCAACAACCAGTTCAACAGGAGAGATTCGAGGCATGGCGGACGGCGCAGGCGGCCTGGGTGGCGCGGAGCTTCACGCTGGCCGGCGTGCTGAACGGCGTATTGACCCATGCCGGCATGACTGTGCTGACTGGGCGGATCGGCATGCCGGATATCGATAGCATGGAGTGCCCGGCAGTGGCAGTGGAGATCGCGCCGGAGAACGCAGGCAATCATGAGGGGAGCGGCGACCTGGACGATCCGGACTACCAGACTCGTGTGGCCGGGGCGATCGCTGCGGCTCTGCTCGAGTGGCGATCGGAGGCGCGGCAGCCGTGATTCCGCGCTATCAAAAGGTGTTGTTTACGATATTGCTGGTTGCGTCGCTGGCTATGGGCGCGATCCTTTGGCGGTTGCGCGAGCGGGCACACGAACGGCTGGTGGCGGGCGAGGATTCGGCGCCGACCAAGGCGCCCGAGGTGGCGCCGGCCGAACCGGCCACGCTGGTTGTGGCAAATGACACGGATGGCTCGCTGCGCCCGCAGGTGCAGTCTCTGCCATTGCCCGCGGACCCGGGAGCACGGGCACGGGCGGTGCTGGGGCGGCTGCTGGACCTGTATGAAGCCCAGGGTGCTACGCATCCGGTGCAGGGCGGGGCGAACTCGGTAGCTGAGGTCTTCCTGATGCCGGTGCCCGGCGCGCCTGCCGGAATCGTGGAAACCAACCAAGGGAAGGCAGGCGGGAGTCCCGGCGCGGAGGCGAAAGGACCGCAGCTCGCCGTGGTGAATCTGAAGGGGAGCTTTGTGGCGACACATCCCTCGGGTATCGAGGTAGAAACGCTGACGTTGATGTCGATTTGCGGGACGCTGCATGCGAATCTGCCCCAAGTGACGGAGGTGCGGTTCCTGGTGGATGGCGCGCAGCGGGCGACCCTGGCAGGGCATGCGGACTTGACGCGGACCTATCTCGCGGCGGAGGCGGCGGGTGACAGGGCCAGGCCGTGAGCGGAATGAATGGGATGAACGGCACATTCACGATTGGTGTATTCGACTCCGGGTTTGGCGGGCTGACGGTGCTGCGCGCGCTGCTTGCGACGCTGCCGCACGCGCAGTTTGCTTTCCTCGGCGATACGGCGCGCCTTCCGTATGGGTCGAAGTCGCGGCGCACAATTGCACGGTATGCCGCCGAAAGCGCGCAGTTCCTGGTGCGGGAGCAGGGAGCGGAGTTCCTGGTGATCGCGTGCAATACAGCCAGCGCACTGGCCCTCGATGCCATCCGGGATGCGGTTCCTGTGCCGGTGCTGGGCGTTATCGAGCCGGGAGCGGCGGCGGCCAGGACCGCGACGCGCACCGGAGACGTGCTCGTCATCGCGACCGACGCAACCGTGCAGAGCCATGCCTACTCGGCGGCCTGCACCGTGCAGGGACTTCGTGCCATGGAGAAGGGGTGTCCGCTCCTGGTGCCGCTGGTGGAGGAAGGATGGGTGAACCATTCTGTGACGGCCGAAGTGATCCGCATCTATCTCGACGAACTGATGCGCGACGCGTCCGCTGCCGGGTTGATGCCGGACACGCTGGTGCTCGGTTGTACGCACTATCCGTTGCTGCGGCCGGCGATCGAGAGGGCGGTACCCGGCGGGGTGCGCGTCATCGACTCGGCCGAGGCCGCGGCCGAGGCGGCAGTACGGCAATTTGGGGCGCAGGTCGAGACGCCGGATGCACCGAAGGCGAGCGAACCGATTCTGCGATGCTTTGCGACCGATTCGGTCGAAAAGTTCGAGCGGCTGGGCTCGCGATTTCTCGGCCGTCCCACGGGTAGCGTGGGATTAGTCGACCTGGGCGGCTGATATCCTAAGAAACGGTCGTTCGCGAATACGGTCATTCAGACGGCTTCCCGCATCGAGAGCAGACAAGCAGACAACGGAGGGTTGGATTCGAGCATGATCGATCTTGCAGGCAAGACGGCGGTGGTCTTCGGGCTGGCGAACAAGCGCTCCATCGCGTGGGGAATTGCGCAGAAGCTGCACGCCGCCGGTGCGACCCTCGCCATCTGCTACCAGAACGAGCGGATGAAGCTCGAAGCCGGAGGACTGATCGCCGAACTGCCGGGAGCAAGCGGCTTCCAGTGCGACTTGTCTGTCGATGCCGAGATCGATTCGCTGTTCGCCGCGCTCAAGGAGAAGTACGGCAAGCTCGACATCTTGGTGCACGCGGTGGCGTTCGCGCCTCCGGCCGATCTGAAGGGCGAGTTCGTGAATACGAGCCGCGAGGGATTCCGCGTCGCGATGGACGTGAGTGTTTATACGCTGATCGCAGCGACCCGCGGCGCAGCGCCGCTGATGGCGGACGGCGGATCCATCATGACGCTGAGCTACTACGCCGCCGAGAAGGTCGTGCCGAACTATAACGTAATGGCGATCGCCAAGGCCGGCCTGGAGTCCACGGTGCGATACCTGGCGGCGAACCTGGGTCCGCGCAACATTCGCGTGAACGCGATCTCGGCCGGGCCGATCAAGACATTGGCCGCGCGAGGCGTCGGCGATCTGAGCGAGATGCTGCGGATGCACGCCGAGCGCTCGCCGTTGAAGCGCAACGTGGATCAGCTCGAAGTGGGCGGCGCGGCGCTGTTCCTTGCCAGCGATCTATCGAGCGCCGTCACCGGCGAAACCATCTACGTCGACTGCGGCTACAACATCATGGGCTTCTGATTGCGGCGATGCGGTCTGACCGGTTGCCGCAGGCATAGCCGGTCCGGGTTACTTCTCTTCCAGCGTCAGCGCGTAGATATCGTCTGTTCCCACATCTCGCAGCAGCAGAGGGGTGTCGGTCGGATCGAGGGACATCCAAGTCGTAAAGTATCCCGTGATATGCCACCCCTTGAGGTCGGCAACAAGCTCCTCCTTGCCTCCGCTTGCGCGCATTCGATAGACGCTCGAGTTGCCGCTCTCGCGGCGCAGGAAGTAAATGTACTTGCTGTCGCTGGACCATGCGAGGTAGTCGATAAGTTTGCCGACAGCCAAAGCCGACCATCGATTTGTCGCTACGTCGAGCACCTTCATTCCAGCGGGTTGAAGTGAGAAAGCGGCAATCAACTTGCCGTCTGGCGACCAGCGCGGGGACCACAATCCGTTCGACCCTGGAACTGGGGTGATCTCGCGAGTTGAGATGTCAAGGAATGCCAATTCTTGACTGTCTTTCGGGTTGACGCCTCCGCTCGAAAAGACAATCCTGCGTCCGTCCGCCGACCAATCGGGATCATTCTGGTTTCCACGGTAAGCCGGCAGCCGTTCTGGGATTCCGCCCTGCGAAGAGACGAGATAGATTCTGTTGGCCTCTCGCTCCTCGTAGTCCCCGAACACGATTTTCGAGCCATCTGGTGACCAGCGTGGATTCGTTGCGTGCAGGGCCGCAGTGCTCAATTGCACGGGGTTGCTCCCATCGCGATTGGCCTTCCAACCGATGCCGTCCGGGAAAGAGACGTAAGCGACGGACTGGCCGTCTTTGGAAAATGAAACATCCTCCGCGGAAATACCCCCGAGGAAGGGCTGAAGCTGTTTCGTCTTCGGGTCGAAACGGCAGAGCTCACCGAGAGAGGTGTCGCCAGTGGAAAAGATTTTGTCCGTGCCCTTTCCGGGAACGGGATTCTCCCAGCTGATGGGACCGGTCGTCAAGAGGACCGGCTCCGCGGACGGATGGCGAAACAAACCGCGCCGCTCATCGAGAGCCCAAATCTTACCCCCCCGAAAGGGTTCCGGTTCGGTCCCGAAGATATAAAACTTCCCATCGGGAGTCCAGTGGCCACAGCATTCCGACCCTCGATTCTGCCAGCCCGGGAGCACCTCATGGAGGCTTGATCCATCTGCCGAGATCTCCCACAATGCCCCGTCGCGGAAAAAGCGGATGACTTTGCCGTCCGGCGACCAACTGACATTACCTGTGTTTTCTCCTGGAGACGCGATTTTGTGTCCTCCCGTCCCGTCGCTGTGAGCCAGCCAGAGCTCACCGGAATCGGTCGAGTAGACAATCGTATCTCCATCCGGCGAAAAGGCGGCGTTCCTGCTGTGTCCTATGAGACGGGATGTTCCTCCCAGAACTCGCACAATCCAGAGAGGATTTTCGGCGCCATTTGACTCCAATGAAGTGACCAGCAGACTGGAACCATCCGGCGAGATGTCGAGGGTCCAAAAGAAGCCGGGCAGAGCGACCGGAATCTGCGCAACTTCTCCGCCCGCGACGCCAACCTGGTTGATGGAATTCGGCTGCATCTGCGTGAAGTAGAGCCTGCTCCCGTCTGTTCCGTCGACGTATTTTTTGTGCCCGTCATTGGTGATTCGGGTATATTCCGTAATCCGCGGTTGCGGCAAGGGGCGGTGCAGATACCAGATCGTCGCAGTGAGGCCGGCGACCAGCACGGCGGCACTGGGGATGAGCCACTTCGGGAGTCGCCTGCTGGGGCGCGGCGGGTCCGAGGATGGCTCCGCTTCGCCTGCAGGTTCCTCGGACACCTCGACCTTGCACACCCAGCGGTACCCGACAGTGGCTACAGTTTCGATGAAATGGGGGTCGCGGGCCTCGTCCCCCAGCAGCTTCCGAAGCAGCGCAATGCTGCGCGTCAGCGAGTTCTCAGAGACCGCCGTCTCGCCCCAGACGGCGTTGAGCAGTTCTTCCTTGGGGAGCAGCTTCTGCGGGTTGCGCAGCAGGATCAGGAGCACGCGGAAGGCTTTCGGCTCGACCGGCAGCATTTCGCCCGCCTTGGTGAGCGAAAACTCGCGCTCGCGGACTTCCACGTCGCCGAATCTGAAAACAAGAGACTTACTAGCCATCATAACTCCATCATGACTTCATTCGACCCTCGCAGAAAGAGATCACGCGCGTCCAGAAACTGATCAGGAGGCCGTCAAGACCATGTAGAAACACGCGCCCAGAGTGCCCTCAGCCTTCCCGGCTGAGGAGCACTCGCAATGACCACTTTAAAGCTTTTCGCTTCCTTCGTTCTGGCGGCAGCTATCGTTTCCACCCTCTCCGCAGAAACCCGTTGCCCAGGGAATGTTGCCAGTCTACCCGTCCGCCAGGTGCAAAGCACAGCAATTGTGATTCCGGTCGAGGTCAACCAGTCTGGTCCATATGACTTCATGGTGGACACCGGTGCACAGGTGACCTCCATCGACAGTTCGTTGGCCGCGGAACTGCATCTGAAACCGCAAAGTGTCGTGGGCGTCACGGGCGCAGCAACTTACGCCCGGGGTGGTTTGGTCAATCTGGACCGCTTGCAGGCAGGAACGCAGGTCGTAGAAGGCTCGCCTGCGGTGACCATTGACATTGCTCTGTCGGGGATTCAGGATCGTCGTGTTCGCGGCATCCTGGGAGGGAGCTTTCTCGAACATTTCGATGTGCTGATAGATAACCGTCGACACCTTATGTGTCTTGACGATACGGACGCAATGGCATCAGCAATCAGGGGCGAACGGATTCCGCTCGCGGAGCCGTACGGACCTCAGACAGACCTGCCATTTACCCGGCCCATCGAGGTTTCGGCACGGCTGTCAGCAACGGCTCCGACTCCGATACTGCTCCGACTGGACTCGGGAAGTAATGTTCCGGCCCTCTATTCCACGTACAAGTGGAGGCGACCGGCATCGTTGCAACAGATTCAGCAATTCAAACGCATGGCTTACGGGATCGAACAAGATTTCGCGCTCTTGGCTCCTCAGGAATTGCGCATCGGTCGAAGCGGCTCGATGGACGTGTCGTTCGTCATTCCGCTGAATCAAGTCGGGAATGGCGGACCAACCCCTCGAGAGGATGGCGTTCTGCCCACATTGGCTTACCAGCGGGTATTCATCAGCTGTAAGGGTGGGTACGCGGTCTTGCAAGCCTGGGATTGATAAACGACAACCTGCATACGAGGTTGCTTGCGCGATTCGTCTTCTCGACGGCCGACTTTAACAGATGGGATGAGAAGTCCGGTCTCCGGCGGGATGCGTTAAGCGCCCAAGTTATCGACTCGCTCGAGGCGCACGAGACAAGGAGACCGGCTATGAAGAAGCCTAGCACTACGGCGTTATGCCGGAGAGAAAACTGGCCGACGGTCAGCTGACCATCGGGCTCGATTTGGGTGATCGATCGAGTTTCTACTGTGTCCTGAACCGAGCAGGCGAGGTGATTCTGGAGGAGAGAGTTCCAACCAGCCCGGAAGCGATGAAGAAGAGGTTCGAGAAGATGCCAGCGAGTCGGATCGCGCTGGAAACCGGGACGCATTCCCCATGGGTGAGCCGATTGCTCACCGAG
>Ga0335069_10002367_pt1 | contig 29140 bp, 11 predicted proteins | sample Lox_Sample_11_FD_206714 | JGI IMG/M metagenome (GOLD analysis project Ga0335069, IMG submission 206714) | Soil microbial communities from Loxahatchee National Wildlife Refuge, Florida, United States - Lox_Sample_1.1 | ecosystem: Environmental > Terrestrial > Soil > Wetlands | place: USA...
CACCGCGCCGAACGCTGCCAGCTGGACGGGCAAAGGCGCCAGCGTCACCGGTGCGGCGAACGTTTGGGCGCCGATCTCCGTCGATGAGCCGCGTGGCCTCGTCTATCTGCCGACAACCAGTCCCAGTCCCGATTTCTTCGGCGGAGCGCGGCCCGGCAATAATCGCTTCGCCGACTCCGTCGTCGCCGTCGATGCACAAACGGGGCGGGTGGTGTGGGCGTTTCAGGTCACGCATCACGACGTGTGGGACTACGATGTGCCGGCCGAGCCGACGCTCGGCATGGTGACGTACAAAGGCAAGACGTCGCCGGCACTGATCCAGGCGACGAAGCAGGGCCTGATTTTCACGCTCGACCGCCTGACCGGCGCACCGCTCATTCCGGTCGAAGAACGGCGCGTGCCGCAGAACGGCGTCCCCGGCGAGCAGCTTTCACCGACGCAGCCTTTTCCGATCGCGCCGAAACAGCTCGTTCCGTCGCGGATCCGGCCCGACGATGCATTCGGCCTCACGTTCTGGGACCGTGGCGTCTGTCGCGACAAGATCGCCAAGGCGCGTTGGCAGGGCATGTACACGCCGCCGTCGACCAGAGGCACGATCCTTTATCCGTTCACCGGCGGCGGTTCGAACTGGGGCGGCATCGCCTTCGACGAGAAGCACGACATCGTCTATGCGAATACCTCGAGCGCGATGCATCTCGTCACGCTCATTCCGCGCAAGGACTACGACGCGGTCGAGCGTGCCCATCCGAGGACGGAAGTCTCGCCGCAAACCGGCACGCCTTACGGCATGATGCGCGAGACGATGCTGTCGCCGCTCGGCATGCCCTGCAATCCGCCGCCCTGGGGGCAGCTGCACGCGATCGACATGCATGACGGCCACGTGCTGTGGGAAGTTCCGCTCGGCACGACGGAAGATATGGCGCCGTTCTCCGAATACATCTTGGGGAAGACGGGCACGCCCAATTTCGGCGGCCCGATCGTGACGGCCGGCGGTCTCGTCTTCATCGGCGCCGCGATGGACGATTACATGCGTGCCTTCGATGCGAAGACCGGCGCCGAACTGTGGCGCGGGCGTCTGCCGGCCGGCGGGCAGGCAACGCCGATGACCTATGTCTGGAAAGGCAAGCAATATGTCGTCATCGCCGCCGGCGGCCACTCCAAAGCGAACACCAAACGCGGCGACGAAGTGATCGCGTTTGCGCTGCCGCACTGATTTCCCTTCTCCCAAAAGGCGGGGAGGAAAATCAACGCAACAACTCCAAGGTCATCGCGTCTTCCTCGCCGCCGAAATATTTTGCGAGCGCTTCGCGGTACAGCGGTTCGTCCGGCGTCGCGTGGGCGAACAGGGTCATCGACGAACGGAACTTGAGATCGTCGGGCGTTCCCAGGATTTGGCGCGCGGATTTTCCGCTCACGTCCAGAAGCGCGCGCGTGCATTCCTTCAGCCGGCCGCAGAGAAGTGGATGCGCAAGATAGGCCCTGGCTTCGGCGAGGGAATGGATCGCGTAGAACTCGGCTGTCGGCGAGCGCCCAAGGCCGGCGATCTGCGGAAACACGAACCACATCCAGTGGCTTTGTTTCACGCCCGCCCGCAACTCCGTCAGCACGCGATGATAGACGGTGTCCTGCGCCTCGACGAAACGGCGAAGATTGTAGGGGTCGTTCATGTGCGCTTCAGTGATCTGCAATAGCAGTTCACAAACGCCGCCGCCCGGCTAATCGTTCGCCACCAGCCGCGATTTCGTGTCGGCGAACGTTCCCCAGGCCCAGAAATCGACTTCGAAGTTGAGCGCCTGCGAGTCGACGAGCGCATAGAGCGGGATCTTCCATGTCACCGTGTGACCGAAATAGTCGCCCGAGACTGTGGGCTCGTAGGCGTGATTGCCAAGCGTCACCGGCGCAGCGCGCTCGACGGAACCCGGGACCGACACGGCGAAGGTGTAGGTGTGATCGCCGAGGATGCTCTGCGCCACTTCCTCGCCGACGCTGTCGGCGGATTCCGCGCGCGGATTGTCGTGCTTGGCTTTGTCGACCATGACTTCGGCGACGAACGCCACATGCGACGGCCCCAAGCCGAAGAAATCGCGGCCTTTGACGTTGAGACTCATGGTTTCGTCGGAGAAGGCGAGATCGGACAGCGATTTGAAATCGACGGTCGCCACGCGCGTGGTCTTCTCGCCGGCATTGCTTGTCGACATCGTCGCGTGATTCTGCCTGTTGACGAGCTTCTCGTTCTTCAGCGCTTCGCCGACGAAGCCCTGTGCCGAGGCCGCAATCTGATAGCGGCCGGCGCCGGAGCGGTCGACATTGACCGTCTGCACGAGGTCGAGACAGCCCGAAAGTCCTGCGCCCATCGCCGCTGCGGCTGCCGCCGCCAACGCGCCACGCCAGTTTCGTTGCAGTCTCATGAACCCCTCCCGTTGCCCAGGCCCGCCATCAGCCAAACATCAAGTTGAGACCAAATTGTGTTCCCTGGGCTCGACACGCGCGGGGACGCCCCTCATTCTTCCGGTTCCGGTTTGCAGGTCGGGTGAACATTTGATCGGTCGGGTTCTTGGATGCGCGGCGCTCGCCGCAGCGATTGTCACGACAACCATGACAGACGCGCAGACGCCGTCAGCGGCGCCGACCGCCACGGTGCCGCCCGGCGCGTCTCCTCCGACTTCGATGCCGCCGTCAGCGGCTCCCGCTCCCGCACCGCCACCCGTGCCCGCTGCGCTCCCCCCGTTCTGGATGAACACGGCGTTGTCTCCGGATTTGCGCGCTGCGCTGCTCGAAAAGGAACTCACGCTCGACGAGAAGATCGGCCTGCTGCACGGGCACACCCCCATCCTCTGGAAGGATCGCCCCGACGATTTTCTGTGGACCTCGGGATATGTGTCGGGCGTGCCGCGGCTCGGCGTGCCGCCGCAACGCGAGACCGATGCGGGCCTCGGCGTCACCAATCCGCTTGGCAAGCGCGAGGATCAGGGCGCGACGGTTCTGCCGTCGGGTCTCGCCGAGGCCGCGACATGGAATCCGCCGCTGGCACGGGAAGGCGGCGCCATACTGGGCCTCGAAGCGCATGAGAACGGCTTCAATGTCGTGCTGGCGCCGGGCGTCAATCTCGCGCGCGAGCCGCGCGGCGGTCGCAATTTCGAATATGCGGGCGAGGATCCCTTGCTGGCCGGTACGATGACCGGCAACGAGATCGCCGGCATGCAGAGCCAATACACGATCTCGACACTCAAGCATTACGCGCTGAACGATCAGGAGACAGGGCGGTTCGTCGCCGACGTCCAGATCGATGAGGCCGCGGCGCGCGAATCCGACCTTCTCGCCTTCGAACTCGCGATCGAAAAAGGCGCGCCGGGTTCGATCATGTGTTCCTACAACAAGCTAGGCGGTGTCTATGCCTGCGAGAATGCTTTTCTGCTCAACCAGGTTTTGAAAGGCGACTGGGGATGGCCCGGCTATGTGATGTCCGATTGGGGCGCGACGCATTCGACCGAGACGGCGGCGATCAACGGTCTCGATCAGGAAGACGGCGAGGAGTTCGACGGACGCTCTTATTTCGCGGCGCCGCTCGCGAAGGCGGTTGAGGCCGGAACGGTGCCGCAGGCGCGCTTCGACGACATGGTTCACCGCATCCTTCGCACGATGTTCGAGAAAGGTGTGTTCGATCATCCCGCAGTTCCCGGCTCAATCGACCACGATGCGGACGAGGCTGTGTCCCAGCGTGTCGCCGAGCAGGCCATCGTGCTGCTGAAGAACGCAAACAGCGTGTTGCCGCTTACCAACGCGCTCGAGAAAGTCGCAATCATCGGCGGCCATTCCGACGCCGGGATCCTCGGCGGCGGCGGCGGCTCGTCGGAAGTGACGCCGCATGGCGGCTACGCGCTTCGCATCCGTCATCCGGAGGGCGATTTCGACGTATCGGAAAACTATTTCGGCACGCCGCCGCTGAAAGCGATTGCCGCCCGCCTGCCCGCGCAAGCCGTCGAATTCGACGACGGCACCGAAATCTCAAAGGCGGTCGCGGCCGCGACCGGCGCCGACGTTGCGATCGTGTTCGCCACGCAATGGACGAGCGAATCCGTCGACGCGCCCAATCTCTCGCTGCCCAACAATCAGGATGCATTGATCGCCGCCGTCGCCGCCGCCAATCCGCATACGATCGTCGTGCTGGAAACGTCCGGCCCCGTGCTCATGCCGTGGCTCGACAAGGTCGAGGGCGTGGTCGAGGCCTGGTATTCCGGCTCGCGGGGCGGCGAGGCCATCGCGCGCGTGCTGTTCGGCGAAGTGGACCCGTCGAGCCGCCTGCCGATCACTTTTCCGGCGAGCGAGGACCAGCTGCCGCATCCCGATCTTCCCGGCTATGCGTTGATGCTGGCGGCCCGCAAGGCCAGCGGCAATCCGCACGCGCCGCCGCCGCCTTTCACGATCAATTATTTCGAGGGCGCCAATGTCGGCTATCGCTGGTACGAAAGCCGCAACCTCAAACCGCTCTTTCCCTTCGGCTTCGGACTTTCCTACACGAGCTTCGCGTACGAGAATCTGAAAGTCGAAGGCGGCAGGACATTGACCGTCTCCTTCGATGTCAAGAACATCGGCACGCGCGCCGGTTACGATGTGCCGCAAATCTACGCCTGCCACGGTCTCGACGGCGTGCACACGATCCGGCACCTCGTCGGCTGGGACAAAGTGCTCCTCAATCCCGGCGAGACGCGGCGCGTAAGCGTCGCCGCCGATCCAAGACTGCTGGCGAATTTTGATCCATCGCATCACGTCTGGCGCGTTTCCAGAGGAAGCTATCTCGCCGAAGTTGGTCGCTTCGCCGGCGATACAGTCCTGCATGGCGAAGCAACTATTTCGGCCTGGCAGATTCCGCCTTGAAACGGCATAGCGCATGACCGGAAAGACAGCTCTCGTCGGCGATATCGGCGGCACCAATGCACGCTTCGCAATTGCCGATCTTGCAGGCGATACGCCGCAGCTTTCGAGCGTTCGCGAATATCGCAGCAAGGATTATGCGAGCGGGGGGGATGCCGTGCGCGCCTATCTCGCCGATGCGGGCGCGAAGCCTGAATTCGCGGCGATCGCGGTCGCCGGCCCGATCACGCATGGCGCCGTTCATTTCACCAATCTCGGCTGGACGTTCAGCGAGAGCGAGCTGTTGAGCCTCGGCTTCCAGGCCGCCCATCTCCTGAACGACTTCGAAGCCCTGGCGCTGGCAACGCAGCATTTCGGACAGAAAGATCTGCACCTGCTGGGATCGATCCGCGAAGGCGAACCGGATTCGACCGTGGCCGTGATCGGACCCGGCACAGGCTTCGGCGCCTCGGCGCTGGTTCGCGGCAGAGGTCATGCGATCGCGCTGGCCGCGGAAGGCGGTCACGCCTCCTTCGCGCCGGGGGACGAGATCGAGCGCGAGATCCTCGCCGTGCTCGCGCGCAAATTCGGCCAGGTGTCGATCGAGCGCCTGCTGTCGGGACCGGGCCTGCAGAATCTCCACGACGCGCTGAACGAGATCGAGGGCGTCAAGGACGATGCGAAAATTCCGGCCGAGATCACCGAGCGTGCGCTTAAAGGCGAACTGCCGCATTCGCGGACGGTTCACCGGTTCGGCCTGATCCTCGGATCGGTCGCGGGCGATTTCGCGCTGATTTACGGCGCGCGAGGCGGCGTCTTCATCGCCGGCGGCATTTGCCCCACGATCCTGCCGGCGCTGAGCCCGGGCGAATTCCGCAAGCGTTTCGAGGGCAAGGGGCGGTTCAAATCCTATCTTGCCGCCATTCCGACGCATGTGATCCTGCACGGCCACGCGGCATTTCTGGGCGCCGCGGACACCGCGCGGCGCATGGCGAAGTAGTTCACAAGAGGGGCAACACCGCATGGCGAAGCAAAGTGACAACAGCGCGCGGCACATCGTGCCTTTCGTCGTGGCGCTGTTCTTCATCTGGGGCTTCGCCACCGTCCTCAACGACGTCCTGATCCCCAAACTGAAAGGGCTTTTTGCGCTCTCCTACGCAGAGGTGATGCTGACGCAGTTCTGCTTCTTCCTCGGTTATCTGTTCTTTTCGATCCCGGCCGGATTCCTGCTGTCGCGCGTCGGATATGTGCGGGGGATCATCGTCGGGCTGCTGTTGATGGGCTTTGGCTATCTGCTTTTCGTGCCGGCGGCGCTGTTGGGTGCCTATCCCGGATTCCTGGCCGCGCTTTTCATCGTGGCCGGCGGCATCACGATTCTTCAGGTCGCCGCCAATCCGCTGATCGCGCTTCTCGGCAGGCCCGAAGGCTCGCACAGCCGCCTTACGCTGGCGCAAGCCTTCAACTCCATCGGCACGACGATCGGGCCGCGCGTCGGAGCGGCGCTGATTCTGGCGACCGGTGTTGCCGTTCCCGCGGTCGCGATGCTGTCGCCCGCGGCGCTTGCTGCCTATCGGCAGAAGGAGGCCCATGCGCTGCAATGGCCGTTCCTCGCCTTTGCCGCCTTGCTCGCCGTGCTGGCGGCCATCTTCTGGCTTCTGCGCCGCGCCACGCTGCCGCCGGTCGACAAGGCCGCATCGCTCTCCGGCACATTCGGGCTTCTGAAAAATCCGCGCCTCGCCTTTGGTATGCTGTCGATCTTCATCTATGTGGGTGCGGAAGTGTCCATCGGCAGCGTGCTGACGAACTATCTCATGCTGCCGAAAACGCTGGGCCTCGCCGCCAAGGACGCCGCTGACATGCTGATGTATTACTGGGGCGGCGCCATGGTCGGTCGCTTTGTCGGCTCCGCCGCGTTGCGTGTCGTGCCGGCAGGCCGTGCCCTGACATTCTGCGCCGTTGTCGCCTGTATCCTCGCGTCTGCGTCGGCGTTCAGCATCGGCACGGTTGCGGCCGCGACGCTGCTCGCCGTCGGCCTGTTCAACTCCATCATGTTTCCAACCATCTTCACGCTGGCGATCGAAGGCGAAGACGCCGACACGCCGGAAGCATCGGCGCTCCTCTGCATGGCGATCGTCGGCGGGGCGATCGTTCCGGTCCTTACCGGCGCCGCTGCCGATCGCGTCGGGCTGTCGCTCGCGCTGCTTGTGCCCGCGATCTGCTATGTGTGGATCGCCATCTACGGTCTGATTGCCGCCGCGCCCGTCAGCCGGCCCGCGACCGAAACCGCTGCACGATGAATTCGCGCTTGTAGTGCTCGAAATATTCGCGCGTCTCGTCGAAGGCGCCGTTGGTGTACCCGCCAATGATGGTCCGCCAGAAGCCTTGCGCCGGCAGGTTGGCGATCAGCTCTCGCACTTCCCAGCGACCGCCAAAACGATCGAACAATGCCGACGCGGCCATGCGGCCGACGCCGTGGCGGCGATAACGCCTGAGCACGAAGAATTCGCCCATATCATGCGTCAGGGGATCGGCCCCGATCTCGCGGACCAGTGCGAAGCCCGCAATTTGATCGTCTGCGCGCAGCAGGAAGGGATGGCGCTCGGAAGCTTCCCAATAGGCCGCGAAACTGGGCGGCGCCCTGAATCGGCCGTCGGCGTCCACATCGAAACCGGTAAATTGCGAGAGGTCGTGAATATAGAGCGGGAAGAGGTTCTCGACGATGTCCCGCAGCGGGCGCGCGTCCGCAATTTCGACATTCATAAGCCTGTCTCCGAATCAGTCCAAACGTGTCCGAAATGTGGCGGACTCACAGAGTCATATACTTTTCATGTGGCCTGGTTTATCCGTCCGCCCGCTGTTCCCGAGTCCCTGTGTCATGAAGAAGAACAAATACACCGCCCCCCGCGCGCTCGTCGCCCCCACCAAGGACATGCGGGCGCTGGGCACGTTCGAAGTGCTGGTGCCGGTGCCCAACCGTGTGAAGCCCTATGCCATGCCGATGCGTTTCGAGACGCAGCAGGCCGCCGAATCCTGGATCCACAGTCCCGAAGGCGTCGAGATGATCGACGAGACGCTCGAGAAGTTCGGCGGGAAGTAGGTCTGTCTCCTTCCCGCGCGATTAGTGTGGCCCAAAAAGGACCAGCAGATACGGCAAGCCGTCAAAAATGGCGCCGTTGGGGTTGTTATCCGAACCCCAGATCGAAGGATCGAAGCCGGGCGGCAGTCCCGCTTGCAGCTGTGCCGTCGTCAGCGGCACGACGTTGCCCGACTGGTTGTTGGAATCCAGGTTGATGCCGACAGAGACGCCCGACATGGTGATATCCCAGTAATCGTCCGACAGCGTGCCCGTCGCGAGATTGACACCCAGAAATCCGGCGCGCGCGCCACCGCCGACGGAATAGGAATACGAAATCGAGCCGCCGTTCAGGCCCGCAAATACGCCCGACGCGTAAACGTTGGACACCGAACTGAAGGCTACGCTGTTGTCGATGCTGCCCATGTTGACGCCGACGAGGCCGCCGGCCTCTTCGATCGTGGCAGTGACATCTTCGTCCGCGAAGGACTGCGAAATTGTGGCGCCCGCGAGATTGTAGCCGACGAGGCCGCCGGCCTGCGAATTCGAGGCGAAGACCGCGCCTTCTGCAACCGAGCCGCTGATGCTGCCCTGGTTCCAGCCCACGAGCCCGCCGACATAGGCCACGCCACTCACGGTATCCACTCCGGCGACGTCGCCATTCAGCGTGCCGAGATTCTGTCCGGCGAAGCCGCCGACGCGATTGGTGCCGGTAATCGGCCCGGTGCCGAAGGCGTCTGCCTCCGAGCCGGAGATGGTCGCGCCCGCTTCGTTCGAGCCGACAAAGCCGCCGGCTTCAGCACCGGCGGTAAGCGATGCGACCAAGGACGGGTCGGCGACATCGATCGCCGATAGCTGCGTGGTGGAACCCGAGATGGAGGCCGAATTGTCGCCGACGAAGCCGCCCACATCGTAATTGCCCACCACATCGACGGTCGCGGCGTTGCCGTTCGTGATCGTGCCGGCGCCAGTATTCCAGCCGACGAAGCCGCCCACCCAATGCGCAGCGGAATCGCCGACGTCGAGCTGGATCGCTGTGTCGTTCGAGAGAGTACCGAGATTGGAGCCCGCGAAACCGCCGGCGCCGACGGGCGCATCGACCGTGCCGGCCGTCAGCTTCGTCATCGCCTGGTTGCTGCCGGAGGCGGTGCTGTCCGAAATCGTGGCGCCCGCCGCGTTGTAGCCCACGAATCCGCCGGCGCCGACGAGCGTTGCCGACACGGAGACGGAATAGGCGTCGTCGCCGCTCATCGTGCCGCTGTTCCAGCCGACGAAGCCGCCCACTTGCTGTGCGCCGGACACGGTTGCCGACGACGAGCTTTGCGAGATCGAGTCCGCAGCGGTCGATTGGTTGAAGCCGACAAAGCCGCCGACATCGTAATTTCCGATGACCTGGGCATCAGTCACCGTGCCGCTTGCGATATTGCCGACGCCCGTATTCCAGCCGACGAAGCCGCCGACCCAATGCGCGGCGGCATTGCCGGCGTCGAGTTGGGTCACGGTGTCATTCGAGAGCGAGCCGAGATTGGAACCCGCAAAACCGCCCGCGCCCACGGGCGCGTCGACCGTGCCGACGCCGGCACTCGTGCCGGCCTGGTTGTTGCCGGTGACGCTGCTGTCCGAGATCGTGCCGGTTGCCGTGTTGTAGCCGACGAAACCGCCAGCACCGGCGCTCGTTGCTGACACGGAGGCATTATAGACGTTGTCTTCGCTCATCGTGCCGGTGTTCCAGCCCGCGAAGCCGCCCACTTGCTGCGCGCCGGACACCGTGGCCGACGACGAGCTTTGCGAAATCGAGTCCGTAGCGGTCGATTGGTTGAAGCCGTCAAAGCCGCCCACGTCGTAACTGCCCACGACGTTGGTGTCGGTGACGGTGCTGCCCGTGATGGAGCCGTTGCCCGTGTTCCAGCCTGCGAAGCCGCCCACCCAATGCGCGGCGTGATCGCCCACGTCGAGCTGGGTCACGGTATCGTTCGAGAGCGTGCCGACATTGCTGCCCACGAAGCCGCCCGCGCCGACGGACGCATCGACCATGCCTGCTGTTGTGGCCGTGCCGGTCGAATCGCTGCCGCTGACGTTCGAGCTCGAGATTGTGGCGCCCGGTGCGTTGTAGCCGACGAAGCCGCCGGCGCCTGAGATCGTCGCCGATACCGAGGCCGTATAGACGTTGTCGGCGCTCATCGCTGCGCTGTTCCAGCCCGCGAAGCCGCCGACCTGTTGCGCGCCGGATGCGGCGCCCGAGGACGAGCTTCCCGTGATCGATCCGGTCCAGCCCGAACGGATGCCGTTCGTGCCGACAAATCCGCCGACATCGAAGTTGCCGCTCACCGTTCCGGATGCTGCGCCGTTCGTGATGGTGCCGTCGTTCCAGCCGACGAAGCCGCCGATTTGATTGACGCCGCTGACGCCGCCTTGCGCGGTATCGCCGATCATCGTGCCGTCGTTGAAGCCGGCAATGCCGCCGGCGTAGCTGGCGGATGCCGTTACGCCTCCAGAGGCGGTGCTCGAACTGATCGAACCGGTCGACGTGTTCCAGCCGGCGATATCGCCGACTTCGCCGCTTCCGGACACCGTCGCCGCGGACAGAGCATTGGAGATCGTGCCGAAATTGTCGCCGGCGAGTCCGCCGACCTGGCCATCGCCCGAAACGGTGGTGGCCGTGCCGCCGTTCGATTCAACGGTGACGTTCTCGATCGTTCCGTGATTGACGCCCGCGACGGCGCCGGTGAAGTTGCCGCCGACGATATCGGCGCCTGCGATCACGAGCGCGTCCACCGTTGCGCCGGCGGCAACTGCCGAGAACAGACCGGTGCCCGCGTTTGACGATGCGTAGTTCTCATAAAGTCCCGTGATCGTGAAGCCGTTGCCTTCGAGCGAGCCGATGAGGGAAATGGGAACGAAGCCTGCGCTCGACCACACATCGTTCGCGCCGTTCGTGCCCGACGCGTCGATGTCGCCCGCCAGCGTGTAGTTCGCGCGCCGGTTCGTCGCCATCAGTTGCAGCTGATGCGCGTTGGTGATGGTCGTCGAATATTCCATCGCCAGCATGGGCCGCGTGCCGTTGACGAACAGCCAGTTGCCGTCGCTGAGAGCGCTGTAGGTCGATGCGGTGTAGGGGTTGAGGCCTGTCGTGCCGCCAATCGCCGTCGCCGCGCCGGTGTAGCCGCCGCCCGCCGACGCCTGGCCTGTGGACCCTTCATCCCAATAGGCATTGCTGACGGTCATCGTGCCGTCGCCGGAGCCGACGAGACCACCCGAATTGGAGGTGCCGCCTGCCGTACTGACAAAGCCGGATGCGTAGGCGTAGGTGACCGAGCCGCCGGACGTGCCGGATCCGACCAGCCCGCCGACATTGGAGTTGTAGCCGCCGCTGACGGAGCCCAGCGCATAGACGTCGGTGAGCGTGCCGCTGTTGATGCCGACCAACCCGCCGGCATTCTCATTGCCGCCGACCGCGCTGCTCGCATAGCTGGCACTGATGGAACCGGTGTTGACGCCCACGAGTCCACCGGCGGCGTCGGGGCCGCTGCAGCTGCAGCCGGCGGTGAGCGTGACCAGGCCCGTCGCGTAGCTGTCGGTGATGGTGCCGGCATTGAGACCGACAAGGCCGCCAGCATAGCCGCCGTAACCGCCGACAGTGGCCGTGGCGTAACTGTTGGAGATCGTGCCGGACAGGTTGGTACCGACCAGGCCGCCGACGGAGTAGCCGCCGCTGACAGTGCTCGCCGCGTGGCTGTTGCTGATCGTGCCCCCGACATTTTCGCCGACCAGCCCGCCCACAATGGATCCAGCTTGCATGTTGGCCGACGCGTTGGAGCCGGTGATAGACCCGGAATTGCGTCCGACCAGGCCGCCCACAAACACCGCGCCGAAGACATAGCCGCCGTTGACACTGACATTCTGGACGGAGCCGCCTGCCATATTCCCCGCAAGCCCGCCGACATTGTAGCCGCCAGTGATACCGACATTGACGAGAGTGAGATTTTGCAGCGTTCCGCCCGCGACGTAGCCGAACAGTCCGACATTGCTGGTGGGCTGGGAGAGGTAGAGGTTGCTGACCGCGAAGCCATGGCCGTCGAAGGCGGCGCCGGCGAAATAGGGCACGTAGAAGCCCGGTGCGCCGGACAGATCGACGTCCTGTGTGAGCTTGAATATCAGCCCCGGCGTTTCCGCGAAGCCGAGCAGGTTCTGGAAGTCCTGGACCGACGAGACGGAATAATATCCGTTTGCATCGGGCGAGCCGAAATAGTTGGCGATGTTCAGGGTCTGGTTATTGCTGATCCAGTCTTGATACTGCGCATTGTAGATGCCGCCCGTCGTGACCACGTGCATGCCGTCAATCAGCACAGTGTCGATGTCGTAGAAGGAATTCGAGATCGTCCCGCTCTCGAAGCCGCCGATCAACCCACCAACGTCGGCATTGCCCGTCACGGCGCCGGTCGAATAGCTGTTGGAGATCGAGCCCGACTCGGTGGCACCGATCAGTCCACCGATGAGATAGTCGCCGGAAACCGCACCCGTCGCATAGCTGTTGGAGATCGTGCCGGAGTCGTTCCGGCCGACGAGGCCGCCGCCGTAGCCGCCACCGCAGCCGCAGATGCTGGTGATGACCGAAACGACGCCCGTTGCGTAACTGCTGTCGATCGTGCCGGAATTCTTGCCGACCAAGCCGCCGATATTGTAGCCGCCGCTGGCATCGCCGGCCGCATGGCTGGCGCTGATCCCGCCCGTGTTTTGTCCGACCAGCCCGCCGACATCGCCGCCATACGCGCCGTTTACGGACACGTTGCCTGTCGCGTAGCTGGTGCTGATCGTTCCGGTGTTCAGTCCGACGAGCCCGCCGATCACATAGCCGCCGCTCACGCTTGCGGTGGCGTAACTGTTGGAGATCGTGCCGTCGTTCTCGCCCGCCAGCGCGCCGACATAGCCGCCGCCAGTGACGGACCCGCCGACGAGGCCGACATTGCGGACCGTGCCGGAGGAAAGGCCGAACAGTCCGGCGTAATTGTGTGTGCCGGTGTTGTTGACGGTGAGGTTCGAGATGGTGAAGCCGAGGCCGTCGAAGATGCCGGCGAAACCGAGGCCAGAATTCTGCACGGTGCCGGCGCCGTCCGTGCCGAGCGGGATGAAGCCCGCGCCGAGATTCCAGCTCGCCGTCGCCGACGCATCGATGTTGTTGATGAGCGCGTAGTTGCCGGTGAGGTTGCCGTTGATCGCCTGCAGCTGATTGACGTTCAGGATCGGATAGAACAGATCGACATTGTCGGCACCGATAAGGAACGGTCCCAGATTCGACAGCAGATAGGGCGTCGTCTGATTGTTGACGTTGCCCCAGACTGCCGGATCGAAACCCGCGGGCAGCGCCGACGACAATTGCGCGGTCGTCAGCCCCGTGACGTTGCCGGATTGGTTGTTGCTGTCATAACCGATACCCTGAAGTGAGACATTGTTGTCGGTATCCCAGTAACTGCTCGTGATCGCGCCCTGATTTTCGCCAACCAGGCCACCGGCATAGCCACCGCTGACGCTGCCCGTCGCAAAGCTGGTGGCAATCGAGCCGGTGTTGTAACCGACCAGCCCGCCATTGTACGGGCCGCTGCCACTGACACTGCCCGTTGCATAGCTGTCGGTGATCGCGCTGCTGTTGTCACCGACCAATCCGCCGGAGTAATAAAAGCCATTGATGTTGCCGGTTGCGTAGCTGGCGCTGATCGTGCCTTGCACGTTGTTTCCCACCAGCCCGCCGGTGCCATCGAACCCTTGGACGCTGCCCATTGCGGCGCCAGCACTGATTGAACCGTAGAAGTTTTCGCCGACAAGACCGCCGACTGCGAAGAAACCGCTGACCGCGCCGGAAGCACTGCTGTTGCTAATCGTGGCAGCGGTATACGCGCTCGTGGAGGGATTGTAGACGTGCTCGTTCAAGCCGGCCAGTCCGCCGACAAATTCGCCGTTGCCCGTAGAGACAGCGCCGGTCGCAGAATCGCTGTCGAGCGTGCCGGCGTTGCCGCCCACCAGGCCGCCGACGTAGTTGCCGCCGCTCACAGAGACGTTGCCCGCAGCGAAACTGTTGGTGATGCTTCCGTAGCTGCGACCGGCCAGACCGCCGACATAGCTGCCGCTCGCGGAAACGGTTCCCGTTGCGGAGCTGTTCGTGATGGTGCCGCCGAAGCTGCTTTCGCCCGCAAGTCCGCCGGTATAGCCGCCGCCTGTGACGGATCCGCCGACAATGCCGATATCGCGGATCGTACCGACGGTGTACCCGAACAGTCCGGCATAGTTATTCGCGCCGATGTTGACGGTGAGGTTGGAAATCGTATTGCCGAGGCCTTCGAACGTGCCGGTGAAGGCGTTCACGACATTTCCGTTTCCGTCCGTGCCAAGAGGAATCCAATTGGCCGGCGTCGTCGGATCAGTCGCCGCGTTGAGAGGGGTTGCAAGCGCGTAATTCTGATTCGGATTGATGTTGATGTTCTGTACGTCGCCCATCGAATAGAGGAGCGTGTAGGACGTGCCGTTGATGGCGAGCGATTGGCCGGGAATTCCCTCGCCCGTGCCGACGGCGAAGGTGAGACTGCCGGCAAAGCCCGTGGGACCGAGACCGAAACTCAGATCGCCGCCTGTGCCGCCGTCATTCGTGATCAGCACGACCTCGCCGCCACCGGAGATGGCCACGGGTGCGTCGAACGTAATGCCCTGCGCGGAATCAAGCGTCAGCCCGGCCCCGGAGATGGTCAGACTCTGATCGATCGTGAATCCCGATGCGTTGGTTGCGCGGATCGAGAGGACGGGATTCGAGATATCGGCGAGGAGTGTCGAATAGGCCGCGCCGAACGGCACGACCACATCGGCGTTCAACGCCGAGAGCGTGGCGTCACCCGTCGTCTCGGAGAGCGAGCCCGAGGTCACGTCGAAGTTCACGACATTTCCGGACACGAGCATCGGCGCGTCGGTGTAAGCGAGGCCGCTTTCCGTGCCTGCGGAGGCGAGCGTCGCACCCAATTTGGTCGACCCCGTGATCGTGCCGGAAGGCTCGAGGAGGTAGAAATAGCCGTTGGCGCCGGTCAGCGCCGAGCCGTTCGCCAGTAGCGCGCCGTTCGCATACACGGCGATTTGAGAACCCGGTGCGCCGTTGCTGGCAAAGCCGCTGATGGCCTGCGGCGCCGCACCCGGAAATTGCCAGAGAAGATACGGATAGAGTCCCGGTTCCGTGCCCCATACCGCCTGATCGAAGTCCAATGTTGCGAGCGTTGAACTTTGGAACTGCGCCGTCGTCAGCCCTGCGACGTTGCCGGACTGATTGTTGGAGTCGCTGCCAAAGCCGGCAGTCACGCCGCTTGTCTGCGTATCCCAATAGCTGCTTGTGATCGTGTTGTGGTTGAGCCCGATGAGCCCGCCGGCATAACCGCCGCTTGCAGTGACGCTGCCCGTCGCATAGCTGGTGCTGATGGTGCCGGAGTTGAGGCCGACAAGTCCACCGGCGAAGACAGACCCGCTGACCGGGCTTGTCGCATAGCTATCCGCGATTGCGGAGGCATTGTAACCGACAAGGCCGCCCGTATACGCGCCACCGCTGACCGCGCCGGCGGCAAAGCTCTGGCTGATCGCGCCGCCGGCGCTGTTTGCGCCCACGAGGCCGCCGATATTGGATGCGCCGCTCACCGTGACCGATGCGCTGGAGTTGCTGATGCCGCCGGTGCCGCTGTTGCCGGCGTAGTTATTGCCGACGAGACCGCCGGCGTTCGTGTACCCGTTGACCGTGCCCCCAGCGACAGCGACGTTCTCGATGGAGCCCGCATTCATCAGGCCCACGAAACCGCCGACATTCTCACCGCTCACATCGCCAGCACTGACGCTGACATTCGCAAGGGTGACATTGGACAGCGCGGCGTTCACGACGGAACCGAACAGACCGATGTCGCTGTTGCCCGTCTCGGTGACGGCGAGATTGCTGATCGTGAAGCCCTGGCCATCGAAGGCCGCGCCGGCGAAATAGGGCACGAAGAATCCCGGTACGCCGGAAAGATCGATGTTCTGCGTGAGCTTGAACATCACTCCCGGTGTTTCCGAGAAGCCGAGCAGGTTCTGGAAATCCTGGACGGACGAAACCGAATAATACCCGTTTGCATCGGGCGAGCCGAAATAGTTGGTGATGTTCAGCGTTTCGCCGTGACCGATCCAGTCCTGATATTGCGCATCGTAGAGGCCGCCGACCGTGACCATGTGGCTGCCGTTAATGAGCACGGTGTCGATATCGTAGAAGGAATTCGAGATCGTCCCGCTGCCAATGGATCCGACCAGGCCGCCGTAGCTGCCGCGGCCGCTGGCCGACACCGCGCCGGTCGAATAGGAGTTGCTGATCGCACCGATGTTCTCGCCGACCAATCCGCCGACATTGCCGCCGCTGCTGACTGCGCCCGTGGCATAGCTGCTGTCGATCGTGCCGCTGTTGTAGCCGCCGAGGCCGCCGACAGAGCTGCCGGTCCCCGTCACCGTGCCCGTGGCATAGGTGCTGGTGATGGTGCCGTCGTTGTTGCCGACGAGTCCGCCGACATTGTCGCCGCCGCTGACCGCGCCCGTGGCATAGGAGTTGGTAATCAAAACCGAGCCGCGGTCGACGGCAATCGTATTGCCGACAAGGCCGCCGGTATTGCGACTGCCGTAGCCCCCCGCCGTGACCGTCGCGATGGAATAGGAGCCGCTGATGACGACATGGCCGCTGTTCGCGCCATTGGCTGTGCCGGCCAGTCCGCCGATGCCACTGCTGGCGACGCCGGCAGTGACCGTACCCTCCGAATAGGAATTGACGATGCTGGTCGTGCCGCCGAACTGGCCGTCGTCGCCGACCAGGCCACCGACGCTGCGACTGCCGTCTCCGGCGTTGACCGTGCCGCTGAAGTACGTACCGCTGACGCTTGCCGCCGCGCCGCCGTTGTAGCTGTAGTTCCAGCCGATCAGGCCGCCGATCGCGGAACTGTTTGTGCCGCCGGCGACCGCGCCAGTGGCATAGGCGTTTGAGATCGTTCCTTCGTCGTTGTATCCGATCAACCCGCCGATCGCGTGGGCCCCCGACACGTTCACGTTGATCGCGCCGATATTGCTGACTGTACCCTGGTTCAGGAAACCGATCAGACCGAGCATGCCGTTGTTCGGCTGGTTGATCGTCAGGTTGGCGATCGTGTTGCCTTGGCCGTCCAGCGAGCCAGCGAAATAGGGGACGAACAATCCCGGCGCGCTGCCGAGATCGATGTTCTGCGTCAGCTTGAATTGCAGCCCGGCCTCCGCAAAGCCGAGCAGATTCTGGAAATCCTGAACCGAGCCGAGCGAATAGAAGCCATTCGTATCCGGCGGCTCGAAATAGTTGGCGATGTTGAGACTCAGATTATGGCCGATCCAGTCCTGATATTGCGCATCGTAGATGCCGCCAGCGGTCAGGGCGTTCGCGCCGTTGATCAGCACCTGATCGACGTCGTAGAACGAATTGGTCAGCGTACCGACGTTCTGCCCGACGAGGCCGCCGACGTCGTAGCCGCCGCTGACCGCGCCTGTGGAATAGGAGTTGGTGACCGTGCTGCGGTTGAAGCCGACCAGGCCGCCAACATCGCCTCCGGTGCCGCTGACCGCGCCGGTCGCGTAGGCGTCGATGATCGCGGCATTGTTGGAACCGGCGAGGCCGCCGAGATCGTAGCTGCCGCTGACTGCGCCCGTCGCATAGGAATTGGAAATCGTGCCGTTGTTTGTGCCGATCAGGCCGCCGATGCCGGAGCTGTCTGGGCCGCCGGTGACCGCCCCCGTAGCATAGGCGTTGGTGATCGTTGCGTTGTTGCCGCCGCTCAGGCCGCCGACATAGCTGTAGCCGCCGACAGCGGCGCTCGCGTACGCCGTATTTATTGTGCCCACATTGTAGCCGACAAGCCCGCCGACATATGCCTCGCCGTTGACTGAGCCGCCGACCACGCCAACGTCGCGGATTGTGCCGCTCGAATACCCGAACACGCCGGCGTAGCTGTAATAGCCGAGATTGACGGTGAGATTGGAGATCGTGTTGCCGAGGCCTTCGAACGTGCCCGCGAAACCGGAATTTTGGACAGTGCCTTGCCCATTCGTGCCGATCGGTATCCAGCTCGCCGGCGTGGTCGGATCCGTTGCCGCGTCGAGCGGCGTGGCGAGTGCGTAAGTGCCATTGAGATTGTTGTTGGTGTTCTGCAGCTCGCTCATCGTGAAGATGAGGGTGTACGGTGTGCCGTTGATGGTGAGCGATTGGCCTAAGCCTTCGGCGCCGGTGAATACGATGCTGCCGAGAAAGCCGCTCGCGCCGAGACCGAAATTGAGAGCGCCACCCGTGGTAAGCGACACGGCGCCGGCGCCCGTCACATCCACATTCGCATCGACTGAGATGTTGCCGCCGGCGTTCAGGAGGATCTGGTTGCTGCCCGGGAGCGTCAGCGCGTCGGCGATGGTGACATTGCCGGGGGTGCTCAGGTAAAGGCCGTTCGACAGCGTAGCCGGTTCGTCGACCGTGAAATTGCCGGCGGCGAGATAATAATAATTTGAGAGTCCGACCGTCGGATCGGGATTTGAGCCGATCGCCTGGGCGATGAGCGAGGCATCCTGCGCCCGCAGCGTGGTTGCGGTCGCGGCCGAATAAGTCGTGGCCGAAGTCGGCGCGATCAGCATGTCGTTCCAGATGTCGAAGCCCGTCGTGACATTCGTCAGCGTATCGAGGTGCGCGCCGTTGCCGACCGCCGTCTCGACCGCGAGGACGGGCGTCGGCGTGCCCGAGAACGTGCCCGGCGCGAAGAGCGTGTAATAATAGCCGTTGGCGCCGGTACCTGACGTTGCAAATGCGCCGTTGACGAAGACGGAGACCGAGCCGCCCGTCAAAACCGTCCGGCCCGCATCCGCGTAAGCGGTGCCGGTGACAGCCTGTGGCGTGCCGCTCGGATATTGCCAGAGGAGATAGGGATAGAGCCCGGGGCCTGTACTCCACGTCGGCGATAAGAGATTCGAAGGCAGGGCCCCCTGCAGCTCAGCCGTCGTCATGCCTGAGATGTTTGCGGACTGATTGTTTGGGTCGACGCCGATGCCGCCGTTTTGACCACTCGTCTGCGTGTCCCAGTAGCTTGCGCCGATCGAGCTGGAGTCGTTTTCTCCTACCAGGCCGCCGAATCCGTGGGTGCCGCTGACTGCGCCGGTCGAGTAGGTGTAGGTGATGTAGGAGCTCGAGCCGGCATAGCCGGCGAGGCCGCCGACGTCGTAACCGCCGCTGACCGCGCCCGTGGCATAGCTGTTCTGGATGGTGGCATTGCTCGCTGCGCCCACCAGCCCGCCGACAAAACTCGTCCCGCTCGCGGCGCCTGTCGCGTAGTCATTCGTGATGGGCCCCGTCGGATCGGTGTAGTTGCCCACAAGTCCGCCGACATCCTTGTTGCCTCTGACGGCGCCGGTGGCATAGCTGAAGCCGATCTCGCCCCCCATGTAGCCCCCGCCCAACAATCCGCCGACATAGCTGCCGGTGGCAGTGACGTTTCCGGTGGCGTGGCTGTGGCTGATCGCTCCCGCCTGGTAGATCTGGCCGACCAGGCCGCCCACGTAATTGCTTGGAAAGCTCGTGCCGCCCGTGCCGCTGACGGACCCTGTCGCGTAGCTGCCGCTGATCGAGGCAGACGAATAGCCGACGAGACCACCCAGATCTTCACCGTTTCCCGTCACCGAGCCGGTGGCATAAGTGTTCGTAATGTACGAACTGATGTCGATGAAGCCCACCAGACCGCCGACGCCGCTGCTGCCGCTAACATCGCCAGTGGCGTAGCTGTTGCTGACGGTGCCGGAATTGTGGACGTTGCCGACGAGTCCGCCCACTTCGGATGCCTGGGCAGCACTGACGGCTCCGGTCGCGTAGCTGTTGGTGATCGAGGAGTATTCGAGATCGCCGACGAGACCGCCGACATTGCCAGTTGTTCCCGTGGAGGTGACCGAACCCGTGGCGTAGCTATTGCTGATCGCTCCCGCCTCGTAGACCTCGCCGACCAGGCCGCCGACATTGTTCGTGCCGCTGACGGAAGCCGTTGCAAAGCTGTTGGCAATCGAGCCTTGGCTGCTGACACCCGTCGTTGAAATTTCCAGGAGGCCCACCAACGCGCCGACCTGTTGGCCTCCGCTGACGGCGCCGCCGACGAGCCCGACATCGCGGATCGTGCCGTCCGAAGCGCCGAATAATCCGGCAGGGCCCGAGCCGCCATTGACGGTGAGGTTCGAGATCGTATGGCCCAGACCTTCAAAGGTGCCGACGAAATTGGCGCCGGATCCGAGCGGCACCCAGTTCGCGATGGCGGAGGCGTCGAACGAAGTCGCCAGCGCGAATTTGCCGGTGATCTCGGAGGCCGGGTATGTGACGTCGTTGTTGATGTTCTGCACATCGTTCATCGAATAGAGCAGCATGTAGGCGTTGCCGTTGATGGTCAGCGTGCCGCCGTGATTGGTGCTGCCATAGTCGATGTCGCCGGCAAAGCCCGTTGTGCCGAGGCCGAAACTGAAATCGCCTCCCGAGCCGCCCTGATTGGTGTTAAGCACGACTTGCCCATTCGCCTGGACGGTGATGGGCGCGGTGATGTTGATGGAGTGGTAGGCGTCGAGCGTGAACGTCGCGGCCGTGTTCCAGCTGATGGGGCTCAGAATGTTGATGTCGCCGACGCCGTTGGAGTTCGCATTGCCCGGACCGTTGGCGCTCGTCGCCGTCGTCTGCAGCGTGACGCTCGTGCCCGCGTTGAGCGAACCATCGATTGTCGATGCGGCATTCGCGTCGACGTTCAGATCATACGGATCGAGCAGCCAGTTGCCGCCACGCCCCGCATCAACGCTTGAACCGCCGAACGAAAGCGTGTGCCCCGAGGTTTCGATCGCACCGCCCTGTCCTGACGCCCCGCCGCGCGCGCGAACCGTGCCGGTGACGGACGTGTTGTTCGTCGCGATAACGGAGACGTTGCCGCCCACGCCGTTCGCCGTGTTCGCCGACGCATTGACGCTGCCCGGCAGATTGATGTTGTAGCCTCGGACCGTGACGTTGCCGCCCGCACCGTTCGCGTTCTGCGCGTTTATCGCGCCGGCAATCGTCACGGTCCCGGTGCCCCCGGCCGTCAACCACACATGCCCATTGATCGTCTGGGTGCCCGTTGCAGAAATCCGGCCGCCATTGTTCTCGACGATGGCGTAGACATTGCCGCCGGCCGCATTGAGCTCGGCCTGCGCGGCGCGGATGTTGCCCGAATTGGTGACGGAGCCCGTGCCGCCGGAAACGGAAATGCGCGCGTCGCCGCTCGCGGGCCGCAGCGTGATTTCATTGCCGGCCGCGAGTCCGACCGTGCCGTTCGGCGCAGAGATCGTGCCTGCGTTCGTCACCGATGCGCCGACGAGAATGGCATCGCCGCTATTCGACGTGATGACGCCCTGATTGATGACGCTGCCGCTCGACGATCCGCTGGCGGAGAACGCGACGCCGCTCATGAAGGCGTTGTTGGAGACATCGCGCGTCGATGCGACGAAGCTGCCATTGGCGATGACTTGTCCGCTCTGACCGATGACGATGCCCTGCGGATTGATGAGATAGACGGAGCCCGTCGCTTTCAGCGAACCGTCGATCTGCGAAAGATTTCCGCCGGTGACCCGGTTGAGCGTGGCGCCTTGGCCGTTGTTGATCTGCACCTGATTGCCGGCGCCGATCGAAAAGCTGTTCCAGTTGATGATGCCGTGATTGGTCGTTTGATTGACGGTGACGCTGTTCGTCGTGCCGGTGATCGAGCCTTGCCCGGCGACGTACTGGCCGTTGGTCGGTAGGGCACCGCCTGCGCGCGCCGGATTCGCCGCGATCAGCGTTGCGGCGCACAGCATCCAGGGCAGCACCGCCGCACTGTTGCGGTACACGGACGAAAGCCGCGCGCGACCGCTCAGCGGCGCAGGTTCGCTGACGCCGTAAGTACCCGCCAGCAAAGACTTTTTGCTATCCCCACCCATAATCCCTACCATTGCAAAATGGGCCAAAGCATCGGCCCCGCGCGCATTTCCGACAACGACCATTTTTGGTGGGATCGTGCGCACAGGCGAATTGGTGTGATCGTGGTAAAACTGCGCCGTGCCTTGCTTTGGGGGAATCGTGCAGAACGGCATACACTTCATATCGGGCCTTCCCCGGTCGGGGACGACGCTGCTGTCGGCGCTCCTGCTGCAGAACCCGCGCTTCCATGCGGGCGTGACCACCGGCCTGTTCCAGCTCTTGACCACCGTGCAGCCGCTTCTGAGCGCGCGCAGCGAATTTCACAGCTTCTTCAATGATGCCAAGCGCTTGGCGATCAGCCGCGGCCTCGTCACGGGCTATTACGACGACCTCCATCGCGAGAAGCTCGTCTTCGACACCAATCGTCTGTGGACCAGCAAGATGGCGACGATCGCGGAGCTTTTTCCGAAGGCGAGGGTGATCTGCTGCGTGCGCTCGGTCGCCTGGATCCTCGACAGCATCGAACGGCTCCTCGACCGCAATCCGCTCGAGCCGTCGCGGCTCTTCAATTTCGATGCCACGACAAACGTTTACACCCGGGCGGAAATGATGACGTCGTCGTCACCCACGGCCTTTATCGGCGGCCCCTATTCGTCCCTGCGCGAAGCCTTCTACGGCCTTCACAGCGACAGGCTGCTGCTCGTGACCTTCGAAAGCCTCACGCGTGCGCCGGAACGGACGCTGGCCGCCATCTACGACTTCATCGGCGAGGCGCCGTTCGCGCACGACTTCCGCAATGTGCAGTTCAGCACAGAAGTCTACGACGCTTCCATCGGGCTTGCGGGCCTGCATCGCGTCGGAAGCGTCGTCGAGCATAAGCCGCGCACGACCATCCTTCCGCCCGATCTTTTCCAGCGTCACGAAGCGTCAGAATTCTGGAAGGACACGGCGCGCAATCCCCATCGCGTCAAGATCATCTGATGGAGCCCCTTGGGGTTGGAGCCATGACGACGAGGGGCCTCGCCTATTGGAGCGCAGCCGTCGAGGGCCAGCGGGACGTCGACCCCGAAGCCGTCGCCGCCATGGCCGGGCATCCGCGCTTTGCCGAGGCGTGCTGGATGATCATCGCGCTGTCGCTCGCCCGTTATGGACGCAATGCGGGCAACACCCGCTTCGCGAGGGACTTCAGCGCACTGGTGTATGCCTATCTGGTTGTCTATCTCGATGCGCGGGGCGGGATCACATCGACGGCGATCATCGATCTGTGCCGCGAGGCGGGCGTTGCGAGTGCGGGACGCGCCCGCGCCATCCTGTTTCTCCTGAAAAGGACAGGTTATATCCGCGCCGATCCCGCAAATGGCGATCGCCGCACGCGGCGCTATGTGGCGTCGCCGGAATTGCGCGCGGCCGTGTGCGGGATCATTACCGACCAGCTGCGCGCTTTCGCGCTCATCGAACCGGATGCGGGACACGCAGCCGACCGTTTGGTGGAGGACGATTTCTGCCGCGCGTTCCTGCTGCGCTTCGGCGAAAGCCTCATTGCCAGCGTGAAGGCGAGACCCGTGCGTCCCATCTCGCTGTTCACCCAATGCAATGCGGGCACGCTCATCCTTTTCGGCATCCTCGCCTCGGCGAAAGCGCGCGACGTCTACCCGCCGCGCGAGGCATTGAGGATGTCGGCGACCGAGCTCGCCCAGAAACACGAGGTTTCGCGCTCGCACGTGTCCAGGCTTCTGCGCGAGGCCGAACGGCGAGGCTATCTGAAGCGCAACGCGGACGATCAGACCGGAACGATCGAGGAGATTTTCGCCCGCGAGCTCATCGAGTTCCAGACCATCATCTTCACGGGCCTTGCGCATTGCTGCCAATACGCTTTTCGCGCGACGGCCATGGAACAGGTTGCCGCCGGGTGACGGCGGCGTTCAGTGCATCGGACGTTTGGGCCTCGGACCTTTCTTGCCGATCACGCCGCCGATCCGCTTGGTTTTCTTTGACGTGCCCAGACGGGCCTGCATTCCGGCAATCGCGCGGAGCCGCTTGACGTCCTCCGCGTCTCCACCGGACGCCTCGAGCGCATCCGCGTGCGCCGACCATTTCTTCGCGTCGGCGCGATACTTGCGCCGCTGCTTCTTGTTGTTGACCGCATAGGCCAAAAGGATTCCCGTGCGCGGCGTCGCCTCCGCGATGCTACACGAGCGCGAGCGCTGCGCGCTTAATAGGATCCGCTCAGTGCGAGCAGATACGGCAAGCCGCCGTTAGTGCCCGGATCGAGGCCCCAGATCGACGGGTCGAATCCCGCCGGCAACGCCGCTTGCAGCTGCGCCGTCGTGAGGTAATGCACGAAGCCCGCCTGATTGCTGTTGCTGTAGTCGAGGGCCACGCCGGTGGTGAGGAGCGATGTCGTTAGATCCCAATAATCGTTCGACAGGGCGCCCGTGGCGAGGTTGACGCCCAGAAATCCGCCGCGCACGCCGCCGATGGCAATCCCGGTGGAATAAGACGTCGACACCGAGCCGCCATTCACGCCGACTAATCCGCCGACGCCCCACGCGAGGGGCGCGCCAGCCGTGCCGACCGCGCCCGATGCTTCGCTGTTTTCGATCGTCCCCATATTGACGCCGACGAGACCGCCCGCTTTTTCGATCTTGGCGCTGACGTTTCCGCTCGCATAGGACGTCGAAATCGTGGCCCCCGCGATATTGTAGCCGACGAGACCACCGGCCTCCCAGGTCAACGCGGAGACGGTGCCCGTCGCATAGCTGTCCGCGATGCTGCCGGCGTTCCAGCCGACGAGTCCGCCGACGTAGCTCGCCCCGACAACCGCATCCGACGCAGTGTCGCCGCCCGAAAGCGTGCCGAGATTCTGCCCCGCGAAGCCGCCGATACGATTGGTACCGGTGACGGGGCCGGCGGCGCCGATCGAAGCGGAGGAATCCGTGATCATTGCGCCTGCTTCGTTGGTGCCGGCAAAGCCGCCGGCCTCGGCGACAGCACTCAACGCCGGCGCGGATGAACCGGCGCCGATCGCCGAAAGCTGCGCGCTCGAATTGGAGATGGTCGCCGCATTGTCGCCGACAAAGCCGCCCACGTCGTAATTGCCCACGACATTGGTGTTCGTCACCGCGCCGCCGGTGACCGTACCCGAGCCCGCATTCCAGCCGACGAATCCGCCCACCCAATGCGCGGCGGAATCGCCCACGTCGAGCTGCGTCGCCGTATCATTCGAGAGCGTGCCGAAATTGGAGCCGGCGAAGCCGCCCGCGCCCAGCGGTGCGTCGATCCCGACGGCGCCCGTATAGGTTCCTGCGCGCGTGTTGCCGGTGACGCTCGAGCCCGTGATCGTGCCGCCCGGCGCGTTGTAGCCGACGAAGCCCCCGGCGCCTGCGTTCGTCGCATTCACCGGAGCGTAATAGACCTGGTCGTTGCTCAGCGTGGCGCTGTTCCAGCCGACGAAGCCGCCCACCTGCATCGCGCCCGACACGGGGATGTCTCCGGACGAGCTTTGCGTGATCGATCCCCCTGCACCGTTGGTGCCGGCGAATCCGCCGACGTCCTTCGTGCCGACCGCGGCCCCGGTCGCCGTGCTGCCCGTGATCGTGCCGTCGTTCCAGCCGACGAAGCCGCCGACATGATCCACGCCGGTCACGACGCCTTCCGAGGTATCGTTCGCAAGCGTGCCGTCGTTTTCGCCGGCGATGTCGCCGACGAAGTTACCGGTGCCCGTCACCCTGCCCCCGCCAAAGCTCGACGTGATCGAACCGGCGGAGCCGTTCCATCCCGCGACGACGCCGAGGTCGCTCGCGCCGTACACCGTCGCCCCGGACAGGTCGCCGGTCATGTTGCCGACATTGTATCCCACGAGTCCGCCGACCTGGTTCGTGCCGGTGACCGTGCTCGAGCCGACCTGGACGTTCTCGATCGTTCCCTGATTATCGCCCGCGACGGCGCCGGTGAAGTTGCCGCCGACGATATCGGCGCCTGCGAGCACGAGATTTTCCACGGTCGCGGTCGCACCGATATCATCGAAAAGCCCGACATCTTTGCTGGTCGGAGTGTCGATCGTAAGCCCTGCGATGGCGGAGCCGTTGCCGTTGAAAGTGCCTTTGAAAGGCTTTGTGCCGTTGCCCAGCGGAACGAAGCCGGCGGCGGTCCACATGCCCGAGCCGGCGCCTGTGCCGGTATCCGCCGCGTCGATCGTGAAGCCGGGTGCGCTAGGAATCTGATGGTCGCCCGCGAGATTCAATTCGACGAGCTGGAGCTGGTGCGAATTGGTGACGAGATACTGGTTGGCGCCGGTGCTCCACACTTCGCCCTGCAGGAACGGCCGCGTCTGGCCATTGATCATGTACCAGTGGCCACCCGAGCCGAAATCGAACTTCGCGTAGGTCGATTGTTGATAGGCCGTGCCGCTTGAATAGGAATCCGATGCGATGTTGGTTCCGGACCCGCCCGCGAACGCATTGCCGTTGTTCGTGAAACTGTTGTCCCAATAGCCGCTGGAGACACTACCGGCCGCAACCGTGCCGACGAGACCGCCGCCGCCGGATACGAGTAGTGCGCCCGACGCATAGACTTCGTTGACCGTGCCGCTCGAATTGCCGATCAGCCCGCCGATGTCGGATGCGCTAGCAGGTCCGCCGACATTGCCGATGGCATAGTCGTAGGTGACAGAACTGCCCCTTTCGTTGAGTCCGATCAGGCCACCGGCCTCTCCGCTTGTATCGCTGCCGCCCCCGGAAACGGTGCCGCCGGCCCAGGATTCCGTGACGGTTGCCGCGTTGTCACCGACAAGGCCGCCCGCGACGGTTCCAGTCACCGAGCCTGTTGCATAGCTCTGGCTGATCGTGCCGCTTTCATTCCATGCGACGAGTCCGCCCGCCCAACCGACGCTGACCACACCGTCTGGACTTGGTCCAGAGCCGTTGTAAGCGGTGACAGTTCCGGTTGCGCCGTCCTCGCTGATCGTTCCGCCTTGGTTTGCGCCGACTAGTCCGCCAGCATATGCGAAACTGGTTACGGTTCCGGTCGCCAGGGACTGCGTAATCATGCCCGAGTTCGAACCGACGAGTCCGCCGACATAGGCGAAGCCGATTACAGGTCCGGTCGCCGCCGTATCCGAAATCGTGCCCGAGTTGGAGCCGACCAGCCCGCCGATGGTGTAGCTGTACACGCCGTATGTCGAGGCCGATGTGCCGCCTGCGCCGGAGACCGAAGCCGACGATGAGACTTGCTCGATTGTTCCGCTGTTGCTGCCCGCGATCCCGCCGACATTGGACTGTCCCGTCACGCTGGCCGAAGAAGATGCGTTGGAAATCGTGCCCTGATTTTGGCCCACCAACCCGCCAGCATCGGAGTTGTACGCCAATCCGGCAAAGATTGTGCCGGAGGAACAAACGTTCGACACCGTTCCCTGATTGATGCCCGCGAGTCCTCCGACGTTGTAAACGGCGCTGACGTCCAAGGCGGTGAGTGCGAGGTTCTCGACCGTGCCGCCCGTGCCGATTACGCCGAAGAGGGCAATGTCGTTGGCGTTCGCGCCGATATGAAGGTCGGTGATCGTGCCGCCTTTGCCGTTAAAATCGCCGGTAAAAGGTGTCGCACTGCTGCCGAGCGTCACGAAGCCGCCAGTGCTCCACAAATTGTTGCCGAGGCTTGTCCCCCAAGCTCCCGCGGAGTCGGACGCGTTGAGGGTGAAGCCCGGAAGGTCGGGGAGCTGATATTGGCCCGAGAGATTCAACGCGATGAGCTGGAGCTGGTGTGTATTGGTGACGAGGTATTGGTTCGTCCCGATGCTCCAGACTTCGCTTTGCAGGAACGGCCGTGTATCGCCGTCGACCATGTACCAGTGACCGCCCGAACCGAAATCGAAATTGGTGTAGGTCGGTTGTTTGTAGGCATTGCTCAAATAGGAAGCTGGAACGATGTTGGTGCCGCTACCGCTCGCGAATGCGTTCGTGTTGTTGGTCGGGGATGGGTAGACGCTGATTGCGGTGTTGTCCCAGTAACCGTTCGACACGCTGCCGCCACCGACCGTGCCGACAAGACCGCCGCCGCCCGACACAAGCAATGCGCCGGACGCGTAGACCTGATTGACGGTGCCTTGCGACACGCCGATCAGCCCGCCGGTGTTGGCGACGGGTGCCGTACCGCCGACATTGCCGATGGCGTAGGCGTATGTGACGGAAGCGCCCGACTCGTTAAAGCCGACGAGGCCGCCGGCGTAGCCGCTCGGTGGAAGCGGATATTCTATGTAGTAGCTCGCGCCGCTAACGGCGCCTCCGGCCCAAGATTCCGTGATGCTACCCTGATTGTCGCCGACAAGGCCGCCGGCGATATTGCCGCTCACGTTGCCTGTTGCATAACTCTGGCTGATCGCCGAGCCTCCGGTGTTCAAGCCGACGAGACCGCCAGCCCGACTGCCGGACGTGGCAGTGGCAGTGACGTTTCCTGTGGCCCCGGCTTGGCTGATGGTACCGCCCTGGTCATTTTCGCCGACCAGCCCGCCGACCAGGTCCTTGCCCGTGACTTGTCCCGTCGCCAACACTCCGTTGATCGTGCCCACATTGTAGCCAGCGAGGCCCCCCAAGTCGTCCAAGCCGCTTACGGCGCCGCTGGCGCTGGACGTGCTGATGGTTCCGCCGGTGTCGTTGAAGCCGACCAGTCCGCCAGCGCCGCTGCCGGCCGTCCCGGCGGATACCGAGCCGGTTGCATAGGAATTTTCGATGTCTGCTTCGTTGTGGCCGACCAATCCGCCAGCGTCCCCCTCGCTGGAGGTGACGGAACCCGTTGCGTAGGAATTGAGGATGCTGCCGCCGTCATTGAGTCCGACCAAGCCGCCCACAACGTTAAAGCCGCTCACATTTCCCTCTGCGTAGGAGCCGCTGACGGAGCCAGAATTGAGGCCGACCAACCCGCCGGTCGAACTGTGGGAACTTGTCGAGTTGTTGCTGATATTGGCGGTTGCATACGAGTCCGTCACAGTTCCTTCGTTGGTGCCGACAAGGCCGCCGATACCGAAATTAATCCCAGGAGGTGATGAGTCTGTCAGAGTGACAGTCGACGTAGAAAAGGAACTGCCGATCGAGCCGCCGTTATCTCCGGCCAGACCGCCGACATCGTAGACTCCGCCGACGCTCGCCGATGAAGAGCTGCCGGTAATTGTTCCGCCATTGGCTCCGGTGAGTCCGCCGACGTATCCGCTGGCACCGGTGACCGTTCCGGACGCG
>Ga0335069_10002368_pt1 | contig 29130 bp, 23 predicted proteins | sample Lox_Sample_11_FD_206714 | JGI IMG/M metagenome (GOLD analysis project Ga0335069, IMG submission 206714) | Soil microbial communities from Loxahatchee National Wildlife Refuge, Florida, United States - Lox_Sample_1.1 | ecosystem: Environmental > Terrestrial > Soil > Wetlands | place: USA...
CTCAACGGCCTGCAATCGATTCGTGCTGTCGAAGCAGATCTTCGATCGCGGAGCATCGCGGGAATCGAGCCCGCGAGCTTCGACGTTGTTATCGCCAATCCCCCGTGGCGCGCGGGCGGAACCGGACGCGAAAGCCCCGAGCACGGACGGCGTATCTCGCGCGCCGAGAGCGCCGCGTCGCTCGACGATATCGTCAAGGCTGCCGCCCGATACGCTCGCGACGGCGCGCGCGCAGCGCTCGTGATGACGGCGGCGCGCAGCGCCGAATTGATCTCCGTGATGCGCTCGCGTCGTCTCGAACCAAAACGAATCAGATTTGTGCATCCTTACGTCGACGCACCCGCGAGCGCGATTCTCGTCGAGGCCCGCAAAGGGGGAGGCATCGAGGCGCGCGTCGATCAACCGCTCGTTGTGTGGGCCTCCGAACGCACCTACACTGACGAAGCGCGCCGGTTACTGGAACAATCCTAGTGTGGCATCCCACAAACAGTTGATCTAATCTGTTTAGGCGAAATGAGGTTCTACGCTGAGAGTTACGAGAAAAAGGGGGCACTGTTGTCATTCCTAGCGGAAACTGCTGCTCCTTCGGCTTCGCTCAGGACAGGTTCCGCGGGGAATTTCACGTCACCGGCGATCGCCGGAAAGAATTTGCGGAAAACACCATTTACAACTCATTTCGCAGGAGAATTGCGATGGCGAATGCTCTGACGATCGCGGCAATCCTGTTTGGGGGTTTCGAGCTTCTCGACGTTTTCGGGCCGCTGGAAGCGTTCGGGATGCTGGCGGAATCGGGCAAATGCAAAGTCCTGACGGTGGGAGAAAATGGCGGGGCGGTTGCGAGTCGCCAGGGTCCGCGCACTGCGACAGATCACAGCTTCGACGATTGTCCACCGCTCGATATCTTTCTTGTGCCAGGGGGATTGGGCACGCGCACCGAGGCCTCGAACGATCGCTTCCTCAAATGGATCCGCGAACGCGCGCAGAGCGCCCGATTCGTAATGTCGGTATGCACCGGAACAGCGCTGCTCGCGCGCGCAGGCCTGCTCGACGGTCGCAGCGCGACGACCAACAAGTTTGCGTTCAAATGGGTCGCCGATCAGGGACCGACGGTGAACTGGATCAAGCAGGCGCGATGGGTCGAGGACGGAAAATTCTGGACCTCGTCGGGCGTTTCGGCCGGAATCGATATGACGCTCGCGCTGATTGCGAAGCTCGAAGACCTCAAGACCGTGGAGCTAATCGCAAACCGGATGGAATACGAGTGGCATCGCGACGCCTCATGGGATCCGTTCGCGAAGATCCACGGGTTGGTATGACACGGACCGATCGTGACGCGCCGTTTCCACCGGTCTATCGCTCTAAGCCAAACGGTCGCTGTTGCAAAGGTCTGGTTCAACACCAATTAGTGTGACGTCCCGCAAATGCCTCTCGGCGATCGTACCCGGACAATAGTCGCTCCGCGCAGATCCCTCGTCGCCTCACTCGCGCTCGGCTCACTCGGGATGACAGGAAAAGTCCCTTGTTTGTCCTTCTGAGCGAAGCGAAGAATCTACGCGAAGCGATTTGTCCGGATATCCGCAAGGTATTTGGGGGACACAAGACTAGACGGCGCGTGTAGCTGCCACGAGGCGCCACAGGTCGCCGTGGCGGCGGATGACCCCTTTTCGCCTCAGGAACACCTGCGCGGTGCGCACCCCATGTTTCCACTTTTTGCCGAAGTGCACGCCGTCGATGACGCGGTTCACAGAATCATCACATAAGTCCGGGTGCAGCTGCTTAATGCGCGCATTTATCGCGGTTGTAGGGAGCGGTCCACCCTTGAGGAGGAAAATAATACTATCAGCAAAGACACTGTGCGCAGTTTGGCCTCGCGCGCGCTCCTTTAGTAACTGAAGATTGATCGCATCCAGCTTCTGCTGCAAGGCACGTCGGGCGTCAGAACGAATTGAGCGCTCGGCTTTGAGGAACGCTTCTTTTAGGTCGGTGGACTCAGCGAGCAGGGTCTTCAGCGTCGACGCTTCAACCTTAGCACCCAGACGAGAATATTCCTCCCAATCCCGCCGGACGGATCGTACCAGCGAAGGATCGGTTACCGAGACCCCGTATTCCAGATTTTCTTCAAGACCCGGTTGAGTAAGATTCGCGGATGTGATCAGCGCAGCTTGTTCGTCGGCGACGTAGACTTTCGCATGAAGGCTGGGCAGGTGCACCAGCTCGAATTTTGAAAGATTGTCGCTGAAATCTGAAGCGGCATCCAGGTCGACGGACCCATTCAGAATGTTTTCAGGACGAAGGTTAGTGACTAACTTCAGCCTAACCAGATTATCGGTTCGCTGAGAGCGTAGCGTAGAGATGACCTCCGCTGTGGCTTGACGCTTGACGAACGGCGAGACGAGGAGCAGATCGGACCGAGCGACAGAGATCAGCCTTCGGAATGAATCCGCGCACGGGCTCCTTACGAAATCGACGGGTTGCTGGATCATCTCAGTCAGGAATCCACATCACGCCTCGTCTAGCATCGTAACGCCAATAGCCACCATTGGCGGTCGCATAGACTGTTCCAGCCACCTCATCGCTGCTAAAAGTCTCGCAGGAGTCACAACGCTCGACTTTTCGTTCTCCCCGCTTTAGCGGAAGACCGGCCAGAACTCCTGGAATCCCGCACGCAAAAAGTCCGGGACGCACGCAGCCGCAGTCCTTCTGTATTCCAAGCAGTGCGCAGTAGTCGATCCAGCGCTTCTTTCTCCGTGGGCGTCGCATGATTTACTCGGTTCAAAGCTGCGTTGAACAACCGTACGCTCTGCGCCCGATATGACAAGGGTGACACGAGATGTCAAGCTCGACCGAGCAAGGCGTCAACACGAACAAAGTTGCATGAGCTCTCACCTATTTCTGGAAAAATTCGACGGCCATCGAGGCGAGCGCGTCGGGGATCTCCATCGGCATGAAGTGGCCCGTATCGGGCACATTGATCACGCGGCCTTTGCGGCGGCGCGCGGCGACCTTGTCAGCGAGCGTCGAAGCCAGAGAATCGCTCTTCTCGCCGAACAGGATGAGCATCGGAATATCCGCGCGAAGGATCTCCCCCAGGCCGTCAAAATCGCGCGAGGTTTCGTAGAAGCGCGCTTCAACCTCGGGCGTGCATTTCAGCTCGCGCGATCCGTGCGGCGTCGGGCGCGTGCCGTATTCGCAATAGTCGCGCAGGATGTCGCGGCGCCAGGTATGGTACGGCGGTTTTTTCTCGAAGTTCGCAAACATCGCATCGACGCTCGCGAAACTCCGCTTGCGTTTGAGCGTGCGCTCGATAAAAGGATTGCGCCATCCGAGCTCCGGCGCGGTCGGCGATTCGAAAATAACCGGCTCCGACAAAACCGCGCGCTCGATCAGGTCGGGACGTTTCGCCGCCAGCGATCCGATCGCGGTCGCGCCTGCGGAATGCCCGAACGCGCAGACGCCATTCAGACCCATCGCGATAAGGAACGCTTCGAGGTCATCCATCGTGCGCGCCCAGTTGTATTCACCGTCGGGCGAAAGTCCGCTGTCGCCGTGTCCGCGCTGATCGTAGCTGAACACGCGTCCGATTTTGGTGAATGCGCGCGCGTAGGAGGCGTAGATGCGGCCGAGAAATCCTGTCGCGTGCAGAACAATGATTGGCGCGCCGCTTCCGCCCCAATCCTGGTAGCGGATGCGCACACCGTTGACGTGCAAATCGCCGGTCTTCGGTTCTTTCATTTCTGACAAGTCGTTACGCGGGATTGGATCGATGCGCAAGAGATTGAGGCGCTGATTCACGCCCTCACCCAGGATCACGCTGCTTGCGCATTCATCAGATCCTGCAGCGTCATCCCCTCGACCGATGTTCTTTCCGCGTCGCGCGCTTTTTCCAGGACGGTGCGAACCCGCCCATCGCCGACGCCCTTGTCGTCGAAACTTTCATCGGCGCATCGGAGAATTTCGGCGACCGGAATAGCTGAGGGCGCGCGACACAGTACGATATTTCTTCGCCATGCGCGCGAATGTTCGGGGTCCTCCACGACGAAGCCGGCGTCCTTGAATTTATCGATAATCGGCTCGATACGCTCGAGGCTGGCCTGCATGCGGCTCGCGAGCGACTCGTAGCTGACCTCTTCACCACCGCCTTCGTGATAGTGCGCCAGACGAAGCATCGCGAGCAGCGCAGCCGCGCGAGCGAAATCTGGCGCGCGAAGGTCGAGCGTTATGGCGGTATCGCCGCGCTGCACCGCCGCCGTCAACTCCGCGCCGAAGAGCACGATCACCCACGCGGTGTATGTCCACACAAGAAAGATTGGGATGGTGGCGACAGCGCCGTAGATCGCCTGATATTTCGCGACGCCGACCTGAAATCGCACGTAGCCCCATTGCGCGATCTGGAACAGCACAGCGGTTGCAAATGAGCCGATCAGCGCAGGCGTATAGTGAACCTTGGTATAGGGGAAAAACACGTACAGAAAGAAAAACCCCGCCCACGCGAGCAGATACGGTGTCATCGAGGTCAGCAGCGGCAGCCGCGTGAGCTCGGCGGATACCAGCGCGGTGAGCGCGAGGCCGGCCGTCATTAGGACGGGAACCGTGAACAGGACGCTCAGATAATCGGAAAAGCGTCGCAGGTAGCTGCGGCTGTGCGGCGCGTGAAAGATAGTGTTGAGCGCGCGTTCGATATTGCCCATCGTGCTGATCACCGTGATCAGCAGGAAGACGGCGCCCACGGTTCCCAGCGCCGCGGCATTAACGTTGTCGACGTAATGCATGATCTGATTTGTCGCCTGCGGCGATCCGAGCGGCAGCGCTTTTTCGATCATCGGTCCGATTTGCTGGGCCGCGCCCAAACCCTTCAAGACCGAAAACGCGAGCGCGAGGATGGGGACGATGGATAGCGTGACGGTGTAGGTCAGGGCGGAAGCGCGCAACAAGTCGTCATTAGCAATGAAACTCTCGATCGCGTTGCTCAGGATCATCCACGCGCGCAAAATCACCCGCCGATGCTGATGTTCTTGGGAAGCGCTGACACCGGTGAACCATGTCGACGGACGCTGGAGACGTTCGGAAAGACGATATTGCAGCGGCGAGCTCAAGATTTCCTCGTATGTGGAGTCATACGCCGAATAGGGATTCTCGCGACCCCGCTCGGCTTGAGTCAAGCCGTGGCGGACCCGCAGACAGCGACGATCCGGCTGCGTTGCGCCGTGGGCATCTTTGCGGTTAGCTCATCCGGATGGCTCGAATCACCGCTCGCGGCAAGTATCTCTTCGACTGCGGGAAGAAATTCTTCGCGCGTGGAGTCTCCTACGGTCCGTTCCCGCCCAATTCGCGCGGCGAGCGATATCCGGAGCCCGAGCGCGCGGCGGCGGATTTCGCCCTGATGCGCGCGATGGGCGTCAACGTCGTCCGCACGTATGTCGCGCCCCCGAAATGGATGCTGGAGGAGGCCATCAAGCACGGTTTGCGCCTGATGGTTGGGATTCCGTGGCCCTTCCACATGGCGTTTCTCGATTCGGCGCAGATGATGGCGGATATCCGAAACGCAATCCGGACCGGAGTCGAGGACGTCCGCGGCTTCGGCGATGCGGTTTTGGCTTACAGTCTCGGCAACGAAATTCGCTCAGATATGGTGCGATGGCATGGGCCCCGCGCGGTCAGCCGTTTTCTCGCCGAGTTGCACGATATCGGCAAGCAAATCGACCCGGACGGGCTGTTCACATACTCGAACTATCCGACCACCGAATATCTCGACCTCGGATTTCTGGATTTTCTTTCCTACAACGTTTACCTCCATCACGAGGACGACTACCGCCGCTATCTGACCCATCTGATGGCGCAGGCGGGCGAGCGTCCTGTCCTGCTCAGCGAAACCGGGATGGACACGATTCGCGAGGGCGAGGAGGCGCAGGCTGCCCTGCTCGGATGGCAATCGCGGGCGGCGTTCGAGATCGGGCTGTCGGGATTCATCGTGTTCGCATTCACCGACGAGTGGCACACCGGGGGCGTCGAGATAACGGACTGGGCCTTCGGCCTTGTTACGAAAGATCGCAAGCCGAAACGCGCATTCGAAACGGTCGGCGTGATCTTCCGCGGCGAGCTGCCGCCGCCGCTCAAATCCACGCTGAAAGTGTCGGTCGTCGTTGCGGCTTACAACGCCGCCGCGACGATAGAGCGATGCGTCGATTCGCTGAAGTCTCTCAACTATCCCGATTATGAAATCATCGTCGTTGACGACGGCTCTACCGATCTGACCGCCGATCTGTCGGAGCGCGCGGGCGCGAAAACCATCCGCGTGACGCATCGCGGACTCTCCGATGCTCGCAACGCCGGAATCGAAGCCGCATCCGGTGAGATCGTCGCGTTTATCGACGCCGACGCACACGCCGATCGCGACTGGCTCTATCACCTGGTCGAGGCAATCGTGCGACGCGAGGCCGCTGCGGCCGGCGGGCCGAATTTCACGCCGCACGATTCCGATGCATCGTGCGCTTACGCGTTCGCGCCCGGCCTTCCAACTCAGGTAACCGGCGCAGGCGATGAGCTTCTTCAGCTATGCGGATGCAACATGGCGATTCGCAAATCGGCGCTCGCCGCGATCGGCGGTTTCGATTCGTCTTTCACATCTGCGGGCGACGACGTCGATGTATCGTGGCGACTCGCGAACACGGGCGGCGTCCTCGTAGATGCGCCCGGCGCAGTCGTGATGCATGAACGGCGCGGAAATTTTCGCGATTATCTGGCGCAGCAGCGCGGCTATGGCGAAGGCGAAGGCCTGCTGTTCCGCAAATATCCGTTGCGCGGCGGGAGCGCGCGAAGCCTTTACGCCGGCGCGGGATCGTGGCTCTCGGCTGTTCTCGGCGGACCGCGCGTTTATCATGGCGCGTTCGGACGCGGGCTGTTCCAGAGCCTTTACACCGCCGCCGATCTTCCCTGGCTCGCGGAGCTTCCACAGAGCGCGCAATGGATAGCCGCGTCGATCGTCCTGATACTGGCGGGCAGCGCGAGCGCCTTCCTCGGCGCGCTCGGAATCGCTGGGCTTGTTATTTTCGTTGCGGTCGCGTGTCTGGCCGCCGTATCGACCGACACCGGATCGACGCACACGCCGATCGCGGAGCGCGCGATGCTCGCGATCCTTTATATGGCCGGGCCGCTCGCTCGAAGTTTCGCTCGTGAGCGCGTCAGGATGCGCCTTGACACGAGCGCCGACGGCGTACCGTCGATTCCCTACAATCCATGGGGTCGCATTACGATTGCGCCCCAGACCGAGGGCGCCCCGATTCCGGATTCCAGCGTGATCTTGGAAAGCATCCGCGGCGGGATGGTTCGTTACGGCGTGCCCGTCGCTGCGACCGACGGCTACCAGTCATGGGATCTTCGCGCGGTGCTTCCGCCGACTATGCGCGTCGATTTCAATGCGATACGCGAGTCCGACCGAGTTTCGATAGCATGGCGCACGACCGCGGAGCCGCGCGGCGCGATAATCGCGATTGCGGCGATTTTCGTTTTGCTGCTGGGCGCAGGAATGTACTGGATTGGCGCACTCGCAATGGCCGCGATAATTGTTGCGGGGGGAATCGCAGTCGCGATGTTGCGCGTGGTTCGCATTCCATCGTTGCTCAGAGCCTCATGCGAAAGTCTCGCCGCATCGAGCGGTTTTAAGGTCGTCGCAGAGACTGGCGAATCGCAGTGAAACGCTCCTCGACTTATGCCGAAGTGCTGGGCAGGATGCGCCCGCATCTGGGGCGCTTCGCCCTTGCGATGGTGATGGTTGCGCTGGCCGCGGGCGCCGAAGTGCTCAAGCCGTGGCCGCTCAAGGTGGTGATCGATAACGTCCTGCGCGGAGCGCCATTGGATTGGGCGCCCAACTACTCACGCGAATCGTTGCTTGTGGCCGCGTGCATCGCGCTGGTCGTCGTGTACGCGATGGTCGCGATTCTCAGCGTAGCCAACAACTACGTCACGATTTCGATCGGGCAGCGGATGGTCAACGATCTTCGCGCGCAGCTCTTCAACCATCTCCAGCGCCTCACGCTGTCGTTCCATCGACGCCGCCAGGTGGGCGACCTGATGGTGCGGATCGCGTATGACACGTTTTCGATCCAGACGATCGCGATGAACGGTGTTTTCCAGGTGCTGTCGTCGAGCGTGATGCTCGTCGGGATGTTTGTCGTGATGGTGCGTATCGACTGGATGATGTCGCTTATCGCGCTCGGCGTGATTCCGCTGCTGGTCGTATTGATCGCTCTGACCGGAGGGCAGATTGAGCGACTTGCGACGGGAGCGCGCGTCAAGGAGAGCCGGCTCTATACGGTCGCGCATCAGGCGCTCGCCGCGATTCACGTGGTGCAGGCTTTCACCCGCGAGGCCGAATCCTACCGCGCGTTCGTGGAATCCAGCAGCGAAAGTCTCGGCGAGAATCTTCGCCTGTATACCTACCAAACCTTCTATGCAGGCGCAGTCGGAGTTCTGATCGCGATCGGTACGGCGACCGTGATGTATGTCGGCGCACTTCATGTCTTGTCCGGTGCGCTAACGATCGGCGGCATCACGGTGTTCACCGCCTATCTCGCGTCGCTTTACGCGCCGATCAATCAGATTTTTCAGACGTATGGACTTGTTCAAGGCGCGAATGCCGGGCTGCGGCGATGCCTGGAGATTCTGGAAATCGACCCCGCAATCAAAGACCGCGCGGGCGCTCGACCGATAGCTCGCGTGCGCGGTGAAATCGAATTCGAAAACGTCGTGTTCGGATACGATCCCGCTGCGCCCGTTCTCAAAGGCATCAGCTTCAAGGCAAACGCAGGCGAGACCATCGCGATCGTCGGCCCGAGCGGCGCGGGCAAAACAACGATGGCGAGTCTGGTGATGCGATTCTACGAGCAGCAGAGCGGCACGATTCGTATCGACGGAGTGGATTTGCGCGACATCACGTTGAATTCGTTGCGTGCGAATATCGCGACCGTCCTCCAGCCTCCACTGGTGCTGGGCGACACGCTTCGCGCCAACATCACTCTCGGCAAACCCGACGCAGCCGAGGCCGAGATCCAGCGCGCGATCGAGCGCGCGCGCCTAACTCCCGTGATTGCCAAACTGCCCAACGGCGCGGAGGAACTCGTCGGACAAGGCGGGCACAGCCTGTCTGAGGGCGAAGCGCAGCGAGTTACGATCGCACGGGCGCTCCTGAAGGATGCGCCCGTCCTGATCATGGACGAGCCGACCAGCGCGCTGGACGCTGAAACCGAGGCGAGCGTGCTCGCGGCCGTCGGCGAGGCGATGAAGGGCCGCACGACGCTGGTGATCGCTCATCGCCTTTCCACGATTCAAAACGCCGATCGCATACTCGTCCTGCGCGAAGGCGTTATCGAAGAGCAGGGCCGCTTCGCCGAACTGCTTGCGCGCGGCGGCTTCTTCAGCCATCTCCATCGCTTGCAGGCGTGGAGCGGCGAGACTCCGAAAACGGCGGCGAGCGGCTGAGCGAACAACGCATTCGAGGTAAACGATGCTGACGATTGGACTAACCGGAGGAATCGGCTCGGGAAAAAGCACCGTCGCGAAGATGCTGGCGGACCTGGGCGCCAGGGTTCTCGACGCCGACAAAGTCGGCCACGCGATTTACGAGCCGGGGGGTCCCTGCTATCGCGATGTCCTAGCAGCTTTTGGAGACGGCATCCTCGCTCCCGATCGCACTATTGATCGCCGCAAGCTCGGCCCCATCGTTTTCGCCGATCCCGGAGCGCTGAAGCGCCTCAACTCGATCGTGCATCCACGGATGTTCGAGCGGATGCGCGAGATGGTCGCGGCGATGCGTGCCGAGGGCGAGAAAAACCCGATCGTTATCGAGGCCGCGATTTTGATCGAAGCGAACTGGCAGCCGCTGTGCGATGAAGTATGGCTGGTGCTCGCATCGCGAGAGCGCGTGATCGAACGAGTAGAGCGCGATCGCGGTATGAAACCGGAACAGACTGAAGCTCGCATCCGCGCGCAGCTCTCGGACGAGGAGCGTCGGCGTCACGCGACACTAGTAATCGAGAACAACGGCTCACTCGATGATCTGCGCGCGAAGCTCGCGTCGCTGTGGTCCGAAGCGCTCGTGCGAAATCGCGCCAGAGGCGGCGCCTGAACACTCAGCTCATCGCCTTGGGGTCGCCCGTGCCGAAGGGCCCGGTCTGCAAATGCGCCCTTACATCGCGAACCATCGTGGCGGCCAGTTCCCGCGCCGTTTCGCGCGCAGAGATGCTGACGCGCGTCAGGCGCTGCAGATTGCGCCTCGAGGCGAGCGCGCTGCGCATCGCGTCCGTGCCCATCGGATCGAACCGGCACGCAGGCGCATGCTCGGGACTGTCGATGACGCCGCGTATCGCGCAACATGAACTTTCCGTGAAAACTCCCGCGCCGGAAACCTCCTCGGGCGCGGTCGGCCCGACCGTCGCGACGATCGCGTTCCATTGCTGGATGCGCCTGAGACCCCCGTCAAAAATCCGCCGATGGGCGTTGAACGGAACGAGGGGCGAATCGACCGCGCGATCGAGCATCGCGTCGAGCCGGGAGAAATCGCTGTCGAGCAGAGAAAGCAGGATACGATGGAAATCCGCGTCCTGGAGCGTGTCGAATCGCGCTTCGGCGTAGATGTGGCTCGCGATCCGCGATTCGAAATTGCCGACGAAATGGGCCGGAAGATAAAAGTTGTGCGCGATGACATCCGCTCCCAGATGAGCGAGATATCCCAGCGCGAATGCCCGCTGCTCGGGATCGGATGCGGCGCTCATCAGTGAGCGCGCCGTCGACCAGTTATGCGAATGGCGCCTCAGCCTGCTCTGGAAGCGCCGTCCCTGCACGATATCGGGCGCAAGGCTCCCGTAAAGGAAGACTTCGGGAAAGTTCGCCAGCGTTGCTTGAACCGGATGATCAGGGCTAAAAACCGTCGCTATGGCGCGAACCCCGAGCGCAACGTGCGTCACAGGCCCCCAGGCATGAGCGGCCCCCGGCCACAGAACGATCATGAGCGCTGAGACAGCAGCTACTGCTAGAATTGGCATCGGAGACTTAATGCGCTCGCCAGATGCGGTCGCCACAAGCGTTTGCGCCCAGTTATCTTAACGGAGCCATCGAGAGCCTTGCCAGATAGACGCCTGATCCTGGATTCGGTACGCGACTATATCGATCAGTTGCGCGAGGAGGGTCTCGACGGCGTTCCGATCTCGCAAGGCCGTGCGCTCCCGGCAGCGCCCGCCCGGTCGGCGCAGGTCGCGGATGGACGTCGAACAAACAGCCCGGAATCGACGACGCCGTCGAAGTCTGCGGCGGCAGGTCCTGCCGTCACGGAGATGTTTTCCCGATATCCGGGGCTGGAAAAAACCGGCGATCTGGACGAGTTGCGGCGGTTCATCGGCGATTGCGCGCGATGCAAGCTCGCGCCGGGGCGCACCAACCTGGTTTTCGGCGTCGGCGACCCCAAAGCCGATCTGATGTTCGTCGGCGAGGGCCCCGGCGCGGATGAAGATTTGCGTGGCGAGCCTTTCGTCGGGCGCGCGGGGCAACTGCTAACCGACATTATCGAGCGCGGTATGGGGATGACGCGCGCACAGGTCTACATCTGCAACGTCGTCAAATGCAGGCCGCCCGACAATCGCAATCCCGAACCGGACGAAGTGGCAGCGTGCGAGCCGTTTTTGTTTCGACAGATCGAACTCGTCAAACCGAAGATAATCGTCGGCCTCGGGACGTTCGCCGTGCAGGCGCTCCTCAAGGTCAAAACCCCCATCAGCAAGCTTCGCGGGAATTGGAACGAGGTGCGCGGCATCAGGATGATGCCTACGTTCCATCCCGCGTATCTGTTGCGCAATCCCGGCGATAAGCGTCTGGTTTGGCAGGATATCCAGCAAGTGATGAAGGTGCTCGATCGTCCAATCCCAAGCCGCGGCGGAAAAGGCTGAGTGCGTTACTTGAAAATGTTCTCGCGCGGCCTGCACGCCCCACTTTTTTCCCTCGCGCTCCTGTTCGTGGCGTTGGCGATGCTCGCTGGACCGACAGCGGGCGAGGAATTTTATGCGGGCCGGCCCTGGGTCGAGATGATCGACATCGACGGCTCGATCAATCCCGCAACTGCTCATTTCGTGCGCGATGCGCTCGCGTCAGCGCGAAGCGCGGGCGCCCGCGCGGTTCTTATCGAGCTGGATACCCCGGGCGGCCTGATGACATCGGCGGAGCGCATCGTCAAAGACCTTCTCTCATCCGAGATTCCGGTGATCGTCTATGTGGCTCCGGCTGGAGCCAGCGCGGCCTCTGCAGGAACGTTCATCACGATGGCGGCGAACATCGCGGCGATGGCGCCCGGGACGACGATCGGCGCGGCGCATCCCGTCAATGAAACCGGTGGCGACGTCAAAGGAATTATGGGGACCAAGGTCGAGAACTTCGCCGCTTCGTTCGCGCGGAGTATCGCGCGACAACGGGGTCGCAACGAGGATTGGGCCGAAGACGCCGTCCGTCACAGTGCCGTGCTCGGAGAACGCGAGGCTCTCGAACACAAGGTCATCGATATTGTCGCCGCCAACGTGCGCGACCTTTTGACGCAGGCTTCCGGTCGCGTCGTGTCGGTCGGAGGACATCGCGAAACGCTCGATTTGCAGGAGGCGGTCGTGCGTCGGCGATCGATGTCGCTCGGACAGCAGGTGCTCGATACGCTCGCAAATCCTAATATCGCGTACCTGCTCATGATGGCCGGGCTGCTGGGGCTGTACTTCGAATTTGCTCATCCGGGCGTGTTCTTCCCCGGCGTGGTTGGATCGATATGCCTGCTGCTCGCGTTGGCCTCGTTCCAGGTGCTGCCCGTGACGATTTCCGGACTGCTCCTCATTTTTCTGGGAATAGGGATGCTCATAACCGAGGCGTTCATCACCAGTTATGGCGTGATGGGCCTTGGCGGAGTCGTCGCGTTCGTTCTCGGCTCGATGCTGCTCGTCGATACGTCGAAGACCGACGTTGAAGTCAGCAGAGATCTGATTTTCGGCGCCGCCGCGGGGATGGCGCTGGTCATCGTCGGTCTCGGAGTCATCGCCGCTCGCGAGCGCAGGCGGGCGGTGCAGACCGGGCGCGAGGGTCTGATAGGCGAAATCGGAGAGGTGCGCGAGCATATAATGCCGGGCAAGGCGGGCAGGTTGTTCGTTCACGGCGAACTGTGGCGCGCCAGCGCCAGCGAGGAGCTCGAACCTGGAGCAAAGGCGCGAGTGACGGCAGTGAGCGGACTTGAGGTGAAGGTGAGGAAAGCGGGTTGACGTGCGGAGCGTATCGGGAGGATTTGGTGCGCTTCGCCCAAACGAATACCGATCGCGGAAGGGGAAATTGCCATGGCAGGTGGAATTGGAGTCGTCGTTTTTGTCGTCGTTATCGTCGTGTTGAGCGGGCTTCGCGTGCTCAACGAATATGAACGCGCGGTTGTGTTCCGGCTCGGACGGCTGACGCCGTATCGTGGACCGGGAATAATTTTCGTCATACCCGCAATCGAGAGAATGGCGCGCATCGATTTGCGCACGGTCACGCTCGATGTGCCGCCGCAGGATGTCATCACGCGCGACAACGTGACCGTCAAGGTAAGCGCGGTCCTTTACTTCCGCGTCGTCGATCCTTCGCGCGCAGTGACCGAGGTAGCAGATTATCTGTTCGCCACGATGCAGCTTGCGCAAACGACGTTGCGATCGGTCGGCGGACAGAGCGAGCTTGACGATCTGCTCAGCCAGCGCGAGAAGCTAAATGCCCGTATCCAGGAAATCGTGGACGCACAGACCGAACCGTGGGGAATCAAGGTCACCCTGGTTGAGATAAAGAATATCGACCTGCCGCAGGACATGCAGCGCGCGATCGCTGCTCAGGCCGAAGCCGAGCGCGAGCGGCGCGCAAAAGTTATCGCGGCGGAGGGCGAATTTCAGGCCGCGCAGCGCCTTTCGGAAGCAGCCGAAATCATGGGCAAGCATCCGATCACGCTGCAGTTGCGTTATCTGCAAACGCTCGCGGAGATCGCGACCGAGCACAACTCGACCACGGTCTTCCCTTTGCCGATCGACCTTATCGAGCCGTTCATGGCGCTGCGCCGCGCCGCAGCCGCCGATGCACAAAAGTGAGAACGACGATCGTATAATTCGGCTCATTTTCATCGTTCCCTGAGGGTTTGCGAAAGAAGCGCGAACTCCTTCTGGAGGTCATCCTGAGCGCAGCGAGATCCTTTCGAGCGAAGTCGAAGGATCAACGCGAAGCGATTTTGCTTGAGGCTATCTCATCGATTTGGAGCGGAAATTTGTCTTTATGGGTAAGCTGATTCTGGTTCGTCACGGCGAGAGCACGGGAAATCGCGAGCGCATATTCACGATGACGCCGGTCGAATTGCCGCTGACCGATCTCGGGCGCGAGCAGGCGCGCGAGGCGGGAGCGACGCTTCGCCGGCTTTTCCGCCCCGAGCGCGTAATCACCAGTCCCTACGTGCGTGCGAACGACACCGGCAAAATCATCGCGAGCATTCTCGGGCTGCCCGTGGAGATCGAAGGTCGCCTGCACGAGCGCGACGTCGGAAGCTTCAAGGGACGCCCCTACGAATCGATGATGGAGGACCCGGCATACGATCCGATGCGGCCCTGGTTGTGGTGTCCTCCCGAAGGCGAAAGTTTCGAAGACGTGAAGGGCCGATGCGGTCCCGTGCTCGACCGGCTGGCGAAAACGCATGTCGATCGCGAGATCGTGGTGGTCAGCCATGGCGGCGTGATGATGGCGCTATGGGCGCACGTCACGGGATCGTGGGAGAAGGCGCATGTGCCGCCAAATTGCGGGATCGTCGTCGTCGAGCATCAGTTCCCGCGCTACCATCCGCCAGTCGTCATCGGCGATATTCCCAGCGCCGATTCGACCGGTGGATAACATTAGGGTAGCATTGTTTCCAATCGCAACTTTTCGGACGGAGGCAACATCATGCCGCTCAGCGCTCGCAACCATCTTAAGGGAGAAATCACAGACATCGTGCTCGGCGTCGTCACCGCGCTTATCACGGTCAAGGTCGGCGACAACTTGGTCGAGTCCGTGATCACGAAGCGGAGCGCGGACGAGCTGCGCCTTAAGAAGGGCGACAAAGTCACAGCAGTGATCAAAGCAACCGAGGTCATGATCCAAAAGGATTGAAGTTCTTCTGGGATCACCGCGTAATCCGGCAGCAGTCGGTCAACGCGTCATTTCCGCCGATAGCTCTCATTGTCGTCGCCACGGTCTGTTATTCCTTCGCAGCGCTTGCCCAGGAGAAAACGTCGGCTGCACAAGCGCCGCTTCGCGTTGCGGTGAAGGCCGAAAAGCCGCTGATTTTGCGGGCTGGCGATCGCGCGAAAATGCCCCGTCGGCGTTTGACGGTTACTGGCGAGAAAGGCGGCCTCGCGACGTACGAAGGAGTTGCGGTCACGGAACTCCTCAGACGGGCCGGTGCGCCGCTGGGCAAAAGTCTGCGCGGACCACAATTGAAGCTTTACGTCGTGGCCGATGCTTCCGACGGATATCGTGCAGTCTTTGCGCTTGCGGAGTTTGACCCTGACTTTACCGATCGCGTGATAATCCTCGCGGATAGCCGCGATGGCCACGCGTTGGCGCCATCGGAAGGACCGTTTCGACTAATAGTTCCCGGGGAGAAGCGGCGTGCCCGATGGGTACGACAAGTAACCGCTCTCGACGTTGAAGAAGCCAAGTAGTTCGAAGCATCGGCCGGTTCGATCAAGGACTGTGCACGGCTGCCTCGCTGCCGGGTTGCGTGAAGCCGTATTGCGCCATCAGCTTGACGGTCGACGGCTTTTTGACGAAATCGAGAAATCGCTTCGCCGCCTCGCTGTCGTGCGTGGATTTTAGTATCACCGCAGCCTGAATGATCGGCGGATAATCGGCCAGGGGAACCTCGACATAGCGCCCCGCCGCTTTCATCGGCGAGGCGAGCGCGAGTGAAAGCGCGACAAGTCCGACATCGGCGTTGCCGGATTGTACGAACTGTGCGGTCTGAGAAATATTCTCGCCCTTCACCAGCTTGCCCTGGACCTGGTCGAATATCCCGTCGTGACGCATAGCAGCGACCGCCGCGGCTCCATACGGCGCGTGCTCCGGGTTGGCGATCGCGATCTTGTTGATTCCCGGATCGAGCAGGACGCGCATCCCCTGGTTCAGATCGAGCTTTGACGCGGTCGGAACCCAGATGACGAGCCGTCCGACCGCGTACTTGTAGAGCGTCCCGGGCTGCGTAAGCCCAGCTTCTTCGAGCTTTTTCGGATAGTTCACGTCCGCCGAGAAAAACAGGTCGAAGGGCGCGCCGTTCGAGATCTGCGAGAAGAAGTTGCCCGATGATCCGTAGGAGACCTTTGTTGTGTCGCCAGTCTCGTCGTGGAAGCGCGCGGCCACGTCCTTGAACGCGAACGTGAGGTCGGCCGCCGCTGCTATCGTGACCTCGGCTGCGCAAGCAGTCTTCGCTGCGATAGTCAGTAACAGAAGACCGGTGACGAAGAACGCAGCTCGCCGCCGAGAGCTTTTAATATTTGAAGTCGCCATAACCGCTTTCCATATCGAAGGTTTTGGGAATCGGATCTACCACTGCACCTGAAGCTCATTTAAGAAACCGCTTTCAGCATGTCTGTCCGAGCCCTTGGGCGCTCCGCCGCTGAATTGCGTGTAGGCATAGTCGGTCATCAGCTTCACATTACTGTTGAGATACCAGTTGATTCCGAGCACCCAGGTGAACTCTTCGCGGATGTTGTAATTCGGGTTGGCGAGTCCGAGCCGGAACGCATCGCGATCGATTTCGAGGTCTTCCAACCGGGCGGCAATTTCCCATGCGCCCCAGCTGCCGCCGGAGAAGTCAAAGTCGTGCCGTGGCTTGACTCCGGTGTAGGTCGCATTCTCGCCGGTCAAAACGTAGGAGGTATAGATCTGCCACGCGTAATTGTTGATCGGTGCGCCAATCGATTTCTTGTTCTTTCCGTACGGCCCCGACAGGCTCTGTCGGTTGTCCACGAACTCGCCAAACAGGCCCAGCGAGCCCCAGTAGTAATTGAATTGCGGAGCGATGCGGTAGCGATTGCCCGAAGCAACCGTGCCCGTGCTCGTGTTATATTGAAAGACGGTATTTTGGAACTCCGACTTATAGGTGTCGACGGTGTTGCCGCGCTCGTTTCCGTAGGTGCCTGCGACGCCCAGGCCCAAACCCTTCACGTAGTCGCCGAACGATGCGTTGAACGGATGTACGAAGATCCGTCCAACGAAATCCTTGGGGTTGTTGTTGTCGCTATCGACGTTCGATACGTTGTCCGGCGTGCCGTTGAAAACGCCTGTTTGATATTCGATTTGTTTTTCAAACAACTGCCCCCAGAACATGAGTCCGATATCGCGATCAGGAACGAGTTGGGTCGGATAGCCGCGTTCGACGAAGGTCATCAGGCGGTCGTCCTGAAGCCTTTCGAGGCCAACGGGCGACTTGTATTTGCCGAATCGCAAACGCGCTTCGTCGATGTAATGAATATCGCCGTAGGCGTCCTGAAGCGTGGTCGTGCCCTGGGCAAAGTCGATTTGCAGCTTGAAATCGTAATAACGTGCGACCGTCCCTTCGAAATACGGCCGCGCCCGTCTGATCAGGAAGGTGCTCGCGGCGCTGGGATTGGTGCTCGCCGCGCCGGTCGTTGGCGCCTGGCTGGTATAGAATCGCGAATCAGCCTGGACATACCCGCCGAGATGAAGGGAATAGCTCTTCTTGTCCGGCGATCTAAGCCAGAAGCCGTCCTGCCCGGCCTCGACCACCGGCAGTTTCGATATGAAGTCGTGTTGTTGTTGCTGCTGCTGTTCCTGGCGCTGGTCGATTACGCGCACCTGCTGATCGAGCGCCTTGGTTTGCTGATCCAGAGTGTCAGTCTTCTTCTTTACATTCTCCAGTTCATCGACCTTGCGCTCCAATTCGTTGATGCGCTTGAGCAACTCGACCACGGTCGGATCCTTCGATTGCGCGAACGCGCAAGGTATACCTGAGAGCAGCCCAACAAGCAGCAGCCCGGCACACGACGCCAAACGAGACTTTGCCATACGAGAGTTCCCCTGAATCGCTTCCCCCTGAGATGCTCATTTCTGAGCGGCGGGATTTATCTGTGTTCACGGTCTATGCCATAATGGTGTACTTATGACAAGCATGATGGCGACGCACGAAAACAATTCTCTGCGGGAAGCCCGCGCGGCCGCCGGGCTGAGCCAGGCCGAACTTGCGCAGCGCGCCGGAATCTCGCGCCAGGCGCTGGGCGCGATCGAGGCGGGCACGTATCAACCCGGCGTTACGGTTGCGATCGCGCTGGCGCGCGAGCTTGGACAATCGGTCGAGGCGCTGTTCGGCGCGGTTCCCACCTACACTTTCGAGTCGGCGACCTGGATCGGTGACAAGGTGCATCGCGTCGCCACGCCCGGAGAGCGCGTCGCCCTGTCGCACGTAAACGGCAGGATCGTCGCGACGCCGCTTCAGAATCCCGCCCTTAAGCTCGCCGTCGCGTCGGGCGTGGTGAAAAGCGCGTCGGGCGCGAGCGTGACCGTCGAGTCGTTTCGCTCGAAGGAAGAAATAAACTCGACGCTGGCGATCGCAGGATGCGATCCGGCGGTCTCGATTCTTTCCGAATGGCTTGCGCGACGCCGGCCGCCGATCGAAGTGGTGACGCTGAGTTGCTCCAGCCGCTCCGCGATTGCGGCGCTAAACGCCGGCAGAGTACACGTCGCAGGTATTCATCTGCGCGACTCTCGAAGCGGCGAATACAATGTCAGGCCAGCTCGCAGCGTCTACCATCAGCCGGCGGAGTTCATAACCTTCGCATGTTGGGAAATCGGGATCGCCATGAAATCCGGGCCTCGCGCTCAAATCGCGAAGATCGATGATCTCGCGCGTCCCGGGATCAAAATCGTCAATCGCGAGATCGGTTCAGGCGCCCGGCTCGCCCTGGATGATGCGCTGCGCAATCTTGGTCTTAAGGGCCCGCAGATCGCCGGATACGATCGCGAGGTAGGCGGACATCTCGAGGTCGCGGCGGCCGTAGCTCGGGGAGAAGCGGATGCCGGGCCGACGTTACGTGTGGCGGCCGAAGCTTACGGCGTTGGGTTTATTCCGATTCGTGAGGAACGCTACGACCTCGTAGTACCAAAGTGCGAAATGGAGTCGGAACCGGTCCGCGCGATGCTCGACGCGCTCAACTCGTCGCGTTTTGCCCGCGAGCTTGCCGAATTGTGCTCTTACGACACGCGACGCACCGGCGCGATCGTCGACTCACCCGACGCAAGGCGCTAGGCAAAAGCCTCGCCTCACAGTTCGCGCGCGGTGATCGCGCGTCCCGCGCATCTCGGCTAATCTTGTGCCGTCTGGCGGGTTCCATCAGACTTCAATGAAATAATGACCGACGCGCCGCGGCAGATAGAAGCGGTGCATGGAAAGCTATCGCATCCGTGGCAGGCACCGACTACAAATCGACCCTAAGACTTCCCAAAACTGACTTCCCGATGAAGGCGAATCTGGCCAAACGGGAACCGGAAACGCTCAAAAAATGGGATGAGGCGAATCTTTACTCCCGCCTGATGCAGTCGCGCAAAGACGCTCCGACGTGGGTGCTCCACGACGGGCCACCGTACGCCAACGGACGCGTCCATCTCGGCACGGCGCTCAACAAGATTCTCAAGGATTTCGTGGTGCGATCGCGCTCGATGTTGGGCTATCGCTCGCCATTCGTTCCCGGATGGGACTGCGGCGGGATGCCGATCGAGCACAAAGTCTCGCGCGAACTGGGATCGAGAGCACGGACTATCCCCAAGCAAGAACTCCGCAAGCTGTGCCGCGCCGAAGCGCAGAAATGGGTCGAGCTCCAGCGTCAGGATTTCCGACGCCTCGGATGTATCGGCGACTGGCCGCATCCGTATCTCACGATGGCGCCGGAGTACGACGCCGCCGAAATCGCCGTCCTGCGCGCCCTGGTCGCGGGCGGATATGTTTATCGCGGGCTGCGCCCCGTGCATTGGTGCTTCGATTGCCGAACCGCGCTGGCAGAGGCGGAGGTTGAATATCGCGAGCATCGATCGCCGTCGATTTACGTCGCGTTCCAGGTCAATGCGAACATCGGAGACGGCGGCGCGCTGGCGAAGAGCGATGCCGATCGCGAAGAGCTGCGATCGGCTCATCGCGCCGGCAAGCTGTTCGCCGTCATCTGGACCACAACGCCGTGGACGCTGCCCGCGAATCTGGGAATTTCGCTCAACGAAACTTTCGATTACATCGCGCTCAACTGCGGCGATCGCTATTTCATCGTCGCCACGCAGCTGGCCGATTCGGTTGAGCGTGATTGCGCGCTCAAAGTCGATCGCCGTATCGCGCTCGCACGCGACGCTCTCAAGCGCTTGGACGGCAAGGATATCTTTCGCCATCCGTTTGTGAATCGCGACGTCAAGCTGATGTACGGCGAACACGTCACCGCCGACGCGGGCACGGGCCTCGTTCATACCGCGCCAGGTCACGGACACGAGGACTTCACGACCGGCCAGCGATACGGACTTGCGCCGCTCACGCCCGTCGACGCGTCAGGCGTTTTCACGAATGAGGCGGGGCAATGGGCGGGGCGCAACGTGTTCGACTCGAATGCCGATATCGTTGCGCATCTAAAGTCGATCGGCGCGCTGATCCACAGCCAGGACCTCACGCACAGCTATCCGCATTGCTGGCGATGCCGCAAACCGGTGATTTTCCGCGCCACCGAGCAGTGGTTTCTGAATATCGATCACGCCGGGCTGCGCGAGAAGATCATCGCGGAGATCGACAAGGTCCAATGGGTTCCCGCGTGGTCGCGCGATCGTATCCGCAACATGACCGAGGTGCGCCCCGACTGGTGCCTCTCGCGTCAGAAGGCCTGGGGCGTTCCGATACCCGCCGTGCGATGCGAGAAGTGCGGCCATGTCGCGCTCGACGACGCAACGATGGCGCGTGCGGAGGGGATTTTTGGGCGTGAGGGATCCGACGCGTGGTTCACGCGTCCGGTATCGGATTTCATCGCACCTGGATACAAGTGCGCGAAGTGCGGCGCGAACGAGATCGCCAAGGAGGAAGACGTCCTCGACGTTTGGTTCGATTCCGGAAGCTCGCAGGCCGCCGTTCTCGGACGCCGCAAGGAACTGACATGGCCGGCCGACGCCTACCTCGAAGCTGTCGAGCAGGCGCGCGGATGGTTCGGGTCGTCGCTGGTGTGCGCCGTCGCCGAGCACGGCAAAGCGCCCTTCCGCACCGTCATCAGCCACGGCCTCACGCTCGACGAAAAGGGCCGCAAGATGTCGAAATCGCTCGGCAATACGGAAGACGCTGCCGACGCGGTAAATCGTCTCGGCGCGGACGTTATCCGGCTGGTGTACGCCTCGCTCGATTATTCGGCGGACATGAACCTCGGCGACACGATTTTCAATGCGGTCTCGGAAGCGTATCGCAAGATTCGCAATACGTGCCGTTTCATCCTGGGCAATCTCTCCGACTTCGATCCCGCGCGGGACGAAGTTCGCTACGCCGATATGCTGGACTTCGATCGCTTCATGCTCGCTCGCATCGAGAAGCTAAAGGCAGCGTGCCGGAGTGCATACGAGCGATTCGATTTTCAGGCCGCCTACCATCTCGTGCAGAATTTCGCGGTCGTCGATGTGAGTTCGCTCTATATCGATGTGGCGCGCGACCGCCTCTATTGCTCCGGCGAGAAATCGCGCGAACGGCGATCGGCGCAGACCGCGCTTTACTGGACGCTCGACACGATGCTCCGAATTCTTGCGCCGCTCATCCCGTATACGGCTGAGGAAGTTTACGCGCACGTGCCGGGAGCCAAAGAGGCTAGCGTCCATTTGCTGACCTTCGCTGAGCCGCGCGCCGAGTGGGATGATAGCGCCCTGCTCTCGCGATGGGACAGGCTGCTCAAGATTCGGGGCGAGGCGCTCAAGTTGCTCGAAGCGATGCGTCAGGCGGGAACGATCGGCGCACCGCTCGAAGCAACGCTCGCCGTCCCCGTCGACACGCCTCTACTGGCTCAATCGACTGTCGACAAACACGGCCCGCTCGAGGAACTGTTTATTGTCTCCGACGTCGCTTCTATCGGCGACGATGACGCGGCGAAGCTTCGCGAGACCGCGGCAGGACGCGCCGATTTCAATCTGGACGGGACTTACGTGCGAATCGTCCCGGAGCTGTCGCTCGTACTCACGGGACGCCGTGCGCCTGGCATCAAGTGCCAGCGATGCTGGTGCTACTTCGACGACGGCGGAGACCCTGAGTTGTGTCCGCGATGCCGCGCGGTGGTACGTGGTGGTTGAGCCCGACGGTCTTGCGATGAGCGCGACGGGGTCCGAACCCGCCGCGAGCGAGAGCGGGCGTCGGCACGTTGCGGCGATCCTGATTGGACTCGTCGCGATCCCGCTCATGGTTATCGATCAGGCAAGCAAGCTGTACATCGCCTCGCACATGTACCTGTACGAAAGCATCACGCTCATCCCCGGCTTTCTCGATATTACTTACACGCACAACGTCGGCGCCGCGTTCAGCATCCTCACGACGATGACCCCGATGTTCAGGAGCGCGCTTTTGCTGACGCTTTCCTCACTCGCGGTGCTCGTGCTTGCGGTTCTGATCGTCAGGGCGGATCGCGTGACGCCGACTTCGTTCGGATTCGCGTTGATCATGGCGGGGGCCGCAGGAAACCTCATAGACCGGATGGTGCGCGGCAGCGTAATCGATTTCATCCGTGTCCACTGGTACGAGCACAATTTCCCGATTTTCAACGTCGCGGACAGCGCGATCACAATCGGTGTCGGACTCGTTCTCCTCCTGAGCGTAGTCGCCCCCGAACACGGCTCGCACGACGGCCCCACACGTCAGGTTTGACCTTAGCGGCAAAGCGGGACTAATTTTCAGCCCATCTATTTGCGAACCTCCGAGAGGTCGGTCGTCGTGTGATTCCTCGCGCGACGACGAAGGAGCTTAAGAATATGCCGCAGATCAATACCGCAACGGGATCCATTTCACCCGACCGGCTCGGGACCACACTGATGCACGAGCATCTGCTCATCGGATGGGCCGGATGGGAGCTCGATTGCACGGTGCCCAGGTTTGACCGCAAGACTGCGCTGAAGAACTCGGTCGAACAGCTTAAACAACTCAAGGATATGGGGCTTCAGTCGTTCGTCGATCCCTGTCCGATGGATATCGGGCGCGATGTAACATTTGCCGCCGAGGTCGCGGACAAATCCGGCGTCAACATCGTCGTCGCGACCGGCCTGTACAAGGAGGATCTCGGCAATACCTCCTATATGAAGCAGCGCACTGTCGAGCAGATCACCGAGGTTTACGTCGCCGAACTCACGAAGGGAATCGGTGATACCGGGATCAAAGCCGGCGTCATCAAGTGCGCGACCGGCAAGGACAAGATAACCCCTTACGAGGAGATGTGCCTGCGCGCGGCAGGCCGGGCGCATCGCCGCACCGGAGCGCCCATCACGACGCATACCGACGAAGGCACGATGGGCCGCGAGCAACTCGAGATCTTCGCGTCCGAGGGCGTCGACCTGTCGCACGTGATTATCGGGCATAGTTGCGGATCGTCGGACCTGAAGTATCACACCGACATGCTCGATCGCGGATGCTTCCTGGGATTCGACCGATTCGGGCTCGATTTCCTGCATCCCGATCGCCTGCGCCTCGCGGCGCTAATCGGACTGCTCGGCGTCGGATTCGAAAGCAAGATCGTGCTGTCGCACGATTCGATTTCGTGCTGGCTCGGGCGCGGCCTCGATTTGACGCCGCAGACCGCGAAACTAATCGAGAACTGGCGACCGTCGCACGTATTTCAAAATATCGTGCCGGCGCTCAAGAAAGCGGGTGTGGCGCAGCAGAAAATCGACGCGATGCTGATCGACAATCCGCGCCGGTTCTTTCAAGGCTAATCAGGGATAAGGAACAGGACTGCGGGCGGGCGCGGCGAGATAATCTCCGCGCCCGCCCCTTTTCGGGCTCGGAACTTTATCGCGCCGAGGCGACCTCGGTTTGCTGACTTTCGCTCGAAGCGGCCATCACGCCGCCCGCTTCTGCTACCGCACGCCATCGGTCGATACTCTCGACAGTGAATCGCCAATCACTTCCGACGCGGAAGGCCGGCAGCTCATTGCGCTTGAGCATGCGGTAAATAGTCGAAGGGTGAACTCTGAGGTACTTCGAGACTTCCTGAACGGTGAGTACCTTGGTCCGGACGAATTCCACTCGATCCATTACAAACCTCCTCTTCCCCCTCCTCGTCCCGCCTAAAACTACCGGCGGAAAGCATCCCCCGCATCCTCCAACCCGCCAGTCGGGACCAATTTCAGCCTACCGGAATCAAGAGATGAATTCCAAACGCAGACGGCATTTTGGCGAGTTAAAATTAATTATCGTCCAGATAGCGGTCGATAAGCTTTCCTGCTGCCAACGCTGCGATGCCATCCGCAACGGCGAACTCTCACTGATTATCCGAGCGCTGAAGTTATCGCTTCGAACGAGAGCTTTTTCGTAAATGCGTGGCCCAGGGCGTCTACAAGCACAAACTCGACACCGTCCTCGATGCGTTTCTTGTCCAGGCGAAGCGCGGCGACAAAATCAACGCTATTCCATTTACGAGGCATCTCGAATGGAAGCCCTGCCCTTGCGATCAATGTGGTGACACGTTGCACGTCGCTGGTAGGAAGCCCAGCTTGAAGATGCGAGAGCCGTAGCGCCGCGAGCATCCCGATGGCGACCGCCTCGCCATGCAGATAGTTACCGTACCCGGCCGAGGCCTCGATCGCGTGGCCGACGGTATGACCGAAATTCAGGATTTTGCGCAAACCGCCCTCGCGTTCGTCGTTCTCGACTACATACGCCTTATGGCGAAGCGATCGTTCGACGACGCCCTCGAGCGTATTCAAATCGCGCGCAAGAATCGCGTCGAGATCGCGTTCGAGGTCGGCAATCATCGGCGCATCCATGATGACGCCGTACTTGATCACCTCGGCCAGTCCCTCGCGGAACTCGCGATCGCGCAGGGTCTTCAATGTCGCAACATCGGCGAGAATCATGCGCGGCTGCGAAAACGCGCCGATCAGATTTTTTCCCCGGCGATGGTTCACGGCGGTCTTTCCGCCCAGCGCGGAATCGACCTGACCGACGATCGTGGTGGGAACCTGAACCATCGCGATCCCGCGCATGAATGTCGCCGCTGCAAACGCCGCCAGATCGCCTACAACGCCTCCGCCGAGCCCAAACACGACACTGTTTCGATCCAGTTCGGTGTCGATCATGCGATCGTAAACCGCGCCCAGCATCTCGAGATTTTTGCTCGACTCGCCCGCCGCAATTTCGATCGTCGTGACTTCGAAGCCGGATTTCCGGAGCGCGGTCTGGACGGGATTCGCGAACAAGGGTGCGACGTTCGTATCGCTGATGAGGGCCGCGCGCGTCGGTTTGATTCCGGCCTCGACGGCAAGTTCGCCAAGTCTGTCGAGGATTCCCGCGCCGACATGAACGGGATGCGATCGCGGCCCGAGTTCTACGCGGAAAGTCCGCATCGCTTTGCTCCATGGCGGATGAACGCGTCGAGCACTTCGTTCGCTGCTTCGCTTACGTTGAAATCTGACGTATCGACGACCACTTCGGCGCGCGCGTAGGCTTCGCGACGCTCATCCATAAGTTCGCTGATTCGCTCCCGCAGCGGCTTGCCGCCTTCAAGCAGCTTAGGACGGCGCACCCGCGACCGTTCCACCCGCCGCGCGATAACGTCGGGCCGCGCGCTTAGACATACGATTACGCCGGCTTCGCGCAGCGCCTTGAAATTGCTTTCATTGACCAGGGCCCCGCCCCCTGTCGCAATCACCGCGGGTCGCGGACATTTGCACATCGGGCATCGCGGGTATGGGCGTGCGAGATCGGCAATCACATCGCGTTCGAGAGCTCGGAATCGAGGCTCGCCGTCGTCTGCGAAAATCGCGGCGATTGGTTTGCCGGCGCGCGCGACGATCAGATCGTCGCTGTCGATCAAGGGCCATCCCAGGCGTCGCGCGACGATCGGGGCGATCGAGCTTTTCCCGGTCGCCATGAACCCCGTCAGGATCAGTTTCGGGGCCATCCTAATCATCCGCGTCAGAAGTTGCGCACCTGTTCGAGATATCCGCGGTAATTGCGATCGATCTCGACCAATGAATCGCCGCCGAATTTTTCCAGAAAGGAATCCGCGAGCTCGAAGGCGACAACCGTTTCCGCGATAACCGCGGCAGCCGGAATCGCGCACACGTCCGAGCGTTCGATCGCGCCGGTCGCTTCCGCCTTGGTCTTGATATCGATCGATCGCAGCGGGCGCATCAGAGTCGAAAGCGGCTTGAACGCGACTCGGATGCGAAGCGGCTCGCCCGTCGTCATTCCGCCCTCGGTTCCGCCGGAGTTGTTCGAATGGCGTGTGAATCGATGCTGCGCGGCGTCGTATCCGATCTCGTCGTGCAGCTCCGAGCCGCGCACGCGCGCCGACTTGAAGCCCCATCCGAACTCGACGCCCTTGGTCGCCTGCAAGCTCATCAGCATGAAGGCGAGCCGCGCGTCGAGCTTGCGATCCCATTGCACGTAGCTTCCGATTCCGACCGGCAATCCCGTGGCGACCAGTTCGACCACACCGCCGAGAGTGTCGCCGGTTTTTTTGCATGCGTCGATCTCTTCGATAATCGCGCGCTCGGCGCTGCTGTCGGCGACGCGCACCTGAGATTCCTCAGTGACGCGGCGAAGCTCGTCGATCGAGATCCCGTCGGGCACGGGCGCTTCGGTGGCGCCGATACCAACGACGTATCCGAGGACCGAAATGCCGAACGGCGCGAGGAGTTGCTTGGCGAGCGAACCGATCGCGACGCGACCGGTGGTTTCGCGAGCGGAAGCGCGTTCGAGAACGTCGCGCACGTCGTCGAGGTTGTATTTGAGCACGCCCGCCAAGTCGGCGTGCCCGGGTCGGGGCCGCGTGACGGGACTTGCCTCGGCGCGATCGCGCGGGTCTGCGGACATCCGCTTCTGCCAGTTCTTGAAGTCGCGATTCTCGATTATCAGCGTGATCGGACTGCCCATCGTGCGGCCGAAGCGAATGCCGGAAACCGGGCGCGCCTCGTCCTTCTCGATGAGCATCCTGCCGCCGCGCCCGTATCCCTTCTGGCGGCGCGCGAGGTCCTCGTTGATCTTCGCGAGATCGATATCGAATCCGGCCGGCACACCTTCGACCACGGCGACCAGCTCGGGCCCGTGCGATTCGCCCGCAGTGAGAAAACGCAACATCTTTGACTATTCCGTTCGGCTCGTTCAGCCCGCCCGCGCGATCAGCGGCGTCGGGTCAATCGATTCAATCAGACCGCGCCATCGGTGAAAAGCGGAGCACCGACGCGTCCGACTCGGGGCAGCATCGCACCTTCCTGCGATGCCGTGTAGATTGCCACGCATCGGGGATGTCGCAGGCGGTCCAAATACAGTCCGGCCTCCAAGCACGGGTGGTTTTGATCGGCGGGGTGCGCGGTTTCGACGAACTGACCTACGCGATCCCGCCCGAGCTCGCCGACCGCCTCAAACCGGGCCATCGCGTGCTCGCTCCTCTTCGCACGCGACGTGTGACCGGCGTCGTGCTCGAGGTGGGCTCCGCGCTCGGGGACGGTGCTGGATCGCTCAAACCGATCCTTGAACTTCTGGAGCCGAGTCCGCTTTTCGATCGCGCCCATCTGGAGTTGATGGCATTTCTCGCCGACTACTACATGGTCCCGCTCGCCGATGTTTATCGTGTCGTGATTCCGGCTGTCGCGCGGGTCGAATCCAAAGTTATCTACGCGATAAGGAACCCGCCCACCCCGCTGCGCGAAGCCGCGATGACGCCGGAAGAGCGCGCGATTGTCGAGGCGCTGTCGAAGCGTCCGATGAACACTCGACAGCTTTCCCGCCTGACCAGTTCCCGGGCTGGATCGGCGGCACTGGCCGCGCTGATTGGCGAAGGAATTGTCGAATCGCGCGATGCGATGCACGGACGCCATCGGGAATCGGATGAGCATCTTATTGTGCGGCTCGTTGACGATGCTGACATTTCGTCGTTGCGCGGACGCCGGCAGCGAGAGGTCGCCGAGGTGATTGCCTCAACCGGCCCCGACGGAATCGTCTGGTCGGAGCTCGAGCAGCGTATGCAAGGGACGAGGCAAATCGTTCGCGCGCTCTCCGCACGCGGTTTGGTTGCAATCGAAGAGCCCCGGACGAATCTCCCCTCATCGAACGGGCAAACCGCCACATCTCCGCCCTATGAACTGACGCCCGAGCAAATGGAGTCGGTAGGTGCGATCGCGGCACGAATCGACGGCGGCGATTTCGAGACCTTCCTGCTATGGGGCGTAACGGGCAGCGGCAAAACCGAGGTTTACCTCCAGGTCGCCGCACGTGCTCTTGCCGCGGGGCGTCAGGTGATCGTGATGGTTCCCGAGATCGCGCTCGCCGACGAGCTCGTGCGATCGTTTCGAGCGCGATTCGGAGACCTGGTCGGGATCGCGCACAGCGCGCAGACCGTGGCCGAGCGATGGTCAAGCTGGAAGGCGGCGCTCGCGGGTCAGGCGCGAATCATGATCGGTCCGCGGTCGCTGATTTTCGCGCCGATTCACGATGCCGGGGTGATTATCGTCGACGAGGAGCACGACGCGGCCTACAAGAACGAGGAAGGTATCCGATATCACGCGCGCGACCTCGCAGTCGTGCTCGGACGGTTCGCAAAATGTCCCGTCATTCTCGGGTCGGCGACGCCGTCCGCGGAATCGTTCGCCAATACACGCAGAGGGCGCTACCGGATGCTCAGGCTGCCGCGACGTATAAACGATCGTGCGATGGCGGCGGTAGAAGTGGTCGATTTGCGCAAGGAGTTCGCGCGCAAGGCCGACGCGAAGAATCCGCCCGCGAACGAAGTTCCGGCGAATCTTCCGATCTCGCGTCCGCTGATCGAAGCTCTGCGCGCGAATCTTGCCTCAGGCGGGCAGGCGATCGTGTTTCTGAATCGTCGCGGATACCACAATTTTCTCCAGTGTCACCTGTGCGGA
>Ga0335069_10002369_pt1 | contig 29113 bp, 30 predicted proteins | sample Lox_Sample_11_FD_206714 | JGI IMG/M metagenome (GOLD analysis project Ga0335069, IMG submission 206714) | Soil microbial communities from Loxahatchee National Wildlife Refuge, Florida, United States - Lox_Sample_1.1 | ecosystem: Environmental > Terrestrial > Soil > Wetlands | place: USA...
AGACCGAGCCGGCGGACAGGGTGCTCCTGGACGCCCCCTGCTCCGGCCTGGGCGTGCTCGCCAAGAAGCCGGACATCAAGTGGAAGCGGGACGCCACGGACATCCTGAAGCTGTCGAAAATCCAGGCTGGACTTCTCGACAACGCGGCGCGGCTCGTGAAGCCGGGGGGCGTGCTCGTCTACAGCACATGCACGCTGGAGCCCGAGGAGAACGCGCAGGCGGTCGACGCTTTCCTCGCGCGCCACGCGGAGTTCGCGCTGGAAGGGGCGGGACCCTACGTCAGCCACGACGTGGTCAACGAGCGGGGATGCGTTGAGACGTTCCCGCACCGCCACGGGATGGACGGTTCGTTCGCGGCACGGCTCGTCAGAAGCACCTCACACCAGGCACCAACTTAACGACACTGCAGACCATGGCACACATGCTGGAACTTGTCACACGGGAGCTGGACGAGCTTGAGAAGTCCAGCACGTACAAACACGAGGTGCCGCTCCGGAGCGCGCAGGACGGCGTCGTCCGCGTGGGGAACCGGGAGGCGGTCATGCTGGCTTCCAACAACTACCTGGGGCTCTCAAACCACCCGGCGGTGCGCGCGGCGGCGATCCGGGGCATCAGGGAGTACGGGTACGGCGTGGCCTCCGTGCGGTTCATCTGCGGCACGCAGGACATCCACATCGCCCTGGAGAAGACAATCGCAAAGTTCCTCGGCACGGAGGACACGATCCTCTTCTCATCGTGCTGGGCGGCCAACGAGGCGTTCTTCGCCTCGCTCACGAACGAGAAGATGGGGATGGAGTCCTACAGAGACGTGATCTACTCCGACCGGCTCAACCACGCGAGCATCATCGACGGGCAGCGCCTCTGCAGGGCCGAGACGACGGACAGGAAGATCTACGCCCACGCCGACGTGGATGACCTCACCCGGCTGCTGGAGGAGGACAGGGGGAAGGACTACCGGCTCAGGATCATCGCGACGGACGGCGTCTTCAGCATGGAGGGAGACCTGGCCCCGCTGGACCGCCTGACGGCGGTCGCCGCCGCGTACGGTGCCGTCCTCTTCGTCGACGATTCGCACGGCGTCGGGGTCTGCGGGCGCACCGGGAAGGGGACCCCCGAGGCGCGCGGCGTCCACGGCCGTGTCGACGTGCTGACCGGCACGCTCGGGAAGGCGATCGGCGGCGCCGCCGGCGGCTACATCAGCGGCAGGAAGGAGCTGATCGCCTACATGCGCCAGAAAGCGCGCACGTACATCTTCTCCAACTCCCTCCCGCCGGCCATCGTCTTCGGCGCCGGGGCCGCGTTCCGCCTCCTGGCGAAGGACCGCACGCTGGTCCGCCGGCTCCACGAGAACACGGCCTATTTCAGGAAGGAGATCGCCGGTCTCGGCTTCAAAGTGCTGGACGGCGATCACCCGATCGTGCCCGTCATGCTGGGTGATGCCGCCCTCGCGCAGGAGATGAGCCGGGCACTGCTGAAGGAAGGGGTCTACATCAAGGGACTCTGGTACCCCGTGGTGCCGAAAGGGGAGGCCCGCCTGCGGGCGCAGATCTCCGCCGCGCTCCGGAGGAAGGACATCGACCGTGCGCTTGCGGCGTTCGCGAAAGTCGGCCGGCGGATGAACCTCCTCTGAGCGGCGCGTGTTGTAAGTCCGTGAGAACCACAGTGTGGGAGACACTCTGACGCATGAAGCCGCTCAACAGGGAAAACGTGCTGGACGCCCTCCGGGCCGTACACGACCCCGACCTCCGCAGGGACATCGTGACGCTGGGGTTTGTCAGGGACGTACAAATCACCGGGAGCGACGTGAGCTTCACGATCGAGCTCACGACGCCGGCATGCCCGGTGAGGGATGAGCTGAAGAACGCCGCGGTGGCCGCGCTGAAGGGCGCGATCGCCGGCCTGGGGGAGGTGGCCGTCACGATGACGTCCAACGTCGCCAGGCACGCGCAGGCCCCGCGCGCGGAGATTCTGACGGGGGTCCGGAACACGATTGCGGTCGCCTCCGGGAAGGGGGGGGTCGGCAAATCGACGATCGCCGCGAACCTCGCCGTGGCGCTCGCGCTGGACGGCGCCAGGGTGGGTCTGGCGGACCTGGACATGTACGGTCCCAGCATGCCGCTGATGATGGGGATTCACCGCAAGCCCGTCCAGAAGGACGGCAGGCTGATCCCGATCGAACAGTGGGGCGTCAAGGTGATGTCGATCGGCTTCCTGGTCGATCCGATGCAGGCGGTGGTCTGGCGGGGACCCATGGTCAGCGGCGCGGTCCGCCAGTTCATGTCCGACGTCGAATGGGGGGAGCTGGACTACCTGGTGATGGACCTCCCCCCGGGGACGGGGGACGTGCAGCTCACGCTGGTCCAGACGATCCCGCTCACCGGCGCGGTTGTCGTGACGACGCCGCAGGACATCTCCCTTGCCGACGCGCTGAAGGCGTGGAAGATGTTCGAGAAGGTCGATGTCCCCGTGCTGGGGGTGGTGGAGAACATGAGCTACTACATCTGTTCACACTGCGGGGCGCGGGAGGAGATCTTCGACAACGGCGGGGGAAAACGAACGGCGGCCGACATCGGCGTGCCGTTCCTGGGGGAGGTCCCTCTCTACACAACGATCCGCGTGAGCGGCGACAGGGGCACGCCGGTCGTGGCAGACCCGGCTGCGCCGGTGCAGGCGGGCATCCTCCGCGCCATCGCCCGCAATGTGGCCGCCCAGGTGAGCATCCGCAACGCGCAGCGCGCCGCCGGTGGCGCCGTTGACATTCAACTCATGGCGGGGGAGGGGGAGACCCGTGGCTGATGCGGCGGGGATCGACGCTCGGATCGAAGCGGCGCTCGAAGAGGTCAGGCCCCATCTCCGCATCGACGGGGGGGACATCCGGTTCCTCCGCGTGCGGGAGAACGGAACGGTCGAGATCCAGTGGTCCGGAACGTGCGCCGTCTGTCCCATGTCGGTGATGACGCTCCGCGCCGGGGTGGAACGGGCCATCATGCGCAATGTGCCGGAGATCCGCAGGGTGGAGGCGGTCGCCGGCTGAACAGAGCAGGATGTTAGAGAGGGGTGTCGACTTCCCTGACGGCGCCGTCCTCGATCTTCAGTATCCTTCCGTTGGCCTTCCGGACAATGTCGTAGTTGTGCGTCGCCACCACGCAGGCGGTTCCCCGCATGTTGATCTCCTTGAGGAGCGCAAGGATCTCGCCGGAGGTCCCGGGGTCGAGGTTTCCCGTGGGCTCGTCGGCCAGGAGAAAGGCGGGATTGTTGACCAGCGCGCGCGCGATGGCGACCCGCTGCTGTTCCCCGCCGGAGAGCTCGTGCGCCATCTTGTTGCGCGCGTGGCTGAGGCCGACGTCCCCCAGCGTCTGGATGACCTTCCGCTTGATTTCCGCCTGCGGCGTTCCCGTCACGTGAAGCGTGAAGGCGACGTTGTCGAACACGCTCCTGTCCTCCAGCAGCTTGAAATCCTGGAACACGACCCCCAGCTCCCTCCGGAGGTAGGGGATCTGGCCGGGCTGGATGGAGGCGGAGCAGTGCTTGCCGACAAACACCGCCCCGCGCGAGGGGAGGATGTCCATGTAGATGAGCCGGAGAATCGTGCTCTTCCCCGACCCCGTCTGCCCCACCAGGAACACGAACTCCCCGGGCCTGATCTGGAGCGTCACGTTGTCCAGCAGCGGCCGGGAGCCGAACTCCACGCACACCCCCTTGAAGGAGATCACGGCCGGCCTCCCCGCCTGCGCCGCCCGGCGATCGCGACGGCCGCGGTGATCGCGGCGGCCATGCTGGCCGGGTCGGCCCTGAGGTGCCGGGCGATGTCGAACGCCGTCCCGTGATCGGGGGACGTCCGCACCAGCGGGAGTCCGACGGAGACATTCACCGCCGTCCCGTGCGCCGCCATCTTCAGCGGGATCAGTCCCTGGTCGTGGTACATGGCAACCACGGCGTCGAACGACCCCGGGTCGTAGCGGGAGAAGAACGCGTCCGCCGGGAAGGGTCCCGCCAGGGCAATCCGCTCGCTCCGCAGCTCTTCGATTGCAGGGATGATCACGCGTTGCTCCTCGTGGCCGAGATCACCCCCTTCGCCGGCGTGGGGATTGAGGGCGAGCACCGCGATGCGCGGGGCGCGGACCCCCCAGTCCGTGCGGAGCGCCCCGTGGATCACGCGGATCCGCTCGCGGAGCAGGACGCCGGTCAGCTCGCGCGCGACATCCCTGAGGGGCGTGTGGATTGTCACGAGACCCACGCGAAACGTTCCGGCCACGAGCATCATCGCGACGCGGGGCGCGCGCGTGAGCTTCTGCAGGAGCTCTGTCTGGCCCGGTGTGTGGATGCCCGCCAGGTGGAGGGCGTGCTTCGACACGGGGGCGGTGACGACGGCCGCGGCGTCACCGCGCATGACCAGCCCCACCGCCTCCCGGATCGCGGCCCCCGCGGCGGCGCCGGCGTCCGCGGAGAGCTTTCCCGGGGCGTACCGGACGGGGATATTCCCCGCGGTGTCGAGCACGCAGGGGCGCGAACGGGGGGGAAGCGAGAGCTTTCCGGCCACGCGCTCAAAGACTTCGGCGGGTCCCACCAGGAGCGGCGTGCAGATCCGCCGCACAGGCGCCAGTGCGGCCGCCTTCAGCGCGACCTCGGGCCCGATGCCGTTGTAGTCACCCACGGTGATTGCGACGACCGGCTTCACAGGGCCCCCGCGGTGACGAGCACATAGTTGCCCGACTTGTCCCTGTCGGCGAATACGAATCTCTTTTTCAGGCGCGCGTACGTCCACACTTCCTGGTGCCCTGCCACGGGGTCGAGCGTCCTGTCCGACGAAGAGGGGGGGCCGTACAGGACGTAGATCCTCCCCCTGTCCGAGCGGAAGCCGTCGGGAGACCGGAGCGTGCCGAAATTCCTCATGGCGAAATCGACCCGTCGGTAGTACTCGGTCTCGACCTCGTTGAGCGCGGTTCCCGGCCGCATCCCGTGCGTGCGCCAGAACCCTTCCAGGTGCGCGCGGCGCGCTTCCAGGTCCCCCTGCTTCAGCGAATCAAGCTCTCCCTCCGTCGTAATGTACCGGAGGGCGTCGAGCGCGTTGTCGATGTCCTTCAGCGAGAACGGCATGTCGGGCCAGACAGTGCGCGCCTGCCGCCTGATCTCGCGGCGTCCCGCCCCGCCCGAAAGCGTCAGCGTCATCGTGTACGCGCGCAGGGGAAGCCGCGCCAGGGGGAGGGGGACGATTGCCGCGCAGACCGCCGAGCCGGGAGAGGGGGCGATGACGTAGCGCGGCCCCGTGCTGTCAGCCGTTGCGTCGAGCCGGACGCCCCGTGTCACGGGCACGGTGACTGTCCCCACGGGAGGAATTTCCGGCGCGTCAATCGGGGCGGGGGGGTCTTCCGCGAACGCGTACTGCACCGTGAGCGCCGAATCGGAACCCGGCGTGCCGTGCCATGCCACGAGGAGCGACGCGGGGCGCCCGAACAGGATCTCTTCGCCGTAGTTCATCAGAGGGGCCTCGAAGGGAAGCGCGCGGCCCTGCGGGGGATGGACGAGCGTCAGGGATGCCCCCCCGAGCCCGGGTGTTCCCCCCTCCGCAGTCACAACGCGCGTGCTCTCCGTCATCGTCCGGCGGGACTCCTCGTCGTCGACGGTGATGAGCACCCGGTACTTTCCCGGGCGGACGCCGAGCCTGATGATCCCCTGTTCCCACGTGGTCCCCGCGGGATTCCTGTCGGCACTGTTCTCCTGGACGTCCAGCGAGCGGATCGAGCGCGCGGCGGTCGCTCCGGTGGAGTCCTGCAGCTCCACGACCACCTCCCCGCTCCTGTGGAAGGGGGAGCGTTCCTCCGGATCCCTGACGGGAACGAAGAATTCCCTGTCGATCCTGAAGTGGATGTCGACGTCGACACGAAGCGAATCACCCGGCGAGGGGACCGCCAGGGCCTCGTAGAACAGGACGTGCGGCGCCTCATCCGCCCGGGGGGGGCGCATCTGTGCCGCTGCTCCCCACGCCCAGAGTGCAGCGAGCGCACATGTGACTGCTGTCCGTCGCACTGCGTCGGCTCCTTTCATAGTCAGTGACCGGTCCTGCGGCGGAGGAAATCCACGAGCAGGCGGACGCCCACCCCCGATCCTCCCTTGACAGTGTAGTCGGCACCTTCCGCCAGCATGGCGGTGCCCGCGACATCGAGGTGCACCCAGGGGACGTCACCGGCGAACTTCTTCAGAAACAGCGCCGCGGTGATCGCCCCCCCCCAGCGGCCCCCCGTGTTCTTGACATCGGCCACGTCGCTCTTGATGAGCGACTCGTATTCTTCGAACAGCGGGAGCTCCCAGACCCTCTCGTATGTTCTCCGCCCCGACTCCTCCAGCGCACGCATTGCCGCCGCGTCCGTGCCGAGCATCCCCGTGGCGACGTGGCCGAGCGCCACGACGACGGCCCCGGTGAGCGTGGCAAGATCGATAACGAGCGACGGCGCCTGGGCAGCCGCCAGCGCCAGGGCGTCCGCCAGCATGAGCCGTCCCTCCGCATCGGTGTTGTCCACCTCGGAGGTCATCCCGTTTGCATGACGCAGGATGTCGCCCGGCTTGAATGCCGAGGGTCCGGGAAGATTCTCCGCCGCGGGGACAATGCCGACGAGGTGCACGGGGAGCCGGAGTGCTGCGGCCGCCTGCATCACGCCGATCACGGCCGCACCTCCCGCCATATCCATCTTCATTTCCGCCATCCCCGCGGAGGGCTTGATGGATATCCCTCCCGAGTCGAACGTCACGCCTTTCCCGACGAGAACAACGGGCTTCTGCGCCCGGCGCGGCCGGCCGGGGCGCCCTCCCCTGCCGTCGTACCGCATGACGATGAGCCGCGGGCCCCGGGCGCTCCCGCTCCCGACGCCGAGGAGACCACCCATCCCCAGCGCCCGGATCTTCCGCTCGTTGTGCACCGTGACCCTGAACCCGCTGCGGCGCCCGGCGGCGCGTGCGGCCTGCGCGAGCGTCTCCGGGAACAGGACATTGGGGGGCGCGTTTGCCAGATCGCGCGCCATGCACGCCGCTTCGCACACAGTGCGCGCGTAGGCCGCTCCCCGCGCAACGGCCCGCTCGCGGGGGGGGGACCCTGCGAGTATGACGATGCGTGAGAGATTTTCCTGCGGCCCCGTTATCACCGTGCGGTACCTGTCATACCTGTAGAGGCCGAGGAATATCCCCTCCGCCAGCGCCGTGCCGTACGTCTCGGCGGCATCCTCTTCCAGAGGTCCCAGCAGGTCCGGGCCGGGTTCGAGCACGGCGGCGCTCCTGACGCCCGATGCGCGGAGCGCGCGCGCCGCCGCGGCGGCGCTTCTCCTGAGCCGCTCCGCGTCCCACGAGCGCGCAGGCCCCGCCCCGACGAGCAGGAGCCGGGGTGCCGCCAGGCTCTTCGGGAACAGGAGAAGAGTCTCCCGCTCCCTGCCGGTGAACCCGGTGCCTCCCTCCGGCAGGATGTCCCCGCCGGAGAGCGCGCGGATCGCGTCGAGACGCACGGGACGGCCCTCGACCTGGAAGACGAACTGCACGAGCGTGTCCACCGCGTGACGGGGCGGATACGCGCGCTGTACCTCGAGACGGATCATGTGTGCGGCCCTATGTATTTTCCGGCGGCGTCCAGCACGCGCGCACGGACGGCGCGCGTCTCCCCGGGAACCCGCGCGCCGGCGGCGTTCAGGTGACCGTTGCCTCCGAACTCCATTGCCAGTGCGTTCGCGGGAATCGTCCCCCGCGAGCGGAAGCTGATCTTGAGTCCCTCGCCTGTTTCCAGGAAGAGCACCCCGAGCCTGACGCCGTCTACGGACATCGGATACGTCGTGAAATTGTCCGTGTCCTCCTCCGTCGCCCGCGTCCGCTCCAGCATCTCCCGCGTGACCGTGATGTGCGCAAGGCGTCCGTCGTATGCCTGTTCCATGCCCGCGAGGACCTCGCCCAGGAGCCGCATGCGCGCGGAGGAGTACCGCTCGAACACCTCGGCGTAAATCGCCGCGGGATCCGCCCCCGCCTCGATCAGGCTGGCCGCGATCCGGTGCGTGAGGGGGCCCGTGCGCGGATAGCGGAAGGAGCCGGTGTCCGTCATGATCGCGCAGTAGAGCGCCGAGGCGATGGCCCGGTCGGGGCGCCCGGCCGTACCGGCGTACAGGAGCCGGTAGAGGATCTCCCCCGTGGATGTGGCGCCGTCGTCGACGAGCGTGTGCGCGGCAAACGGATCGGGGTCCAGGTGGTGGTCGATGCAGATCCGGATCGCGGGGCTGGCCAGGACGGGGTCCTTCATGGCGCGAAGCCTGTCCGGGTGGTTGGCGTCGAGGACGACAATCGCATCGGCTCCCGCGATGAGCGTGTCGTGGCGGAGGGGGGCGTACAGGGCGATCGACCCTTCCGGGTCGAGGAACCTGTAGAAGGGGGGGAGCGGGCTCACGTTGATGACCCGGACCTCCTTTCCCCTGGAGCGGAGCCATCCGGCCAGGGCAACTTCCGAGCCGATGGCGTCACCGTCAGGGTTGACGTGCGTCGTCAGGACGAAGCGCCCGCACGAGGCGAACGCCCCGAGGATGGCTCCGGATGGACCTGTCATGCCGTACGCTGTCATGTGAACGTGCCGCGCAATATAGCCAATTCACCCCCCACAAAAAACCCCCGCGCACGCGCGGGGGTTCGCCTGCTCCGCGTGGCGGGAGCCGCTCAGCTGATGACCCAGGTCTCGTCGCCGTCCAGGAGCTTCTGAAGGTCGCCCTCTCCCTTACGGCTCCGGACCCGCGCGATCTGGCCGGTCATCTGGTCCTCGTACGTCGGGTGATCCACCGCCAGGAAGACCCCCATGGGACGGGGGAGCTCGGGGTTGTGGATCATGTTCGCCAGGATGAACGCGAGCGTCGAATCCTTCTCGTTGTGGACCAGGAGATCCGCGGCGGAGTACCTGCCGTCGGCGAGCGACACCGCCTGCGGCGTGAACCCGTCGAGACGGATACCCTTGTCCTTCTGCTTCCCGAACAGGAGCGGACGGCCGTGCTCGAGGTAGACGATGTGGTCGTCCTTCGTCTCTTTCTCCGTAAACAGGAAGAACGCTCCGTCATTGAAGACGTTGCAGTTCTGGTAGATCTCCACGAACGCAGCGCCGTGGTGCTCCTCCGCGCGGCGCACCATGTCCTGCAGGTGCTTCGGGTCCCTGTCCATCGCGCGCGCCACGAACGTCGCCTGGGCGCCGAGGGCCAGCGAGACCGGGATGAACGGGAAATCGATGACCCCGGCGGGGGTGGACTTGGTGATCTGGCCCAGGATGGAGGTGGGGGAGTACTGTCCCTTCGTCAGCCCGTAAATCTGGTTGTTGAACAGGAGGACCTTGATGTTCAGGTTCCTGCGGAGCATGTGGATCATGTGGTTCCCGCCGATGGAGAGGCCGTCGCCGTCGCCGGTGGCCACCCAGACGTCGAGCGACGGGTTGACCATCTTGACGCCGGAGGCGATCGCGGTGGCCCTCCCGTGGATGCCGTGGAGCCCGTAGACGTCCATGTAGTAGGGGAAGCGGCTGGAACACCCGATTCCCGAAATCGCGACGTAGTTTTCCTTCCGGTGCGGGAATTCCGGGAACACCCTCTGGATCTGCGCCAGAATGGAATAGTCGCCGCACCCGGGGCACCACCGGACATCCTGGTCCGACTGGAAGTCCTTGATCGTCAGCTTCCCGGGACTCGCCTGAACCGCGTCAGCCATTGTGTCCTCCCATCAGTTTCTCCACGAAATTCTCGATCTCCTCCGAGCGGAGCGGGAGTCCCCGCACCACGTTGAACCCGACGGCGTTCACCGGGTATGTCGCCCTGAGGAGCCGCAGGAGCTGTCCCCCGTTGATCTCCGGCACGACGATCCTGCGGAACCCGGAGAGGATCGCCCCCAGGTTGCGGGGGAACGGGTTGATGTAGCGCAGGTGGACGTAGGAGACCTTTTTCCCCGATTCCCGGAGTCCGGCCAGCGCGCTCTTGATCGAGCCGTACGTGCTCCCCCAGCCCACCAGCAGCACCTCCCCCTCGGCGGGTCCGTCGACCGTCTGCTCGGGGATGTCATCCGCGATGCGCGCGATCTTCGCCCCCCGCAGGCGGATCATCAGGTCGTGGTTGTCAGGGTCGTAGTTGATGTTTCCCGTGACGTCCTGTTTCTCGAGACCGCCGATCCTGTGTTCCAGTCCCGGCGTGCCGGGAACGGCCCACGGGCGCGCGAGCGTCACCGGGTCGCGCGCATACGGCTGGAACGTCCCGGGGTCCGTGGCAAATTTCACGGGGATCGGCGGGAGATCATTCACGTCGGGGATGTGCCAGGGTTCGGCGCCGTTCCCCAGGTACCCGTCGGTCATGCAGATCACCGGGGTCATGTAGCGGATGGCGAGCCGCGCCGCCTCATACACGGTGTAGAAGCAGTCGGCGGGGGAGGAGGCGGCGATGACGGCCAGCGGCGCCTCACCGTTCCGTCCGTAGACGGCCTGCAGGAGGTCCGCCTGCTCCGTTTTCGTCGGGAGTCCGGTGCTCGGGCCGCCCCGCTGGACGTCCACCACGACCAGCGGGAGCTCCAGCATGATGGCGAGTCCCAGCGCCTCGGTCTTCAGCGCGAGGCCCGGTCCGCTCGTGGTGGTGGCCGCGAGCGCGCCCGCGTACGACGCGCCGATGGCCGCACAGATTGCGGCGATCTCGTCTTCGGCCTGGAACGTCTTGACTCCGAACTCCTTGAGCTTCGACAGCTCGTGGAGGATGTCGCTGGCCGGCGTGATGGGGTAGCTTCCCAGGAACAGCTGGAGGCCCGATTTCCTGGCTGCGGCGACGAGCCCGAGCGCGGTGGCGACGTTGCCCATCACGTTCCTGTATCTCCCGGGGGGAAGCTTGGCGGGCCGCACGTCGAACCGGGTCGTGAACATCTCCGTGGTGTCGCCGTAGTTGAACCCGGCGCGGAGCACGCGGAGGTTCGCTTCCGCCACCTGCTTGTCCTTCAACGCGAACTTCTCCTCGATGAAGCGGATGGACTGGTCCAGCGGGCGGTTGTACATCCAGTACATCAGCCCGAGCGCGAAGAAGTTCTTGGTCTTGTCCACGAACCTCGTCGAGAGGTTCATGTCGGCCAGGGCGTTCGTGGTGAGCTTCGTGATGCCGACCCGGTGCACCTGGAATTTCGCCAGGGAGCCGTCCTCCAGCGGGTTGGCGGCGAGCCCCGCCGCGCGCAGGTTCTTCTCCGTGAACGCGTCCTCGTTCACGATGATCGTCCCCCCCTCACGGAGCAGCTTCAGGTTGGTCACGAGCGCCGCCGGGTTCATGGCAACCAGGACGTCGCAGGTGTCCCCCGGCGTCAGGATGTCCGTGCTGCCGAACTTGATCTGGAACCCGCTCACGCCGTACGTCGTCCCCGCGGGGGCCCGGATTTCGGCCGGGTAGTCGGGGAGCGTGCTCAGGTCGTTGCCCAGCGCGGCGACGGTATTGGTGAACTGCGTGCCCGTGAGCTGCATGCCGTCGCCGGAGTCACCGGCGAAGCGGATCGTCACTTCGTCGAGCGTCTTGACGTTCTTTGCCATTGCCTGTGCCCTTCTGGTGATGCAACACGGGAAGATGCGCTCCAGGTTCCGCGCGGCCGCGCTACTCGCGGACGACCCACACCTTCACCTGTCCGGTGACGTTCTGGGGGAGCTTCACGCCGACGGTGTAGATGCCCAGCGCCTTGATCGGCTCCTCCAGGTCGATGACCCGCTTGTCGATCTCGAAGCCCTTCTCCTTCAGCGCGTCGGCCACCATCTGCGACGTGACCGCGCCGAAGAGCTTCTCGTCCTCCCCCACCTTCATCTGCAGCGTGATCGAGAGCTTCTCCAGCTCGGCGGCGAGCTTCTCGCTCCCCTTGCGCTCCTTCGTGAGCCGGCGCTCGGACTGTTTCTTTTCCTCCTCCAGGGCGCGCATGCTGCCGCCCGAGGCCGGGTAGGCGATCCCCTTGGGGATGAGGAAGTTGCGGGCGTAGCCGTCACGGACATCGACGACCGTGCCGACAGCGCCGAGTTTCTCGTGTTCTTTCCGGAGTATCACTTTCATGGACGTTTCCTCTCCTGTCGTGCTAGCGGATGGCGTCGGACACGAACGGCAGCATCGCCAGGTGCCGTGCGCGCTTGATGGCCTTGACGAGCTGGCGCTGATGCTTCGCGCAGGTGCCGGTGATGCGCTTGGGGATGATCTTCCCCTGTTCCGTGACGAACCGCGAGAGCCGCTTGTCGTCCTTGTAGTCGATGTAGATTTCCTTGGCGTCGCAGAACCGGCAGGTCCGTTTCTTGCGCGGCATCTGGCTGTCCTTGTCGCGCCGCGGTTTGCGTGTGGTGATCACTGTGGACGTCTCCTCTGGTTGTCGTGCGGATTATGGTTTCCTGTCGGCGGGCGTTTCCTTGAACAGGGGCTCCCGCGGCGGGACGGGGGCGGCCTCCGGGGGCGGCGCCGCGGCGGCGGCCAGCGCCTTCGCGCGCGCCGCCAGCGCTTTCTTGTCGAGCTGGAGAATGAGGAACCGGAGGATCATCTCGTCGAGCTGGAACGACCGCTCCATCGCCCCCAGCAGCGTCCCGGGCGCGGCGAACTCGATGTTGACGTAGAAGCCGTTGGTCTTCTTGTTGATGGGGTAAGCGAGCCGCTTGCGCCCCCACTTGTTGAGCGCGTTGACGGTCCCGCCGTTCTTCACGATCACGTCCTGCACGCGTCCGACGACCGCATCGGTCTGCGAGTCGTCGAGCGAGGCGTTGACAATGAACGTGGTTTCGTACAGCCGCGTGTGTTCCATGACGCCGAACCTCCCTGTGGACAGTGAATGAAAACTGACCCTCCAGTACTCACCGGGCGGTGAACTGAAGAGTAGAGGAGTTCCTCTTGTTGCCTATGTGGTATTGTACCTGCTCATCGCCTGCTGGAGACCATCCACGGCGAAGGCGCGGGCGGCCTCCGCGCCCCGCCGCACCATCGCGCCGGCGGCCGCAGCCTCGGCGGCCGCAAAGGGCGAAAGGACGAACGAGCGCCGCTCCTCCTTCGGCGGAAGCGCCGCGCTCCCCACGCCGCAGCGGAGACGGGCGATTCCCTCCGTGCCCATGACCGCGATTACCGAGCCCAGGCCGTTGTGCCCGCCGTCGCTGCCGGCGCCGCGCATGCGCAGCGCCCCCAGCGGGAGATGAAAATCGTCAAGGACGATCAGGGCCCGCGCGGCGTCCGTGCCGGTCCAGCGGAGCGCTTCCCGGACGGCCTCCCCGCTCAGGTTCATGAACGTGAGCGGCTTGATCACGCTGATGGTGACGCCGGCGTCCCGCCCGGCCGCGCGCAGAAACTGTCCGGGCCCCGGGCGGAACGCCGCGCCCAGGAGCGCCGCCAGTGCGTCGGCGACCATGAATCCGCAGTTGTGCCTGGTGTGCCGGTACGCTGCGCCCGGGTTCCCCAGGCCGACAATCATCGCGGGTTCCACAGGAGGGGTACGCTCCCCCTACTTCTTCTTCTCCTCCTTGGGAGCCGCCTTGGCGTCCTTTGCCGGGGCGGCCTTCGCATCCTTTGCCGGCGCCTTGGCGTCGGCCTTCGCCGGCTCCGCGGCTTCGCCTTCCTCCGGCTTCTTCCCCTTGCCGACGACCTCGGGCTCCTTCAACGCCTCCTCGGCGGCCGGTGCCGGCTCTGCTTCCTTGGTCACCGTGGGCGGAAGGACGCCCACCACCGCGCTGTCGGGGTTGTCGAGCAGCGTGACGTCGGGGATGCTGATGTCGCGCACGTGGACAGAATGGTTGATCGCGAGTCCGCCGATGTTGACCTCGACCTTCTCGGGGATGTGCCGGGGGAGGCACGACACGCGCAGCTTGTGAAGCATGTGCTGCACCATGCCGCCGTCGCGCACCCCCTGCGGAATGCCCCCCGTGAGCACGACGGGGATCTCGATCGTCAGCTTCTCGTTCTCCCGGAGCCCCTGGAGATCGAAGTGGACCGGGTGGTCGGTCACCGGGTCATACTGCACATCGCGCAGGATGCACTTGTGCGACGTCCCGTCCTTCAGCCGCAGGTCGATCACGTGCGTCTCGGACGTGAACACGAGGGGCTCGAGGTCCGGGCCGGGAACCTGGATGTTGATCGTCGGCTCCTGGCGCGCGTAGAACACGCCCGGGACCATTCCCGCGGCGCGTGCGCGCTTGGCCCGCTTGCCTGTCAGCTCGCGGAGTTCGCCTTGCAGCACAATTTCAGACATGCTCCCACCTTTCCTGGTAGTACTGGCACATTACCCTTTGTCGACGTCGAACAGCGAGCTGATCGACTTGAACTTGAACGATCTCTTGATGGCCTCGGCAAACACGCGTGACACCGATTCCGCGGCGATCTTGGGCGATCCCTCCGGCACCGGGAGCGTGTCGGTCACGACGATCCCGGCGAGCGCCGAGGCGTTGATCCTCGCCACCGCGCTCCCCGACAGCACGGGGTGCGTGCACGCGGCGTAGATGCGCTCCGCCCCCGCATCCCTGATGGCCGCCACCGCGTTGCACAGCGTTCCCGCGGTGTCCACGAGATCGTCGACGATGAGGATGTTCTTCCCGCGCGCCTCGCCGATGATGTTCATGACCTCGGCCTCGTTCTGCTTCGGCCGGCGCTTGTCGATGACGATCAGGTCCGCCTCCAGGCGCTTGGCGTACGCCCGGGCCATCTTGATGCCGCCGACGTCCGGTGACGCCACGGCCAGGTTCGACAGCCGCATGCGCTTGAAGTGCTTGACCAGGATCGCCGACGAGTACAGATGGTCGACCGGGATATCGAAGAACCCCTGGATCTGCGGCGCGTGCAGGTCCATCGTGATCACGCGGTCCGCACCCGCCTGCGTGATCAGGTTGGCGACGAGCTTTGCCGTGATCGACACGCGCGGCTGGTCCTTCCGGTCCTGCCGGGCGTACCCGAAATACGGGATCACCGCGTTCACCTTCCGCGCCGACGCCCGCCGGGCCGCGTCGATCATGATCAGCAGCTCGAGGAGGTTCTCGGCCGGCGGGTTCGTGGACTGGACGATGTAGACGTCCGATCCGCGGATATTCTCCGTGAACTTGACCCAGATCTCGCCGTCGGAGAACGTCTTGATCTCACACTGGCCCAGCTCCGTGCCGAGCTCACGCGCGATCTTCTCCGCCAGGGGACGGTTCGACCGGCCGGAAAACACCTTCAGGATGCTCATACAGTCCGATGGGAATCGAAGCTTATAAATGTAAGAAATGCGGGTGATTCCTGCAAGGTAATTCTTCCCCTTTGTTGACATTCTGGCCCGATTTCAATATTTTTCGCGGGCGTATGGCCCCTCCTCACCTCCCCCTGAATGCTCCCCCGATACTGGAGACCCCGTTCGAGGTCCGGAGCGGCGCCGGGGAAGTCGTCAGGGGGGACGTGAGGCAGCCGGCGACCGGGGGACACTTTCCCCTCGTCCTCGTCTGCCACGGGTTCACGGCGCACAAAGACTGGGGGCCGTTTCCGTACATCGGGAGGGCGCTCGCCGCGTCGGGGTTTGCGAGCGCCGTCTTCAACTTCTCGCACAACGGGATAGGGCCCCCCTTCCGGCGGTTCACGGAGCTCGACAAGTTTTCGCGGAACACGATCGGCCTGGAACTGGCCGATGTCAGCGCACTCCTGGACGCGGCGGCGGGGGGGGCGCTCGGGGCCGTCGACACGGGCCGAATCGGGATCATGGGGCACTCGCGCGGGGGAGGGGTTGCACTCCTCGCTGCCGCGCGCGACAGGCGCATTCGCGCCGTCGTCGGCTGGGGAACTGTCTCGACATTCCAGCGCTTCACACAGCACCAGCGGGAAATCTGGGAGCGGGACGGATTTCTTCCGGTGACGGTGCGGGGGGCGCGCACGAAGCTCCGGTACGGCATCGAAGTCCTGCGCGACCTGGACGCACACAGGGAAGCGTACGATCTCCACCGGGCAGCCGCGGAGTTGCGCGTGCCGCTCCTTCTTGTGCACGGGGGGGCGGACGTTTCCGTGAAGCCGGAAGAAGCGCGCTCGCTGCACGAAGCGGCGGGCCCCGCCTCCTCGCTGGTCGTCATACCCGCGGCGGGTCACGTCCTGGGGGCGGAGCACCCGTTCCGCGTACCGGCGCCGGCGCTGGACCGCGCGATCGCGCTGACCGCCGGGTGGTTTCACAGGTACCTGTAGAACTTCTCATTCACACGATGACGGGAGAACGGACAATGCATCAGGGAGAGAGAATCGGAGTCACCGCCGCCGTTCCGCTGCCGGGGGTCGCCCTCCAGGCGTTCTATGTCCTCATGTTCGCGCTTGCGACGGCCGCCGGAGCGCGACTGGAAATCCCCCATGTGCCGGTCCCCTACACGCTCCAGACGCTCGTGGTGATACTCGCGGGGGCGTTCCTGGGGGCGCGGAACGGCTTTCTGAGCCAGTGCGCGTACCTCGCTCTCGGTGCGGCGGGTGCTCCGGTCTTTGCCGGGGGGGCGGCGGGTCCCGCCGTTCTCGCGGGGCCCACGGGGGGCTACCTGCTGGCGTTTCCCCTGGCAGCGGCGCTCGTGGGCACGCTCACGGGGAGTCGCCACACGCCGGCCCGCGTCGTGCTGGCAATGGCGGCCGGGCTCGCGGCGATCTTCACGCTGGGGGCGGTCCAGCTGGCCGTCGTGGCCACGCACAGGATTTCCACCGCCCTGCAGGCCGGGGTGCTGCTCTTCAGCTGGTGGGATTGCCTGAAGCTCGGCGCTGCTTCGATGATCTACTTCGAGGCAGGCAAGCGCTGGCGGCGGGTGCCCCGCTGAATTCTTCAGGGCCGGTCCTGTCCCCGGGGTGAGGCGAGCAGCCTCGCCCACAGCCCGTAGAGCCCGGCGATCGCCCTGACAGTGTCCGCCGCGAGCTCCGCGATTTCGCGGTACCTGCCCGCCTCCACAAGCGATGAAATCTCCGGCCGTCCCCCCTCCCCTCCGGGAGGGGGGATGCCGAACCCCCTGCAGTATGCCTCCAGCGTACACCTCCTTGTGGCACCGTAGAACGTGAGCTGATCCAGGAGATCGCAGTGCTCGATGGCGCTGAAGCGGTAGGGGAGAAGATTCCGTGCAGGCGGGATTCCCAGGAGCGCGGAGCGGAGCATGATGAACGGGCAGAGGAAGAAGCGGCCGTTGAACGTAATGATACGGCGGAAGGGGACGACCGCACGCCAGAACCCGGCAATCTGCGCGGCTTCCGTCCCGGGAAGGAGCTCGATGGCGCCGTCGGCCGTCGCCCCCGGGTGGCCTCCCGGGTGCTCATACCAGATCCTCCCGCGCCCCGTGCGGGGATTGAGGAGCGCGACGGCGACGAGCCTGGCGGTGAGAGGCGCAAGGCCTGCGGCAGCCGTGTCCGCCTCGCCTGTGCCGGGGAAGACCGGGAGTGACGCCAGCGTTTCTACGGCCAGGACGACCTCAGAGCTGCTCTCCGTCACCGGATGTTCCCTTCAGCACGCTGCGCACCGCCTCCTCGACGACCTCCCATGTGTACCCCCGGCGCATCAGAAACTGCACGAGCTGCTCCCTGAGTCGGGCGTCCGCTCCATGCGCGCGCCGCTTCCTAGCGAGAAACTTCCGCGCGGCCCCGGCCGCCGCCTCCGGCTGGCTCACGGTCTGCAGCGTCTCCTTCAGCGCCTCGTCGGCGACATTCCTGTCGACCCCCAGGAGGAGGAGCTTCCGCCTCAGGAGAACGACCCCCGCAGGACGAAGCGCCAGCGCATTGCGGATGTACGCCCGCGCGAACGCGGCGTCGTCCAGGAGCCGTGCTTCACTGAGTGAGGCGATTATCTCCGCGGCAATGTCGTCGGCGAACTCCTTTTCCCGGAGGGCGTCGCGAATCTCGCGCACCGTCCGCTGACGGACCGCCAGCAGGCGCAGCGCCGCACCCCGTGCGCCGAAGAGTTCCTCGGCGCGCTCCAGCGCCCGGACTGTGGCGGGCGAGATGTCGTCCCCTGTGCGCAGGCCGAACCGGAGCAGCGTGTCGGCAGCCACACCGATCAGGAACTCGCCGTCGGCATAGATGTTCAGGCGGGCGGCGCGTTTCTTCTGGGGCTCGATCTTCGTGATTTTCATCGGGGGAGGGAAACATGTCCCGCGTCCCGCCGGGGGCGGGACGCGGGACCGGGGTCACTTCTTCTTCGCGGGCTCCGCCCGCGGCGCGGGAGCAGGGGTTGCGGCGCGCGGCGGGGCTCCCTGAGCGGCGGCCGGCTGGGGCGCCTCCTTTTTCGGAGCCGCGGATTCGCCGTTCCCCCCCTGCGGGGTTCCCGCGGGAACCGGGAGGGAGAGCTTCCTGCGAAGCTCGGCGTCGATCGTCTTTGCGATCTTCTCGTTCTCCTGGAGGTACTTCTTGACCGCGTCCCGCCCCTGGCCGATCCGTTCCTCGCGGTAGGAGAACCAGGAGCCGGATTTGGCGATGACGTTCTGCTCCACGGCCGTGTCCACCAGGTCACCCAGCCGGGAGATTCCTTCGTTGTACAGGATGTCGAACTGCGCCTCGCGGAACGGGGGAGCCACCTTGTTCTTGACAACCTTCACCCGCGTCCTGTTCCCGACGATGTTCGTCCCGTCCTTGATGGCCTCGATGCGGCGGACATCCAGCCGCACGGACGCGTAGAACTTGAGCGCGTTGCCGCCGGTGGTGGTCTCCGGGTTGCCGAACATGACGCCGATCTTCATCCGGAGCTGGTTCGTGAAAATGACGGAGGTCTTGGACTTGCTGATGGCGGATGTGAGCTTCCTGAGCGCCTGCGACATGAGCCGGGCCTGCACCCCCATGCTCGGGTCTCCCATCTCCCCCTCGATTTCCGCGCGGGGCGTCAGCGCGGCCACGGAGTCGATGACGATGACATCGAGTGCGCCGCTCCGGACCAGCGTCTCGACGATTTCCAGCGCCTGTTCGCCGAACTCGGGCTGCGAGAGAAGCAGATTGTTGACGTCCACGCCCAGTTTCCTGGCATAGCCGAGGTCCAGCGCGTGCTCCGCGTCGATGAACGCCGTGATCCCGCCCGTCTTCTGTGCCTCGGCGATGATCTGCAGGCAGAGCGTGGTCTTGCCGGAGGATTCGGGGCCGAACACCTCGATCACGCGCCCGCGCGGAATCCCCCCGATTCCCAGTGCGGCGTCGAGCGAGATGGATCCGGTGGAGATGATGTCGATCTGCAGTATCGGTCCCTCCCCCAGGCGCATCACGCTCCCCTTGCCGTGCTGCTTCTCGATCTGGTCGAGCGCGATCTTCAGCGCCTGGTATTTCGGGTCCTTCTCCTCTGCCATGCGGTGCTCCATGTGATGTATATACTCGGTACGGGTGTGGATTACGACCCGGCTGCGGCTCCCCGGAGCGCGAGCGAAGCCAGGACTCTGTAGGCTGTGCCCCCCGCGACGGGGATGCTTTGCATGATCTCCACGGAAGGGACGGTCACCGGGGGGTGCTCAAATGTACGCCTTTGCATGGTGTCAATCAAGGCGCGCGCGTCCGCCCCGGGCCGCGCCCGCGCAAGCGTCAGGTGCGGGTGGAACGGACGGTCCTCCGGCGGAAACCCCAGCGGTGCAAGCGCCCCGCCGATGAGTCCCCTGAGCGCGGCGAGGCCGCCCGTCGTGTCATCGATGCCGACCCAGAACACGCGCGGTGCAGCCGGCACGGGGAAGACACCGAGTCCCCGGTACGCGAGCGCGAGCGGGGGCACCGCTGCGGATGCCCTGTCGACGCAGCCGGTGATTGCCCCGAGCGCCGAGCCCGGGACGGCCCCGAGGAACTGGATCGTGCAGTGGTATTTCTCCGGCTCCTCCCAGCGGAAGGCCCGCACGAGCGGGGCAAGCTCGCCTTTCAGGCGCGCAAGCGCGCTGCGCACGGCTGCCGGCGTATCCACCGCGATGAAGAGCCTGATCTGTCCCTGCGCGTTCACTCGAGTTTGAGGAGTCGCCTGCGGAGGAGCTCCAGCGCCGCCTGCGCGGCGCGCTCCTTGACCACGAGCCGTGTGCCGGAGAACTGGAACTTCATGGCGAGCGTCCCCTCAGGATCGTCGATGCCGATCCAGACCGTGCCGACAGGCTTCTCCGGAGTCCCCCCGTCCGGTCCCGCGATACCCGTGGTGGAGAGGCCGATGCCGGTGCCCGCGGAGGCGCGGACGCCCGCGGCCATGGCCGCGGCCACCTCCCGGCTCACCGCGCCGTGCGATGCGAACAGTGACGGGTCCACGCCCAGAAGCGCGGTCTTGGAGGCGTTGCTGTATGTCACCAGGCACCGTTCCAGGTACGCCGAGCTGCCGCGCACGTTGGTGAGGCGGTGGGCGATCAACCCCCCCGTGCACGATTCTGCGACCGCGATCGTCAGGCCCCGGGCGGTGAGCATCCCCCCGAGGATCGTCTCCATGTCCTCGTCGTCGACGCCGTAGATATACCGCGACACGCGCGCGCGGATGCGCGTTTCCGCTTCCCGCACGCGCGCGTCGGCCTCATCGCCCGAGGAGGCATGGACGGTGATCCTCAACCTCACGCCGGAGGGGGAGGGGAGAAACGCGAGCGACGCTCCGCCCAGCAGGCTGTCCAGGTCCCCCAGCTGCGAGGCCAGAAAGCTCTCGGCAATGCCGGTCGTGAGGAGCGTTCTGTGCCGTATCGCCGCGCCCCCTGCCAGGGGACGCAGCAGGGGGACCACGGAGGCATCCATGATCTGCTTCATCTCGTCCGGGACGCCGGGAAGGACGATCATGCACTTTCCCCCCCCGCGGAAGAGGAGACCGGGAGCAGTCCCGACCGGGTTGGGGATGACGGTCGCGGCGCGGGGGACGAGCGCCTGGTTGTCGGAGGCGGCAGTCCAGGGGACGTTTCTCCGCGCCAGCAGCTCCGCGATCCGGCGCCGGACACCGTCGTCCGTCACCAGCTCCGTGCGGAAGAACCGGACGAGCGCGGTGCGCGTGACGTCGTCGTGCGTCGGGCCCAGTCCCCCCGTCACGATCGTGCAGTCGGCCGCCTCCCACGAGGCGCGGATCGCGTGGCCGAGCTCCTCCAGCGCGTCGCCGACGGTGACCATGAGCGCCACATCGATCCCGATCGCGTTGAGGCGCCGGGCGATGAAGGCCTGGTTCGTGTTGATCACCTGTCCGATGAGGAGCTCGTCGCCGACCGTCAGGATGTGCGCGTTCATCCGGGGACCCCGCCGCGTGTGAACAGAGGAATGAGAAAGAGGATGCACCGCGTGCAGGCGTTCGCGTAGATTCCCGCGACCACGTCGTCCAGCATGATGCCCCAGCCGCCGCCGATGCGCTCCAGCGACCGAGCCGGTTCCGGCTTCAGGATATCGAAGAGACGGAAGAAGACGAACGACGCAATCACCGCGGCCGCCCCGGGAGGGATCCATGCCAGCGCGATCCACATCCCGACGATCTCGTCGATCACCACGATGGAGGGATCGGCGTGGACGGGCTCTCCCGGCTGGAAGAGCGCCTTGGCGGCGGCCGCGCTCCTGGTCAGGCGGTGGCCTTCGTCGAGCGCCACGCGCCCCGCGGTGTACACGCCGGCACAGAAGGCAACGACGATCAGGGGAAGGAGCACCGCGGGGTTCCAGGCCCAGGGGAGGAGGAAGAGGAGAAGTCCCGCGAGCGACCCGAACGTGCCCGAGGCCCACGGCGCGTACCCGCTGTACACGCCGGTCGCAACGAGGCGGACGAGAAAGGAGCTCCTCCGGCCTTCAGGCGGGACGGATCCGCTCATAGAGCTCGCGCAGAACCCTTCTGTTGTCGAAGATGTAGGCGATCCCGGTGCCGGCCGTGGTGAGCGTCACCAGGAGCATCATCCCGAAGAGCACCTTCGGGTGCATGAGCGTGTCGATGGTGGGGCCGAATTCCTGGTAGACCGCCGGGATGCTCCGGCCCACATACAGGAAGAGAATATAATAGATGACGACGAACTGTCCGAACGTCTTTGCCTGCGCCCCGCGCGATGTGACGATCGGCCGGTCCAGGTACTCAGCATAGGACCTGAGCCCCGTGATCAGGAAGTCGCGCGCGACCACGATCCAGACCATCCACGCATCCACGAGGCCGAGTCCCACGAACGACAGGAGCGCGGCGGAGGAGAGTATCTTGTCGGCGAGCGGGTCGAGGAATTTCCCCCAGCGGGAGCTGTGCCCCATCTTGCGGGCGATCCAGCCGTCGTACCAGTCGGTGAGCGCCGCCACAACGAACACCGCCAGCGCGCACTGGAGGGCGAGCGGGGAGCCCGAAAAGAGAAGGATGACGAACACCGGCGTGAGGAGAATCCGCAGGAGCGTCAGCTGGTTGGGCAGCGTGAGCTGTATTTCAAGACGTGCCATACGGAACATCGCAAACGGAACATCCCGCTCCCCCCCCGGGGGTGAGTCCCGCACGAACCCTACGCGACCTTCAGGACCCTGTGGGACTTGATGCAGGTGGTGCACACCGTCATGCGCCTCGTGCGCCCGTTCACCTTCGCGCGCACTTCCTGGAGATTGGGTTCCCAGCGCCTGCGCGTGAGGTTGTGGGCGTGGCTGATGTTGTTGCCGGAGACCGGCTTCTTGCCGCAGATGTCACACACTTTTGCCATAGCTCTTCCAGTCGGAGAAGTGGAGGCATAAAAGATAGCGAAAAGCCGGCTCGTGTGCAACAGCAGTTTCTTGAAATTCAGCGCCCGGTTCCGTACCATGCAACGATGGGAACGCATGTGCTCGGCATCGAGACCTCCTGCGACGAAACGTCGGCGGCGGTGCTCCTGGACGGGAAGGCCGCATCGAACGTGATTTCCTCGCAGCTCATCCACGCGCGGTTCGGGGGAGTGGTGCCCGAGCTGGCCTCGCGGGCGCACCAGCGGCTGATCGTGCAGGTGGTTGCCGAGGCGCTTGCGCGGGCGGGCATCACGCCCGGGGAGCTCGCCGGGATTGCCGCGACGCGCGGGCCCGGACTCGTCGGCGCGCTCCTCGTCGGCCTGAACTTTGCCAAGGCGCTCGCCTACGGGCTGGGCGTCCCCTTCACCGCGGTGAACCATATGGAAGGGCACCTCTATTCCGTCTTCCTGGAGGATCCGCCGCCGCAGTTTCCGTTCCTGGCGCTCGTCGTCTCGGGGGGACACACGATGCTCGTCCACGTGACGGCGCCCCTCGAGCACAGGCTCCTGGGGGAGACGCTCGACGACGCGGCCGGGGAGGCGTTTGACAAGGTTGCCAGGATGCTCGGCCTTCCCTACCCCGGGGGTCCCTCGATCGACAGGTGCGCCCGCACCGGGAATTCCGCATTTGTCCGCTTTCCCCGCTCGTATCCCGGGGACCTGGATTTCAGCTTCAGCGGCATCAAGACGGCCGTGCTCTACTACCTGCGGGATGCGGCTCCGCGCCGGACGGGGCCGGACGACCCCCTGACGGCGGACATCTGTGCGAGCTTTCAGGCGGCCGTCGTGGACGTGCTGGCCACACGGACGATGGAGGCGGCCGCCCGGACGGGAGTCCGTCACATCGCGCTTGCCGGGGGCGTCTCGGCAAACTCACGCCTGCGGCAGGAACTCCAGGATCGCGCCGCAGCCGGCAATCTCACGCTCCACATGCCGCGCCTCGAGTACTGCATGGATAACGGGGCGATGATCGCCTACGTGGGATGGATGCGTCTGGCGCGGGGGCTCACGTCGGGGCTGGAGACTCCGGCCGCCGCCCGCCTCCCGATCAGCGTGAGCGCGCAGTGACGATCTCCCGGCGCTGGCGATCGGCAGGACCGTGGGCCCTTCTCTCACTCGGCGTCCTCCTCTCCTACTGGAAGCTCACGACGATGCGGGGCGTCCTCATCACGGACGACATCGGTGCGAGCGACATCATGAATGACGGCTTTCCGTACCGCTGGTACCTGGGGCAGCTCCTCCGCGCGGGGGAGCTCCCTCTCTGGTATCCGCCTGTGTACGGCGGGTTTCCCCTCCTGGCCCGGGCCGAAGCCGGCATCTGCTACCCCCTGAACATTCTCTTCTTCGGGCTCCTGAATCCCTATACGGCGCTCAACTGCGTCATACTCCTGACTGTCCTGACGGCGGCCGCGGGCATGTACCTGTATATGCGCGAGATCGGCGCCGGCGTCCGGGGAGCACTCCTGGCCGGCGCGGCGTTCGCCTACAGCGGGTTCATGGTATCGCACCTGAAGCACCTGAGCATGGTGAACGCCGCCTGCTGGTTTCCCCTGGGTCTCCTGGCGATTGAACGGGGGCTCAGCGCCCCCCCCGGGGCCGGCAGGGGGAGGCGCTCCCCCGTCCGCGCGATGCTTTCGCTCGGCGTTGTGTTCGCGCTCCAGATACTCTCCGGTCACATACAGATCGCGTACTACTCAGCCCTGGCGTACGCTGCATACTTCCTGATCCGCGCAGCCCAGCTGGGACGCTTTGCCGGGCCGAAGAGCGTGCGGGCGTTCTCCGGAAGGACGCGCGCGCACTGGTTTGCCGCCGCCATGGCGCTTGGCGCGCTCACCGGGTGCGTGCAGCTCCTCCCCACATATGAGCTTGTCGGGATGTCCGGCCGCGCGCACGGCGTCTCGCTCGAGTACGCGACCCGCTACGAGTATGACCCGGGGTGCGCGCTGACATTCGTGGTCCCGGCCGGGAGGGGGGAAGCGGCCAGCAATACGTACAGGGGACCGGGAGTCTTCTGGGAAGACTACGGGTACGTGGGACTCGTGACGCTCCTCCTGGCGGTGGTCGCGCTCCTGAAGAACTTCCGCTCGGCCCATGTCCGGTTCTTCGCCGCGGCGGCAGCGGCTGCGTACCTTGTCGTCCTCGGCAGCGCAACGCCGGTCTTCGGGGCGCTGTTCGACATCGTTCCGTTCATGAAGTACTTCCGGTTCCAGGCACGGATGCTCTTTGTCGTCGATGCCTCTCTCGCCGTGCTCGGAGGCATCGGGCTGAGCACGCTCTTCCCGGAGCCGGGTGAGGAGGGGTCGCGGCGTCTGAGTGTCTCCGCCGCCGCGGCCTGGTCTCTGGTGGCGCTCGCCGCCGCCGATCTGATGTTCTTCCAGCTCAGGCAGAATGCAATCGTGACGCGCGAGGACTGGGAGCAGCCTCCCCGGACGGCCGACGTGCTCCGCGCCGGCGCGGGATCGTACCGGATATTCTCCCAGGGGGCGATTCTCACGCACATTGCGGCGTACACGCAGGCGAACGGGTGGCGGGAGAGCCTGCAGCCGTATATCGAACAGCGGGAATACCTCCAGCCGTCACTCCACGTCCTGTACGGATTCTCGACCGCCGACGGATACGCGCAGCTCACGCCGGAGAATGTGGTGGACGTCTGGGGGGACCAGAACAGGCGGGGACTCATGGACTCTCTCTGGAGCGTGCGAGGGGATCACTTCGTCGTGAGACCTCCCTACATGCGCCTGCTGGGGCTCCACAACGTGAAGACGATACTCAGCCCGCTGCCGATCGCGGGCGAGCCGCTCCTGTTCCGCGGCATGGCCGGGGACGTCCGGCTGTATGACAACCCGGAGGCGCTGCCGCGGGCATTCATCGTGGGCGCCTGGCGCCTCGCGCAGAGCGACACGGAATCCCTTGCGCTCATTGCCTCCCCCGGCTTCCGCCCCGGGCGGGAGGCGATACTCCGTGAAGACCCGGGGATCGTTCCCCGCGACTCGGCGTGCGGGACTGCCGCAATTCTCTCCTCGGGAGCGAACAGTGTGACCGTCCGGAGCGATGCGCGGGAGAGCGCGCTCCTCGTCATGTCGGACACGTGGTATCCGGGCTGGGAGGCGGCAATCGACGGGATCCCGGCGAAGATCCTCCTGGCCAATCACACGATGCGTGCCGTGGTCGTGCCGGGGGGCGCCCACACGGTGACGTTCGAATACCGCCCCGGGAGTGTCCGCGCGGGTTTCTGCCTGTCGCTCGCAGGGATCGCCGGGCTTCTGGGCCTGGCTCTGGCATCGGGGAGGAGAGGGGCATGAGGGAGTTCCTGCGCCGCCACAGCCGGCTCATTGCTGTAGCAGCGGCCTTCTGTCTCGCCGGATGCGGCGCCGCGGCATGGATCGCGTGGGGGCCCAACAGGTTCGCAGAGGGAGGCGAGAAAACGCTTCTTGTCTCCCGCGGGGAGTCGTTTGCGGCGGTCGTCGATACGCTGGAGGCAAAAGGGATCATCCGCAGCCGGCTTCAGTTCATGACCGTCGTCCGCGTCGTGGGTGGGGCTGAAAAGATGCAGGTGGGCAAATATGTTCTCCCGAGCGGCATCTCCAACGCGGACCTGTTCCAGCGTCTGCGGACGGGGAAGGGGAGTCAGCTCATCCAGGTGACGATCCCGGAGGGGTACCGTGTGCGCGCGCAGGCGCGCATATTTTCCCGCGCTCTCGGGGTCGATTCTTCCCGCTATGCGGAGCTTGCGTTCGACCCGGCGTTCGCCCGGTCGGTGGGGATCGACGCCCCGTCGCTCGAGGGCTACCTCCTCCCCGAGACATACGAGTTCAGCTGGGATGCGGACGAGCGGGAAATCCTCAGGAGGGAGGTGCAATCATTCGAGCGCTTCTTCAACGACACACTCCGCGCGCGCGCCTTCCACTTCGGCTGGACAGTGCACCAGGCGGTGACGTTTGCCTCGATTGTCGAGGGGGAGGCGGTGCTCGGCGAGGAGCGGCCGGTTATCTCGGGCGTCTATCATAACCGTCTCGCCAGAGGGATGAAGCTGGAAGCCGATCCCACGATCCAGTATGTCCTTGATGACGGGCCCCGGCGGCTCACGTACGAGGATCTCAGGATGGAGAGCCCCTACAACACGTACCGTGTGGCCGGGCTCCCCCCCGGGCCGGTCAACAACCCGGGGAAGGCTTCGATCCTGGCGGCGCTCTATCCGCAGGGGAACGGCTACCTCTTCTTCGTGGCGAACGGGCGGGGGGGACACTGGTTCACGCGGACGTACGGAGAGCACCTCCACTACGTCGGTCTGTACAAGCGGCAGAGGCGCCAGCGGGAACGCCTGTTGCGGGCGGGGGGGAAATAAAAAGGGGTAACCCGGATTTGCCATCAACGTCACCACCCACCAGCGACGCATCACAGCCAACCACACATCCGGGTACCCCTTACACTCCTGCGGGGGGTCATGCTCCCCGCCTCACATCAAAGAACGTATCGGTCCTGAAAATGGTTCCGTCCCCAGGAAAAAAACTTTTCCTTTTTTTGGCCCCCCTCCTTGCAGGGTGCGCCGGACAGGTTCCGCCCCCCGGGGGGCCCCGGGACACAGTCCCCCCGGCGGTCATCAGGACCGTGCCCGATACCAACGCCACGCATGCCAGTCCCCGTTCAATCACGCTGGAATTCAGCAAGTACGTCGACCGCCGCACCGTGGAAGAAGCCCTGTTCATTTCTCCCCCCCTGGGGGATCTCACGTATGACTGGAGCGGCCGGGAGGTGACGTTCACATACTCCGGCACGCTGAGAAAGGCAACGACGTATGTGGTGACCGTCGGCACGGACGTCGCCGACCTCCGCGAGGGGAACCGGATGGCCTCCTCATTCGCCCTGGCATTTTCCACGGGGGATTCAATCGACCGGGGGGAGGTGAGCGGCCGCGTCTTTGACGAAAAGCCGGAAGGTGTGCTGCTGTTTGCCTACCGCCTCGCCGGGATCCGCCCGGACACGCTGAACCCCTCCCATACGAAACCCGACTACGTGACCCAGACAGGGAAGACCGGGACGTTTGCGCTCGTCCACCTGGCGTACGGGCCGTACCGCGTGTTCGCCGTGCGCGACCAGTATCACAACCTCGTGTACGACGCGCAGGTCGACCAGTTCGGCTCCCCCCCGGAGGACGTCACGCTCAGTGCGGCGTCTCCGGCGCGGCCCGGGCTCTTCTTCCGGCTCGCCACGGAGGATACGACGCGCCCGTTCCTCACGCGCGCGCGCGCGACGGACCGCCGGAGGATATCGCTCCGCTTCAGCGAGCCGATCGATTCGGCGTCGCTTGCCCGGTGCTCGATCCGCCTCACGGACACGCTTTCCGGCGGCGAGATACCCATCGCCGGCCGGATGCTGGACTGGGGGCAGCCCTCGGTGGTCCTGGCCGTGACCGGGGCCCCGCTGGACAGTCCCGCGACGTACCGCGTGAGCGTCCGGGGAGTCTTCGACCCGGCGGGGAACGGCATCGACACGCTCCACGCGAGCGAGACAGTTGAAGGCACACGCACGCCCGATACGCTGAAGCCCTCGATCGGCGTGCAGGATCTGCCCGACAGCGCCAGAGGCGTTTCACCGGAAGCGTCGCTGGACGTCCGCTTCAGCGATCCGGTGGTGCGCTTTCCCCTGGAGCGGGCCGTGGCGCTCACGGATACGGCGCGCGCCGCGGTGGGGGTGCGCTGCGCGTGGACCGGCCCCGCGTCGTTTGCCGTCGTTCCGCTCCGCCCCCTGGCGCCGAAGTCATGGTACACGCTCCGCGTCGTGATGGATTCTGTCCGCTCGCTGACGGGGCCGGGATACAGGGATTCGGCGTTCACGCGCCGGTTCCAGACGATCGACCTGCGCCAGACGGGAAGCATCGCCGGGACGGTGCGGGACGCCCGCGGCGGGCGCATGAACGTCGTGGTGACGGTGTCGGGCGTCGAGATGAATCCTCCCCGCTCGCGGACGGTCAGGCTGGCCGCTCCGGGCGCGTTCGATGTGAGCGAGCTGCCCGAGGGGAGGTATGCGCTCAGCGCATTCGTCGACGCGGGGGGGACCGGGATCTTCGACAGCGGGCGCCCCATGCCGTTCCGGCCCGGGAGCCGGTTCACGGTCTACCCCGACACGATACGCGTTCGGGCGCGGTGGGGAGTTGAAGGACTGGCGTTAACCATCCAATAGTCAATAGTCCATGGACTATGGACTATTGACTATCGTTGGGTTGGTTGGCGGAGGACCTTTTCGGGGACGGCCCAGGAATCGGTGAATCCCTTGTCGATCGCCTGGCGGGCGAAGCGCTCCGCCTCATAGCGCTCAATGAAGTTGCCCGCGCGGATCTTGTATGTCGGGGGGTCGTACTGCATGTAGAACCATTCCGAAGGAAAATCCGCCTCGGCCTCCGCTTTTTTCTGGTTGGCCTCGTCGATGTCCGTCGTGGAGAATATCTGTACGCGGAACCCGGGGACGAGCTCGCTCTCGGCTCCCGTCCCGGGGGATGCCTGCAGAGTGTCGCTG